>MDSZ01038662.1_pt1 | contig 24081 bp, 17 predicted proteins | sample 811201 | NCBI WGS metagenome assembly MDSZ01 (sample SAMN05326647, study PRJNA326480) | marine metagenome | isolation source: seawater | place: Indian Ocean: North | collected 2010
AATAATTTTTCTTTTTTGGAATAGAGTAATTGATTAATCCTGCCTGTTATAATCGGCAATTTCATCAGCAATATCCTCCAATGGATAGGTCCATATTTCCGAAAGAGTTGGGTGATACCAATCAGCTTTAAGTAAGTCCTCAACAGTTGCCCGCAACGCAACCGCAATGGACATACAATGAATAAGTTCGCCGGCGTCTTTGGAGACGCATTCTCCACCATATACCCTTCCTGTCTTACGGTCAGCATGAATGGCCACATAACCATGCTTGGCCTCCATCAGAATAGACTTCCCATGATCGTCAAATGGAAATGAAGCAGTTATTGGGGAGATGCCGCGTTCTTTCATCTGCTCGCAGGACAGTCCAACTCTGGCCACTTGCGGGTCGGTAAAAACAACAGTGAGCAAGGTATCATATTTCATCGGAGGAACCTTTTGATCAAATGCATGCTTTGCTGCAGTTTCCCCCTGTTGGATGGCGATATGAACAATTTCATGGGGACCGGCACAATCACCCGCTGCATAAATGTTAGGGAGAGAAGTTTGTTGATTGGCATTGGTGGGGATATGTCCACTTTTTGCCGGTTTAATCCCAATCTTTTCCAAGCCTAAATTATTCGTAGCGGGAGTTCGACCCAAGGCATTGAATAAAAATTTAGTCTCCAAGGAATGAGATTGGCCCTGATGCTCGAAGTTGACAAGGGTACGCTCGTTGCCAAGGTTTTCAAATGACTGAAGAGAAACACCAGTTCTCAGGTCAACCCCCTCTTTTCTCATGGCACTTTCAACCACTTCAGAGGATTCCTGGGCAAATTCTTTTAAAATATGTGAACTTCTTTGCAATTGAATCACCCGACAGCCAATCCGAGTTAAAAACTGTGCCAATTCACAAGCGACCACCCCGCCTCCCAGAACTACACATTCTTCCGGCAATTGTTCGAGATCGAGCACATCATCGCTTGTCTTGTATGAACATTCTGCCAAACCAATCAAATTCGGAGTTTTGATGACTGAACCCGTGCAGATTAAAAATTTATCGGCTTCTAAAGTCCCACCACCCAATAATGCAATTGTGTGAGAATCGATAAATTTGCCATGATCGCGGATGAGTGTAAATCTTCCATCGAGCAACTGATCTTTTCGGTAATCGGAGAATTCCTTGATGATCTCGCGTTTTCTTTTCTGCATCGCAGCAAGATCGGCGATTGGTTGAGTTCCCTTAAATCCAAATAAGTTGCCCTTTTGAGCCAGGTGGAGAACCTCTGCCGAATAGATCAATGTCTTAGAAGGCATGCAGCCCCTAAGGATACAAAGACCACTTAATTCTTCAGCCCCGTCCACTACCGCAACTCGCTTACCCAACTCATGAGCCGTACGGGCGGCAGCATAACCAGCACTTCCGCCACCAAGTACAATCAAATCAAATCTTTCCCCTTTGTTAGTCATGACACATTTTTAAAGATATCCCCCCAATACTGTTGATGCACATTCACTTGACCATTCATTATGCCACATTCCTTGGCATTTTATAATAGAATTGATTCACTGTCATTTTTTGCCAAAGATAAACAATTCAAATGATCAAACTTCAAGAATATAAAGAAGGTGAGGTTGTCTTACCTGAAGGTGAGCTAGGCAGGGGCTTTTGTATTTTAGAAAGTGGTACTCTCGAAGTAATTAGGGATAACCGTGTACTAAGCGAGATTGATATGAAAGGTGCTATTTTTGGCGAGCTTAGTGAAATCCTAGGGATGAAAAGAGATGCTACCATAAGAGCCAAAACTGCCGCATCAGTTAGGCATGTGGAAGAAAGCATTGCCGACATTGTCTCAAAAAACCCCAAAGTGGCTCTTAAATTGATTCGGACGCTCGGTCGACGTCTCTATCGTATGAACAAAATTGCCCCAAGGGGAGATTCTGACTTTAATATTTTCAAAAAAGCAGACGGGACTAAAACCCTTGATACTACCGATAACACCATTCGCATACTGGTAGTGGACGACAAACCCAATATCATCAAGCAACTCACTGATATGTTTGCTAAAAGTGACTGGCAGGTTGAGGGAGCCAAAGATGAACAATGTGCCCTAGATGCTTGTGAGCACAGTCATTACAGTGCCATTCTTATAAGCATGGCTTTGCCGGGTGATACTGCCATTGATTTACGAAGAAAACTAAAAACAAATCACCGTGTATTAAACACTCCAGTTGTGGGAATGATTGTGATGGGCGATCAGGCAGCTCAAAAGAAAGCACTGGATGCTGGTTTTGCCGACTGTATAACCAAGCCTTTCGACCAAAATAAAACGGACGCGGTAATGTACAATGTAATGACCCTCGATTCATCTGCTCGTTATTTTAAATTTGTTGATGATTATTTGCTCTTCGAACTACCCACCGAATTGTCTCCTTTTGTGATCAATGACATTAAGGAAAACATGGACCAACGGATACGAAACACTATCAACGAAGGTATTCTCAAACTTATCATTGATGTTTCATCACTTGAAGAAGTAGAGGAGGAAGCCATTGAAGTGGTAGGTGAATTTTCTGAAAAAATTGAGGATATGAAATTGCCTATGCGAGGTGCCATCATTGCGACCGGGGAGGATTCAGAAATGTGGAATAATTTAGATGGCTGCGAAGACTGGGCAATTTGTGATAACCTGGAAGAAGCCAAAGAATCCTTCGATCGCGAGGTTGAGACAGAAGAGGATTAATTTCTTGTTTCTTTTCTGTCCTCTTTTGGTTTTTTTCTTTCATTATCCCTACAGAGATAATCTCTGATGCCTCAAACTACCGATTCGGAAAAGGCACGTCTTGCCTTTATGGGATTACAAAACAGGATATGTGAGGAACTACTCAATTCTGATCCTGGCTGTAAATGCATAGAAGATGCATGGGAACGAGAGGAAGGAGGCGGAGGTATTACCCGGGCTTTTTCCAAGGGAGATGCACTGGAGAAAGGTGGGATCAATTTTTCAGATGTGGAGGGTACACAACTCCCTCCTTCTGCCACCGAAAACCGACCAGAATTAAGCGGATTGCCTTTTCGGGCAATGGGCGTGTCGATCGTTTTTCACCCTTATAATCCCTACGTCCCAACAAGTCATGCAAACATTCGTTATTTTGAGGCTGGCCCTGAAAACGAACCCGTTGCCTGGTGGTTCGGCGGAGGTTTTGATTTAACTCCTTACTATCCCTTCTTTGAAGATGTAGTGGGCTGGCACAAGGCGGCCAAAGCCGTCTGCGATCCATTTGGTGAGGAACTGTATCCAAAATTTAAACAATGGTGTGATAACTATTTCTTTCTGCCTCATAGAAATGAAACCCGCGGAGTCGGGGGATTATTTTTTGATGACCTTAACCTGGATGGGTTTGATCGTTCGTTGGACTTTGTACTAAAAGTGGGAAATTGTTTTTGCGATTCTTACTTGGATATATTTGAAAAAAGACGAATCACTCCATTTGGACAGAAACAAAGAGATTTTCAAAAATATCGCCGCGGACGCTATGCAGAATTTAATTTGGTCTACGACCGGGGCACTCTCTTTGGCCTACAGTCCAGGGGAAGAACCGAATCAATCCTTATGTCCATGCCACCCGAAGTATCGTGGAACTATGGTTGGAAGCCCGATGAGAATTCCCCAGAGGAAGAACTCTACCGATCCTATCTTCACCCCCGGGATTGGCTGAACGAAAAAGCATGACTGGACGGGCACTATTCAGGAAAACCCTGATCGGGGAAAACCAAAGCGGAAGGCCTCCCCTGTGGGTCATGAGACAGGCAGGGCGTTACCTGCCGGAGTATCGAGCATTAAAGGAAAAATACACATTTGTAGAAATGGTGAAGACCCCAGACCTGGCCACTGAGGTCACCTTGCAACCTCTTCGTCGTTTTGAGCTAGATGCAGCCATTGTATTTAGTGACATTCTTGTAATACCTGAGGCAATGGGCCAAGCATACCATTTTCGAAACGGAGGAGGTATTGAAATGACATCGAAACTGCTCAATGACGATGATATTGAGAAACTTTCAGAGTCCGACATCGAAGACAAACTCTCTTACGTTTCCAAAACTTTAAAACTTCTTCGTAACGAACTGGGTGAACAACAGGCACTGCTTGGATTCTGCGGGTCTCCATGGACGCTTGCCTGCTACATGATAGAAGGCGGTTCGGCAGATGGCTTTCCTAAAGCTCTAGCCTGGGCAAAGAACAGACCTTCCTCCTTTTATCTTTTATTGGAAAAAATCACCAATGCACTGATTAAATATGTAACTATGCAAGCGAGGTGTGGTGTCGATGCTTTACAAATTTTTGACAGCTGGCACAATCTTTGTCCACCTGAACATGTTTGGGAATACTCCCTCCGCTGGATCTCACAAATTATTAAAAGTGTACCACCAGAACTTGCTCTGATTGTCTATGCTAATGCCTCCGTAGAAGCACTGAGTGGAATTGTTAGGACTGGCACGGGTGCAATTGGTGTCCATCATCAAGCCGACATATCTAAAGTCCGTAAGGAATTCCCCCACCCTTTGGTACTTCAAGGAAACCTAGCTCCCGAAATTATGGGAACAACCCCCGAAAATGTACGATGCGAGACCACCAAAATTTTGGATTCTATGAAGAATGATTCCGCTCATATAATGAACCTAGGTCATGGTATACGACCAGATGCAAAAATCGAGTGTATGGACTGTCTTGTTTCTACAGTTCGTAACTACAGCACTTGACCAACACTTTTTAATTTATGGTTCTGAGTTGGTTTTGAATTGCAAATCGAAGAGACAGCTTCTTCAAAATCTTCAAATCCTTCCACAATTTCAATTTCCATACGCAAATAATACAACGGGATTACCGGTTTAAATTGATCAGGAATTCGTACTGCATCTTTTTCCGTGGTTACCATGACTTCCACCCCGGCATTCTTTGCCTGTAAAAATAGCCTGTGCAGTTCCTCTTCATTGTAACGGTGATGGTCCAAAAACCTTTTTTTGTATCTCAGCTCGCCTGACATTCGATGAATCAATTGTTCAAACCCCCGGGGGGATGCAATTCCACAAAAAACTCCAACATAACGCTCGTATAAAAAATTTAATTTTTGTTCCTCTTGGCCATGTACCTCCCTGAATATTTTTGGTTTATGAGCACAACGAATAATTTCAGCATCTCGGTTGTGTTTACGAATGGTTTCCAGCAATTCAAGTTGGGGTTCAACTTCGGATTTTGTTACCAATACATAAGAGGCCCGGGAAAGGTGCCGAACTGGTTCCCTCAAAATTCCCCGGGGTAAAAGTTTATGATTTCCGAATGGATTTAGTTGATCGACCAATAAGAGGTTCATATCCGCTTCAAGCGGGAGATACTGAAACCCATCATCGAGAATCAGTACATCCACACTGAATTCCTCGATTGCAAACTGCCCGGCACGCACACGGTCTTTATCTATTAAAACCACCACACCGGGTAGATTATGTGCCAACATAAACGGTTCGTCCCCTGCCTCCTCTGAATCCAAGAGGACACGATTTCCATCACTTACCACCTTGGTTATTTGATTTTTTTGAGCAACATCCTCCTTGCTTTTGTATCCCCGACTGAGCACGGCGACTTTTTTTCCCTTCGCCTGAAGTTCACGGGCAAGGCGTTCGACAACCGGGGTTTTGCCGGTACCACCCATGGTCAGGTTACCAACTACGATGACAAGTCCATCTAGGCGGGTTGAGCGAAAGAAGAGTTTTTGAGAATACAGAAACAGCCGCATCCTAACAATTCCGTAGAAGAGATAAGAGAATGGATTGAGAAAAAGTCCGAATAAACGTGCAGATATGGAAAGATCACGATCGTACAATACCCCCTCAACGAAACTTTCAAAATCGGTCCATTTTCGTTTTGTCCATGCAAGCCCGCCTTGTTGCGTCATAACATCCAAGAATTAAGATAAATTTCAACACTTTCAACCCGATTCCCCATCTGATTCCTTTGATCCATTGACTTTTTTGGACTAAGCTATTTGATATCTCACTTTTACCTAGTCCAAAAATGCAGGTAACTCTTCTAAAATCAAAGCTTCACCGCGCACAAGTCACTGGCGTTCATCAAGATTATTCCGGGAGTCTTTCCATAGACCAGGATCTTTTGGATGCGGCTGGCTTTCTACATCACGAAAAAATCCTAGTTGGGAACATAACCAACGGAGAAAGATTTGAAACTTATTGTATCCCAGCACCCCGGGGTTCAGGAGAAATCGCACTAAATGGTGCAGCTGCCCATAAAGGAAAAGTAGGAGACTTGCTAGTCATTATTACATTCGTAACACTCAACCCCGATGAAGCAGCAGTTTGGGAACCCAAACTTGTTCTGGTAGGAAAGGATAACCTTAAGCACGAAATTGTTTCATCACCCGCCCCTCTTTCAAATGATTGATTATAAACTACATATACCTGGTCCTGTAGATGTATCTACAGAAGCCTATCAAGCCATGTCCACCCGTGTAATGGGTCATAGAAGTCCGGATTTTGTTGATCTTTATAAGTCTTGCCAGCCACAACTACAGGAACTTTTTCAAACCAAAGACCCAGTATTCCTATCGACCTCAAGTGCATGGGGCGTAATGGAAGGTGCAGTTCGTAACTTATGTGCTAAAAAAACCCTTTGCTGTATGTGCGGTGCATTTTCTGACAAATGGTTGGATGTTGCCAAAAGATGTGGGAAAAGTGCTGATGGTCTTGAGGTAGAATGGGGATCCCATATCGACCCTGCCTTACTTGATGAAAAACTTTCCACCGGGGAATACGACCTAGTTACTCTAGTGCACAACGAGACTTCGTGCGGTATGATGAATCCACTCGAGGACATTATGAAGGTCCTGGCCAAGTACCCCAATGTTGTCTCTGTGATTGATACGGTTAGTTCTTTTTCTGTTGTTCCTATCCCCAAAGACCAATGGGGTATAGATGTAGTGCTGACCGGTTCGCAAAAAGCTCTCGCTTTACCACCTGGCCTAGCTTTGCTTACGATTTCCGAAAGAGCCTTTGCCCGTGCGGAAAAGATCGATGGGCGAGGTTATTATTTCGACTTTCTTGAATTTCTTAAGAATCACGAAAAGGGCATGACACCAAGTACCCCTGCTATCCCCCAGATTCATGGACTTAAGTATACCTTGGATCAGATTTTCAATGAAGGCGTGGAGGTAAGGCATCAGCGGCATTCCCAGCTCAATGACATGGTTCACTCATGGGTGGAATCAAAAGGGTTTACGCTACTACCTCAGAAGGAATATGCCTCTAAATCTCTCACCTGCGTAAGCAACAACCTCGGTCTGGATGTGGGTGGATTTGTCAAGGCCCTACGAGAAGAGAAAAAATTAGCAATTGATGGTGGTTACGGGAAAATCAAAGGACAAACCTTTCGCATTTCCAACATGGGAAATGAAACGGAGAAATCCATGTCCCACCTCCTCAAATCCATGGATGAGGTACTTCCCCGCTTTCTTCCCTCCTCTTAATTTTTTCAGTTGCTGCTGTACCCATTTCCTAAATTTATTTATCTCCAAGAAGGCTAATGAAAAAACTTATAATTGCAGAAAAGCCAAGTGTTGCCCGTGACTTGGCCAAAGCCTTGGGAAAAATTCCAAAAAAAGAAGACTATTTTGAAAACGAAGAGTGGATAATTGACAGTGCAATCGGGCATTTGGTCGAATTATATATGCCAGATGACTTCGACAAAAAATTAAAAGCCTGGAAGATCGCCAATTTGCCTATCATTCCTCCCAAGTTCGAACTCAAACCAGTTGCAACCGCTAAGAAAAAATTTCAAAGCTTAAAAAAACAGCTCAAAAGAAAGGATGTGGATTATGTAATCAACGCCTGTGATGCGGGTCGAGAAGGGGAACTGATATTCAATTACATACACGAACTTTCCGGGTCGAAACTTGAAGTCAAGAGGCTTTGGCTCCTATCAATGACGGACAAATCCATTCGCGAAGCTTTTGAACAACTGCGTGACTCCAAGCAAATGCAACCTCTACTGGATGCGGCAAGGTGCCGGTCGGAATCCGACTGGTTAATTGGAATAAATGGTACCCGGGCAGTAACCATTAAACGAAACAAGGCAAGCAGCAGACAAGTTTCCACCGTCGGAAGGGTGCAAACCCCCACCCTTTCGCTTGTGATTGAAAGAGAACACCAAATTCAAAATTTCAAGCCTCAGACTTATTTTTCAATCCGGGCAAATTTTGAAATCACCAATGGGGTTTATCAGGGAATTTATCAAAAGCCAGACTTCAAAAAAGACGAAAATAATGACCGGGACCGAATCGATCGGATTTGGGATGAAGACGAGGCAAAATTAATTTATGATGCTGTAGAGCAAGCTAGCTTCTGCCCGGTCTCTGAAACCAAAAAGAGATCAAAGCAAAGCTCCCCCCGACTATACGACCTTACCACCCTCCAAAGAGAAGCCAATCGCTTACACAGTCTTCCTGCCAGTCGCACTCTGCAAATTGCTCAGGCTCTTTATGAAAAACATAAAGTAATCACCTATCCCCGTACCGACTCCAAGGCTTTACCGGAAGATTATGTTTCCACTTGCCATGATCTACTACAAAGAGTCAGTGGTGATTTCCAAACCTTTGCTCAAAATGTTATCCAACAAAACTGGATCAATCCAAGCGATAAAAGGATATTCAATAACAAGCAGATTAGTGACCACTTTGCCATCATTCCCACCACCACCAGTCCGTCCAAACTGGATGCAAACGAGTCAAAGATTTATAATCTCATACTCAAAAGGTTCATCGCCGTTTTTTATCCTCCAGCAGAATGGGATATCACCACCCGGATCACCATGGTGTCCAACCATTCATTCAAAACGGAAGGAAAAGTTTTGGTGGCACCCTCCTGGTTGTCGATTTATGGTAAAGACCAAGGTGGAGAAGATTCTTTGCCCGCCCTTTCCGAAGAAAACGAATCCAAGTTTCTTGACTCGGAGCTAATTTCTGACGAAACCAATCCCCCACCAAGGTATACAGAGGCAACCCTTCTTTCAGCGATGGAAGGGGCAGGCAAGCTTGTCGATGATGAAGAATTGGCTGAGGCACTTAAGGAAAAAGGATTAGGGACTCCAGCAACCCGTGCATCCACAATTGAGCACTTGATTAAGGAGAAATATTTGCGTCGGGAGGGAACCGAACTCTTCCCTTCTTTAAAGGCGGAGGATTTATTCCAGTTTTTACATGCAGCCGGTGTCGAAGTTTTAACCAGCCCAGCTATGACTGGAGAATGGGAACAAAAATTACGCAGAATTGAAGAGGGTAAGATGTCTCGCAATTCATTCATGGAAGAAATTTCCCATCTCACCCGGGAATTTGTTGAAAAAACAACCGGTTTTGATGAAACAACCGCGTCTCTCAAGAAAACTTATCTTCTTTCTCCACTGGATAAACAGCCTCTTTTTGAAGGTCTTAATCAATATCAAAATGAGTCCGGTGATTTTAAAATATCCAAAAATATTGCCGGTCGCCGTCTTACTGTGGATGAGGTAGGAGTCTTACTTAAGGATAAACGGGTTGGTCCGCTGGATGACTTTATATCCAAAACCGGCAAGCGATTTTCTGCCATGCTAAAATTGGAAGACGACTTTAAAATAAGTTTTCTTTTTGATAACTCCAAAAATGAACAGGAGGAATCGGTTGAAAAAGAGATGATTAAAACCGCCCCGGTAGTTAGCGATTGTCCGATTTGTGATGGATCCATTCACCAGACAGACCTTTCATTTTTGTGTTCAAAGAACAAAAGAATATCAGAAGATGGTACCTGCACATTTAGATTGACGAGAAAACTGCTGGACAAGGACATCCCCCTCGAAGAATTCAAAAAATTAGTCAGTGAAAAGAAAACTGGTCTGATCAAAGGCTTCATTTCGAGAAGGACGAAAAGACGTTTTGATGCAAACCTCCTCCTCAAGGATAATGGATCCATAGGCTTCGAATTTCCTCCCAAAAAAAAGAAGTCTGCCTAACTCCCCACCAATGCCTGTTTTTAAATACCTAGTATTAAACCAGAGCGACCCACCTGAATACATTGAAGTCGAACAATCTGTGAATGACTCCCCTTTATTCAAACATCCGCTTACCGGCGAACTCATCAAAAGAGTTGTTGATTCTCCAAGTTTAACTCTGAACCATTCAACCTCCAGGGAAAAAAAGATACTATCTGCCGACAATTTGCAAAAGCATGGGTTTTCCATACTACAAAAGGACCCAAGCTCTCAGCAATACACTCCAATCGTGGGTACAAACAATGAAGACTAGCCTGCCCCATGACTGAACAATTTTCAAAATCAGGCAAACCTAATTGGTTGAGGGCAAAATTGCCCTCTGGTCCAGAATACGGCAGAGTCAGAAACCTTGTTGACCAAAATCAATTGCATACAGTTTGCCAGAGTGCCCAATGTCCTAATATGGGAGAGTGCTGGTCCCGTGGTACCGCAACCCTTATGATTTTGGGTAATATTTGTACACGGGCATGTTCTTTTTGTGCGATTCAAACAGGAAAACCCACCGAACTGGATCTTGCAGAACCTCCTAGAGTAGCCGATGCAGTTGCCAAAATGGGACTTAAGCACTGTGTACTCACTTCTGTCGCAAGGGACGACTTGCCTGACGGTGGTGCAAAGGTATGGGCAGCAACCATCCGTGCGGTTAGGCACCGGAATCCGGATACAGCCATTGAAGTACTAGTTCCTGATTTTAAAGGAAATTTTGATAGTTTAGACATCGTTCTGGATGCGAAGCCTGACATTTTTAATCATAACTTAGAAACCGTTGAGCGTTTACAACGCCCAATTCGTAAAACCGCACATTATCAGAGAAGTTTGGATGTTCTAAAGCATTCAAAAAGTCGTGGATTCCCCATCAAGTCTGGTATTATGCTCGGACTTGGTGAAAAAGAGGACGAAATTCGCAAAGCCTTGCGTGACTTAGCGGAAATCGGATTAAATGTGTTAACACTTGGACAATACCTTCAACCAAGTCCTGAGTATTCACCGATCGATAGATGGGTAAAACCTGAGGAGTTTGATTCATGGAAAAAGGAGGCTCACGAACTTGGTATTGAAGTGGTAGAATCTGGACCATTGGTTCGTTCGTCCTATCATGCAGATGAACAGTCTGAGCGATATTCTAAGCAGGCTAAAATTTCTGAACTCACGGTTTAGCCTGTTTCTTTAACAAAAGAAAAGTCCAAGGTTCGAACATTCTATTGCAAAAAGAAAAGGCGCTCCCCGAAAGGAACGCCTTTTCAAAAGTACAGTAAGAGAAAATCTTACATCATGCCATGATCATGGCCATGTCCTGCAGGTGCAGGTGCTTCCTTTTCAGGAATGTCTGTGATCATGCAATCAGTGGTCAAGAGAAGGCCGGATACCGAACCTGCATTTTGCAAAGCAGTACGGGTAACTTTGGTTGGGTCAACCACGCCAGCCTTAATCAAGTCCTCATGCGTATCGGTGGCAACATTGTAGCCCATGCTACTTTTTGACTTGAGCACCTGTTGAACAACCAATGAGCCCTCAACCCCTGCGTTGTCGCAAAGTTTACGCAATGGAGCCTCGATCGCACGACGAACAATGCCGGCACCGATTTGTTCATCTCCTTCGAGCGCAGTAGCAGCTTTTTCAATTGCATTGGCAGCACGAAGAAGGGCAACACCACCACCTGGAAGAATTCCTTCCTCGACTGCGGCACGGGTAGCATGCAGAGCATCTTCGACACGGGCTTTCTTTTCTTTCATTTCAGGCTCGGTAGCTGCACCTACATTGATTACAGCAACCCCTCCAGCCAATTTGGCCAAGCGCTCCTGAAGTTTTTCACGGTCGTAGTCGGAGGTGGTTTCCTCAATTTGACGACGAATTTGCTTAACCCGGCCCTGTATGTCAGAAGCTTTGCCAGCTCCTTCAACAATGACTGTGTTTTCCTTGTCAACTGATACACGCTTTGCTTGTCCCAAATCGGCAAGCTGTACATTTTCCAGCTTTATTCCAAGATCTTCTGTCAAACAACGACCTCCGGTAAGAATTGCGATATCGCGAAGCATTTCTTTACGGCGGTCACCAAAACCAGGTGCTTTTACCGCACATGCATTTAGCGTACCACGCAACTTATTGACCACCAAGGCAGCCAATGCTTCACCTTCGATATCCTCAGCGATGATAAGAAGGGGCTTACCTTGCTTGGAAACCAACTGCAAGAGAGGTAGTAAGTCGTTTAGTGCACTGATCTTCTTCTCGTGAATGAGAATGTAGCAGTCCTCTAAGGCTGTCTCCATGGTTTCGTTGTTGGTACAGAAATAAGGGCTAAGATAACCTTTATCAAACTGCATACCTTCAACCACATCTAAAGTAGTCTCTATGCTCTTGGCTTCTTCAACTGTGATTGTCCCGTCTTTGCCAACCTTATCCATCGCATCAGCAATGATTTCGCCAATTTCACCGTCCCAGTTAGCTGATACGGTAGCAACCTGGCGTACTTCTTCGCGATCGGATACTTTCTTGCTGTCACGGAGTAATTTTGCTACTCCAGCTTCGACTGCTTTATCGATTCCACGCTTTAAGTATACTGGGTTAGCACCAGCAGCCACATTCTTTAATCCTTCACGGTAAACCGCATCTGCAAGCACGGTGGCTGTAGTGGTACCATCACCAGCGGCGTCGGAAGTCTTAGAAGCAACTTCACGAACCATTTGAGCACCCATATTTTCATATGGATCTTCGAGTTCAATTTCTTTGGCAACGGTTACACCGTCTTTAGTCACGGTTGGAGAACCGAACTTCTTGTCGATCAGGACATTACGACCCTTAGGTCCAAGCGTTACGCTGACTGCTTCAGCAAGTGTCGACACGCCCTTGAGTACTTTCTTTCGGGCAGCTTCGTCGAATAAAATTTGTTTAGCCATTTTTAATTCTTTGTTTTTGGAAATTTATGATTAGATAATGAATCAACCGACAATCCCGAGGATATCTTCCTCGCGAAGGATCTTGTACTCGACATCGTCAACTTTTACATCGGTTCCGCCGTATTTACTGATCAAGATCTTGTCGCCCTTCTTTACCTGAAAGGGAACATCATTGCCAGCATCGTCCTTTTTCCCTGTTCCCAGGGCTACAACTTCCGCTTCCTGCGGCTTTTCTTTGGCTGAATCAGGGATAATGATCCCGCCCTTTACTTGCTCGTCTTCATCGACTTGCTTTACCAGAACGCGATCTCCCAGAGGAGTGATTTTTGGTTTACTCATATTCCTTAGTTTTGGATTTGGTTAGATTAGATTTTATGATTAACGGGGGGAAGATTGATGCTCACGCACACCTTCCAAATTTAACAAAAATGAATTAGGAACCGGTCTTTTCGTCCTTTTCATCATCAACCACTTCAAAATCCGCGTCGACAATGTCGTCCTCTTTGGATTTTTCTGCCTCGTTGGCTGATTTAGCTTGTGCCTCTGCAGCAGGGCTAGGATCAGTAGCGGCACCGCCACCAGCCTGCGCGGCTTGCTTGGCGAGTTCCTCAAAACCTTTTTCCAGCTGTTGCTTGGCTTCTTTTAATGCAGCGGGTGTTGACGATTGATCATCAAGCACTTTTTTGGCATCAGCGAGCATACCACCGATCTGCTTTTTAAGATCATCAGGAGCTTTTTCGCCCAGATCACTTAACTGCTTTTCACATTGGTAAACAAGTGAATCTAGTTCGTTGCGTGTCTGTACTGAATCTTTTTTCTCTTTGTCTTGCTCGGCAAATTTTTCGGCCTCTTTTTTTAGCCTTTCGACTTCCTCTTTGTCCATACTTGAGGATCCGGAGATCGTAATTTTTTGATCCTTACCTGTGTCCTTATCTTTTGCGGTAACTTCGAGAATACCATTTGCATTTATATCAAAGGTAACCTCAATCTGGGGAGTACCGCGGGGAGCTGGGCGAATACCATCAAGTTTAAAGGTGCCAAGAGTTTTATTATCCTGTGACATCGCTCTTTCACCTTGTAAAACCACAATATCAACCGCTGGCTGATTATCAGCAGCTGTTGAGAAAACCTGAGACTTTTTCGTGGGAATGGTGGTATTCTTTTCAATCATAGGCGTTGAAACACCACCGGCAGTTTCAATCCCCATGGTTAATGGTGTCACATCTAAGAGCAAAACATCATTAACATCCCCCTGAAGTACCGCACCCTGGATAGCTGCACCAATCGCAACAACTTCGTCAGGATTTACTCCTTGGTGAGGATCTTTTCCACCTAACTCTTTGGCAATCTCGACGACACGGGGACTACGGGTCATACCACCGACCAGAACAAGATTCCCCACTTCACCCACACTTAAGCCGGAATCTTCGAGACAGGATTTAAATGGTTTTTTGGTCCGCTCGTATAAATCATCACAGATTTGTTCAAGCTTAGACCGAGAAAGGGTAACATTTAAGTGCTTTGGCCCTGAGGAATCGGCAGTGATAAATGGTAGATTAATATCTGTCGATTGAGAGGATGATAGGGCCATTTTTGCTTTCTCAGCTTCTTCTTTGAGACGCTGCATTGCCATAGCATCTCCCGAAAGGTCTATGCCCTGTTCATTTTTAAAGTCATCGACTAACCATTTGATAATTTGGTTATCCCAATTGTCCCCTCCTAACTGAGTATCACCATTGGTAGCTTTTACTTCAAAAACACCATCTGCGATTTCCAAAACACTGATATCAAAAGTTCCACCGCCTAAATCATATACTGCGATCGTTTCTTCCCCGCTTTTATCAAGCCCATATGCAAGAGATGCAGCGGTTGGTTCGTTAATAATTCTCAAAACTTCCAAACCTGCAATCTCACCTGCATCCTTAGTAGCACGACGCTGATCATCGTTGAAATAAGCAGGTACGGTGATGACCGCTTGGGTGACAGCTTCTCCAAGGTAAGACTCCGCATCCGCCTTTAACTTCCCAAGGACCATTGAGGAAATCTGTTCCGGCATAAAGGTTTCTGTCTTACCATCTATATCGCACTCGATGACAGCAGCACCATTCTTACCTTCGATTACTTTGTAAGGCAGGGTATCAATTTCATCCTTGATTTCGTCGTACTTACGACCAATTAATCTTTTGGCTGAAAAAATCGTGTTTTTGGGATTGGTAACCGCCTGGCGTTTCGCAGCCTGGCCAACAATTCTTTCTCCGGTCTTGGAGAATGCCACAATGGAAGGAGTTGTGCGGTTTCCCTCAGAGTTAGGAATTACCTTGGGCTCGCCTGCTTCCATAACGGCCATGCATGAATTACTTGTACCTAAATCTATGCCTAATATTTTGCTCACGAATAATATCTTGCACATTTTATGCCCATTCAGAAAAAACAGGCTAACTATTGACAATCAAGGAGATGGGGAATCCTTGGTTTATTCAAAGAAATCAAAAGATGAGTAATTGTGCCAGCATGTCACAAACAGTGTCACATATATTGACACATTGAGACACCTACTCAAAGGTTTTGATCAGATAAATCCTCTAAAGTATCCATAATTTCCATCACCCGATTGCCCCGTTCCATCCCGAGATCTCTGACAAACTGTAACTTGGGAGAGTATTTAAGCACAATATGCTTACTGACCACTCCCCGGATTTCACCCGCATGTTTTTTGAAGAATTGCTGGGCCTTCCTGGCATCCAACTCATCCCCGATCACGGAATATGCTACAGTTGCATTTCGTAAATCAGCCGAAACATCAACCGAAGTAATGGTCCAGCGAACAGTCTCTGAACCATAACGCGTGCTCAAATAAATTCCGATTTCCCGCTTCACCAACTCATTGACCCTAGCTAGTCGCAGGCTCATCTGAACAATACCTAAGTGTTAAAGTGTGGGTCGGACCTTATCGATCTCAAAAGTTTCGATTACATCCCCCTCTTCGTACTTATCAAAGGAGTCCAATCGCATACCACACTCAAATCCTGCTTTCACATCGGTCACATCGTCTTTGAAACGGCGCAGGGTATCAATTTTTCCTTCTGCAATAATTTCACCGGCACGAACCAAACGGGCACCCTTATTTCGAGTTATGGTACCTTCCATAACCATACAACCTGCGACTGTTCTGCCTTTACTGACACGGAAAACCTGCCTGATTTCGGCTCGACCTGTTTTGTTTTCAACCAGCTCAGGCTCAAGCAATTCAGACATATTTTCCTTAACCAAATCAATAATTTGATAAATTATACTGTTTTGGAACACCTTCACATCAAGATGTTTGGCCTCCCCCATCACTCCGTTTTCTAACTTCACATTAAATCCGAGAATATCTGCGTTTGAAGTATTCGCCATTTTTACATCATTCTTAGTAATCTGGCCTACATCAGAATGAATGATTTCAAGATCAACTTTTTCGCTGTCTATGAGTTGAAGGGAGTCTTTTAATGCTTCCACAGATCCGCGTACATCACCCTTGATAATTACCCGGTAATTGGTTGCTTTGCTCTTGCTAATCGCAGCAAATAAAGCATCCACCGCGGCGGAATTATCCGATTCTTCCCCCTCACTACTATCAACAGGGGCAGTCTCTTCAGCAGCAGAGAGAAGTTTCTTTTCCATTTCAGCATGGTCCTCAGCTTCCCGTCTGGCGGCTCTTTCATTTTTGGCTCCTTTGCAAACCGCTCCGCAGTCCGGTACTTCCGACCAACCAAGAACATTAACTGGAGTGGCTGGAGGGGCAGATTTAACCGGGTTTCCCTGATCATCAATCATTGCCTTTACTTTACAGTAAACCGAACCGCAGTGAAAAGAATCACCCACTTTGAGAGTTCCTTTTTGCACAATAATAGTAGCAGTGGGTCCACGACCAACTTCCATGCGAGCTTCAATCACAATGGCTTCTGGTACAGCGGTTGGGTTTGCCTTGAGTTCCATCAACTCTGCCTGCAGTAAAACCATATCAAGGAGTTCTTCTATATTCTCACCCTTTAGGGCTGAAACTGGGACAGTAACCACATCACCACCCCAATCTTCAGCAGGTATGGATCGTTCCTGCATTTGGGTCTTAACTTTGTCAACATCTGCTCCCTTGGTATCTGTTTTATTGATAGCTACCATCAAGGATGACTGGGAACGCTGAGCAAATTTTAATGCCTCTTCTGTTTGGGGCATAAAGCCATCATCCGCGGCAACCACCAATATACTTACATCAGTAAGGTTGGCTCCTCGCTCTCTTATTTTTGAAAAAGCCGCATGCCCAGGAGTGTCAAGAAAGGTAATTTTCTGCTCATTATGAACAATCTGATATGCACCGACATGCTGGGTAATTCCCCCTGCCTCACCATCGACCACATTGGCCTTGCGTATGGTGTCCAAAAGGGTGGTTTTGCCATGATCAACATGACCTAAAATACAGACAATTGGCGGACGGGGTTTAAGAAATTTTTCATCATTTTCATCCACCTGTTCTTTGACCTTTTTAGCCTGGGGTTCCGCTTTTTCTCCACGATGCCGGATTTCGAGGTCAAAACCCCTCGATTTTGCGAGCTTACTGGCCACATCCTCCTCGATTGTCTGGTTCATGGAGGCAAATATACCCATCTCCATAAGTTCAGAGATTAACTGAAAGGGCTTGAGCCCTATCAATCCTGCAAAGTCCCGCACCACAATAGGTGGTTTAACAATAATCAAATTACCTTCTACAATGCCCGCAGATTCATCCTGAGTAGATGCTGCGGGGCTGGCAGATGCTTGCTTCGGAGGTTTGACCGGAGGCGGAGGAGGGGCACCCGCACTTTTAACCGGAGGGGGCGGAAGACTCGGTGCAGCACCTGCTGTTTTTTCAGCAACTTCTGGCACCGTAGGTTCAACCGTTGAAATTGATTCCTTCTGCATTGCAGCTTGGCTGGCCAACAATGCATCTTTCTCAGCCTGTTGAGCTTTTTCCTTTTCTTCGCGTTCGCGGTCCAAATCCTGCTTTGTCTTTACAAAAGGAATATCCTTTGGTTTCTCTTCCGCCGACGAAGTCTCCTCAATCTTAGGGTCAGCAGAACCTGAAGGCACTGAAGATTCCTGCCTGAACTCTTCTATCAAAGACTGTGCGGTGATATTATCAATCGTGGAGGATGCACTCTTTACATCGTATCCACGCTCCACCAAGATTTCGATGACCTCCTTACTGGTTTTACTGGTCTCTTTGGCTATTGCGTGAATTCTTACACTCATAAGATCGAAATTGGGAGTATGGAAATTTACAAATTATGAGGACTCAGAATCACTTGCCGGTGAACTGGTGGAAACTTTTTCCAAAATGTGCTGGGCAGTTGCATCATCAAACCCCAAACCTACAAGATCGGTGTGGGTAACACCTTCAAACGCCTCCGGACTGACCAATCCAAAGGCAACCAGTCGATCTGCCACTTCGAATTCGATCCCTACAGAGGTGAGCCCTTCTGCGGCCTTGGCCTTTCGTTCATCAAAACCAACCTCTTTGACGACTACTTTACCAATATCAAGTTTCCATCCCAGTAAGCGGGATGTTAAGCGGGCATTAATTCCTTTGCGACCAATAGCAACGGAAAGATCATCCTCTTTAACCTCGAAATACATCCGTCGTTTATCTCGGTCAAGAGTCACATTTTGTGGAACAGCTGGCTTCAGCGCCTCTACCAATTGCTCGATTGGGTCTTCAAACCAGCGGACAATATCCACTTTCTCCCCGTTCATTTCACGGACAATACTTTTTACACGTCCTCCCCGGGCCCCAACGCAGGCTCCCACCGGATCGACTTTGGGATCAGTACTTTTGACACATACTTTCGTCCGATAACCTGGTTCCCTGGCCATCGCCGCTAGTGAGACGGTGCCATCAGCAATCTCAGAAACTTCCATATCAAATAGCTTACGAACAAAGTTGAGGCTTGAGCGACTTAGGATTAGCTCGGGCCCTCTGCCCTGCTGTTCAAGTTTCACCAAAAGACAACGGATTCGTTCGCCGGGCACCCAGTCTTCACCAGGAGCCTGCTCACGCCAGGGAAGGAGAGCTTCGGCCTTGCCTACCTCTACAATCAAATCACCCCGCTCTTTCCTCCGTACTGTTCCGGTGACCAAATTACCCACTTGGTCACGAAACTCGTCGTAAATGTGTTCTTTTTCAAACTGACGAAGCCGTTGTTTAATCGCTTGCTCTGCAGTCTTAGCGGCAATCCGCCCCAGATAAGCAGGATCCATTTCTCGCTCCACCATATCTCCAATCTGAGGGTTTTCAGAATAAAGGCGTGCTTTGTCCAAGTGTATCTCCCGAGCAGTGTCCGCAACAGATTCCACTACCTTAAGAAGAGTCCACGCTTGAAGAGTGCCGTTCTTAGGATTGATCTCCACCCGAACTTCGCTGGGCTCAGAATTGGCACCTCCCCGCTCAGCTGCTGCCTTGACGGCATTTTCGATCGTGGCGATCATGTCAGGGCGGCTTATGCCCTTCTCTTTTTCCATGTATTCTAGGACTGCGAGAATTTCGCTGCTCATGAGCTGGATAATGTAATTGGTTAAATGAAGTAAAAAAAAAGACGAGCGAAAGGCCCGTCCCTTGTGGACTAGACTGTAATAAAGGATTTTAAAGTATCAAAGCAGGAGTTTTTGTCAACGAATACATCTAGGAATCGAAGTCACTATTTTTTCCTCTTTGCACGAGCCCCTACATCGATTAGTAATAAGCGTTTTTTTGATGAAAACTATTCGCTTCACCAATCTGCCCGGCGATGGAATCGGGCCTGAAGTAATGTCAGTAGCTCTTGAAGTTCTTGAACAAACCGGACAAGCTCACGGTTTTTCGCTTGAGACTACATCCCATGATGTTGGCGGAGTGGGCATTGATAATCATGGTCAAGCCCTACCCGATTCCACCTTGGATGCCTGCAAGTCGGTTGATGCCATACTGTTTGGCTCAGTTGGTGGACCTAAATGGGAAAGCCTACCTCCTAAAGAGCAACCTGAGAGGGCTGCCCTTCTGCCATTGCGCAAAGCTTTCGAGCTTTTTGCTAATCTCAGACCGGGCAATTTATTTCCCGAGTTGGCAGATTTATCCCCTCTGCGTTCCGATGTGGCCAGTGCCGGGATTGATGTCCTCTGTGTTCGTGAATTGACTGGGGGTATTTACTTCGGCCAGCCCAAGAACACCAAAACGCTCGATGATGGTCAAAAGGAAGCCATTGATACAATGGTCTACCGGACTGGTGAAATTGAACGAATTACTGAGGTTGCAGTGAAAGCGGCAGCACTCCGCAACCAAAGAATTTGTTCAGTTGACAAAGCAAATGTCTTGGAAACCTCTGTGCTTTGGCGCCAGACTGTTAGTGAATATGTCCAACAATTGGACCCTTCCATCGAATTATCTCACATGTATGTGGACAACGCGGCTATGCAACTGGTGAGAGATCCCAACCAATTTGATGTATTACTTACCGAAAATATGTTCGGAGATATCTTATCCGACGAACTGGCAGTAATTTGCGGATCTCTTGGCATGCTAGCCTCAGCCAGTCTGGGAACCGGCACCAATTCCTATGGTTTACCCTATGGGCTTTACGAACCAGCGGGGGGCACCGCTCCAGACATAGCCGGCAAAGGATTGGCAAATCCTTGTGCCCAGGTATTAAGTGCAGCATTGATGTTACGCTACAGTTTCGGTTTGGAAAATGCCGCTCTAGCCATTGAAAATGCGGTCAAGGAAACAATTCGTTCAGGTCTAAGAACCGGAGATATTAGCCAGGGGGGAAATGCGGTGGGCACCCGGGAAATGGGTGATGCCATCCTTTCCCGCCTTGCCTGATCTTTTTCTTACATTCGATGAAATCCCGCGAGATCAGACAGTCATTTATTGATTTTTTCGCCAGTAAAAAGCACGAGGTCGTGCCCTCTGCTTCCCTCCTACCCGAGTCCCCAAACTTAATGTTCACCAATGCGGGGATGAACCAATTTGTACCCTATTTTCTGGGAGATCAGAAAGCACCCTACCCCAGAGCCACTGACACCCAAAAATGCATCCGGGCAGGGGGAAAACACAACGATCTCGAAGATGTGGGACTGGACACCTATCACCACACTTTTTTTGAAATGCTCGGGAACTGGTCCTTCGGAGATTATTTCAAAAAAGAGGCCATTGAATGGGCATGGGAATTACTGGTTGATGTGTGGAAATTCCCCCCCGATCGTCTCTATGCGACAGTTTACAAGCCAAGTGAAGGAGACCCGGCCGATTTTGATAAGGAAGCACATGAAACCTGGTCCAAAATCTTTTCATCTGCTGGACTCGATCCTTCAATTCATGTGGTTTCGGGAGGAAAGAAGGACAACTTTTGGATGATGGGAGAGACGGGTCCCTGTGGACCATGTTCTGAACTCCATTTGGACCTGACCATAAACGGGGACAGTCTGGGAAAACTGGTCAATTGCGACTCTCATCTTTGCATCGAGATATGGAACCTTGTCTTCATTCAATTCAATGCGGACAGGGACGGGAACTTCACCCCGCTTAAGGCTAAACATGTGGATACCGGTATGGGATTTGAGAGAGTGGCTGCCGTTATGCAATCCACCCGGAATTTCACCGACTTTTCCAAACCTGCGTCCAATTATAACACCGATGTTTTTTCTCCTCTTTTTACAAAATTAGAAGAACTTTCGGGTAAATCTTACCAGTCCACCCTTCCACTGGACGGAAAACCAAAAAACAAGCAGGAAGAGATCGATATCGCATTCCGGGTAATTGCCGATCATTTGAGGGCCCTTTCTTTTTCAATATCCGATGGTATACTTCCGGGAAATAGTGACCGCAATTATGTCCTCCGCCGAATTTTGCGCCGTGCAGTAAAATACGGAAGAACTCTTGGTTTTTGTGATCCATTTTTCTACAAACTTGCTCCCGTGCTGATCGAACAGATGGGAGACATATTTCCAGAATTAAAAGAACGGTCAGCATTGATTGAAAAAACTCTCAAATCGGAAGAGGAATCCTTTAATAAGACCCTTGACCGGGGAATAGAACTTTTTTCACGGGAAAGCAAAAATTTGGCTAAAGGTAGTGAATTATCGGGTAAATTTGCGTTTAAATTGTACGATACTTTTGGCTTTCCGCTAGACCTTACTGAACTAATGGCACGTGAAAACGGGCTAACCATTAATCATTCCGAGTTCGAGAAGGAAATGAAGGCCCAGAAAAAGCGGGCCAGAGAAGCACATAAATCAGTGGATATTTTGGTAAATGAAAGCGATACACCTTCAGACTCCACTGAATTTTGCGGATATGATCTATCAAACTTGCAAAATTTTACCACTCGTTGCACCGATTGGATAGAACAGGGTGAGAAATGCTACTTGATCGTGGAAAAATCTCCCTTTTATGCCGAAATGGGAGGACAGGTTGGGGATACCGGAACAGTGACCATTGGTGGTATCACTTTGGATGTCTTACAGGTGGTTAAAGATTCCGGCGGGCGTTTCCTACATCAAATTAAAAAGCCCGATGGAAAAAAAGATTTGATTGGCTCATCAGTTGACATGAATGTCGACCTGCCAAGAAGACTTGCGATTCAGCAACATCATACCGCCACTCATGTTCTACACTGGGCACTAAGAGAGGTATTGGGAGATCATATTCGCCAGGCTGGCTCACTGGTTGAGAAAGACCGTTTACGCTTTGACTTTTCTCATTTTGAAGCGGTATCCCCCGAACAGCTCAAAATAATCGAACGCCTGGCCAACGAAAAACTACTACTCAATGATGAGCTCCGGTCTTACGAAATTCCTTTTGCGGAAAAGCCTGATGGGGTAATCGCATTTTTTGGTGAAAAATATGGCGAAATTGTGCGGGTAGTGGATTTGGGTGGTTGGAGCATGGAGCTATGCGGTGGCACCCATGTACGGTCGGGAGCAGAAGTCGGCTCCATACGGGTGGTATCAGAATCGGCAATATCTGCGGGTACCCGCCGAATTGAAGCAGTTGCCGGGCTTGCAGCTTATGAATGGACTAATGAACGCGTCATTGGATACAACCAATTACTCAAAAATTTAGCCTGCAAGCCACAGGAACTCTTTGATCGTATTGAACAGATTCAGACAAAATCCAGGCAATTGGAGAAAAAGCTACGCTCAATCGAACAGAGAGATCAGGCAGGAATAGCCGATGAACTGATTAACTCTGCAAAAGAGCGGCAAGGAATCAAAATCATCACCCGGTTTATTGATGGACTATCCCCCAATGACCTGCGGGGCCTAGCGGCCCAGGTCAATAAACGAACCGAACCATCGGTCGTTTTGCTTGCTTCCGAGAGCAACAAAAAGTGCTCCATGGTCTGTATTTGTTCAAACTCTGCGATTGAGGCTGGCCATAAGGCTGGAGAAATCCTCAGTGAATTAGCAAAGCAAATTGGGGGCAAAGGAGGAGGGAAACCCGATTTTGCCATGGGTGGCGGCCCCGCAGGCAGTGGAATCGAGGATGCTCTGGCCGACCACTCCCTTCATTCCTGAAATATTCGGTTCAAGTGAGGCTGCGTATTTTGCTCCCTCCCACCCTTGCTGGTTGTATCCAACGAAATGCAATTCCTGCAAAAATTGAACTGGAAGACGATTCCGGTACCCGTATTCCCCCCGAAAAATGTAAGGTAGAAGATCTCGGTTCATTGCCCGATGCCGAACGATCCGCCCTTTTTGTGCTTTCTCAATGGTGTGGTGGCAAAATTACCTCCTTTCTCCAGCTCAATATCGACCAGGCAGCCGAGCTCCTCAACCTGCTCGACCAGATTGAATGTTTCTTTCCGGCCAATTCTCCGGATCAGGCAATTTCATGGACGGAATCGGGCCTCGATGGCGTGTCCGATCACATCGGAAAACCCAGTCCCAAACAACCCCCAAAAAAGATTAGAGAAATAAAACCGGAGGCTCAGGAATCCATAAATGTAGATTCCCCCACTTATCCTCCAGAATACAAAGGCCCACCCATAGAAGTCGAAGGATCGACTGAATATCTTCGTATTATTCTGCCCAGCTCCGAGCATCCAGGATATTCCCAGGTTCTTCGATTACTC
>MDSZ01141413.1_pt1 | contig 24074 bp, 23 predicted proteins | sample 811201 | NCBI WGS metagenome assembly MDSZ01 (sample SAMN05326647, study PRJNA326480) | marine metagenome | isolation source: seawater | place: Indian Ocean: North | collected 2010
GACTTTTTCTGTATTCAGATTTATTTTTATCAGAGTATTTTGCTAATGAAGAAATGTATTTTTCCTTGAAAATGTAATTTGGAGGTACGTTATTATCTTTTGCTATGCTCTCTCTCCAAATAAAAATTTCTTGTTCTCTTTTCGATAATTTATTTTTTTTCTTTATTAATCTTAACTTTCCTAAATTTTCTTTTCCAAGGGATGATTCTTTATTTGAAAAGTTTAAGGCTTTCTGAAATTCATTATTTGAAAGAACTTTTTTTTGTAAATAAAAAATTTCGATAAGATAGTTTACATCTTCTGCAGCATAACTTATTTGTTTATCTGATAAAGGCCTTCTCAACCAATTAGAATTTGTTTCGCTTTTATCTAAAGAAATGCTTTTGTACTTTTTTACAATTGCTCCGTAACTCAGTATTTCTCCTTGAGTTAAAACTTTTTCAGCTTGTTGAATATCAAAAACATTTTCCAAGGAAATATCTAAACAGTTTGAGAGTACGGTAGAGTCACTTCTAATAGAATGAAATATCTTCATGATTGAATCACTTTCTAAAATTTTCTTCAAATTTTTGAAACTTTTTAAATTATTACAATCTAAAAGAAAAATTCTATCTTTTGTAGATAATTGAATTAAACACAGTATGGGTAAGTATGTTGTCCGCCAGTCAAATTCAGTATCTATGCCAACAATATTTTCATTTTCTACAGAATTTTTAAATAAACTCCAATCTTCTTCTGAATCGATATAAAGAATATCTTTTTTTTTCTTTAAGAGGGAACTTAGTTTGTTAAAGATTTTTAACACTATTTTTAATATATTTTTTAAGAGAAATTCCAATTTCTGGATCAGATTTTGAAAATTCTATATTTGCTATTGAATAGCCCAGCTTATCTCCACAGTCAAAGACCTTGCCATTAAGTTTGTATCCTAATACTTGACCGCCATCTTTTATATATAGGTCAATTGCTTCTGTGAGCTCAACTTCATCATTTTTATTTGGCACTATTTTTGCTAAGTATTTCATTATTTCTGGGGTAAAAATATATCTTCCTGCAGCAAATAAGTTTGAGGGGGCATTCTTAATGTTTGGTTTTTCTATAATTTTTTCAACAAGCCCTATTCCATCAAAATTTTTAATTTTTTTTATTTGAGCTATTCCATATCTATGAATATCTTTCTTTAAAGCAGAAGAAAATAAAATAGATGATGTTTTATTTTCTTCAAATTTTTTTTTCATTAACCCAAGGTTGTTAAGAGAATTTTGATTTTGTATCAACATGTCTGGTAATAAAATTGCGAAAGGTTCGTCTCTTGTGATGTTTCTAGCAACTAATATTGCATGTCCAAGCCCTTGAGCCTCTCCTTGTCGAACACTTTGAATAGAAACTCCTAATTTTGAAATAGTTTTAGTTTCCTTTAAAAGAGACCTTTTTATTCGTTTATCTAAAGCTGCTTCTAGTTCATAACTGGTATCAAAGTGATCCTCTATGGAAGATTTACTCGAGTGAGTAATAAAGATAATTTCTTTAAACCCTGCTTCTTTTGCTTCCTCAACAACATGTTGAATTATAGGCTTACAAGCAACAGGAAGCATTTCTTTAGGTATTGCTTTTGTTGCAGGAAGAAGTCTCGTTCCCAAACCAGCTACAGGAATGATTATTTTTTTTAGCTTTTTCATTTTTTAGAAACAACCCCTGATACAAGATTTTCCTTCGAATACTATATCAAAGACTTCTTGAGCCTCTTTAAGAGAATATTCACCATTTTTAACATTTGGCCATTGCGAAGCATGTTTTCTTTCTACAATTTCCAAAATTTCGACCGGACAATTCTTATATCCTAGCTTAGACAAAATATATGCTCTATGATTTCCGTCTCCACCCATCACCCATCTCCACCTTAGTTTATTTTTCAAGATATATATATTGGGCTTTGGAAAATCTTTGTTAAATCCTTCTTTAACAATATTCTTGGATAAACTCTTAAATTGCTCTCCATGACTTATAGCATAAATTAGGAACTTTTTATTACCATGCGAGCTCCTTAAATCATTTGATGAAATGTAATTTTTTCTATTTCTTTCTAAAAGGCTTAAATAATTCTTTTGTAAATCCTGAAAGCTTAATCTTTCCCAAGGATACGCAATAGTCCAGCTTGGTAAATTTTTTATTTTAGGATTTTTTATATTAAGAAATTCGTTTACTTTTTTAAATTGTTGCTCAACATAGATATTTTGAAGTTTTGAAGAAAATTTATGTACATCAAAATTTAGTAAATCCTGATCCTTAAGGCATCTAATCATAGGATCTGAATTTGCGTTATCAAATGAAGAACCTCTTATTGTTCGTCCTAAAATGAATGGAACCTCTAGGGAAGATCTTTTAAAAAATTTAAAAATAGATGCCTTAGAAAATTTTCCTAGTTTTTCAGTTTCAGATAAATTATTTATTTTTAATAAATACTGATATCTATGAAAAATTTTTTTTAAGAAGCTCATTAAATTAATTGCTTCTAAAACTTAAATTTTCAGGTATGTCCTCCTTTGAAATTAAAACCATTTCTCTTGGAGCGAAGTTAAGAATTGAATCTTGACACCTATCTAAAATTCTATTTTGTTTAAAATTAAAAGGTTCTGAAAAGATATTTATAAGCCTAAAGTCACCACTAATTATGTCCTTATTATTATGATTGCCTTCTAAAATATGAGTGGTAGTAAGTAAAAACTTATAATCAGTTTTTTTTAAATTTTTTAAAAGATTATTAATGTCAGAAAAAGAAAGATGAAACAAACAATCTCTGATCATCAACATATCACAGTTTGGGAGAGGGTCTTTACAAATGTCCTTAGTTAAAAAATTTATTTTATTATTAGAATGTTTAAGATTATTCTCTTCAATCACTTTATCTACAATATCAATTCCCTCATATTTGATATCTAATTTTGGAATCACTAATCTCATCCAATTAAAATCTCCACAAGCAGCATCAACAAATTTCTCTACTTTATACTTTGGCAAGATTTCTAAAAGCCAATTTCGAAGATTTTCAGTATATAAAACCTCAGAGCCCTTTCCGCTTCCAGACTCATTGCTCTGCCAGATATTCTTTCTATAAATTTCTGAAAACCTTTCTTTATTTGTTTTTTGTGAGAGCATATTTTTATAATGAATTTTTTTATTTAATCTAGAAATAAAATTATTTAAAGATAAAAAAACATTTACTATGCCTTTTTTTGTAAAGATTTTTTGAAATTTACTTAATATTCTTTTCACTAAACTTCAATTAAAGAAGGTCCCAAAGTCGCGAACCAAATTTTTTGTTTTTTACCATCTAAATCTTCTAATTTTGAAAATTTTGGAAGAGCCTTTCTAGAATCAACAGCAATAAAATTTCTACAATCTAAACTGTTTCCTGATATAACTTCATTTACCATAAATATTGAATAGTTTAATTTTTTAAGATAATCAAAAATTTTTTTAGGACTATCGGAAGAAATATGTTGCTCAAAAATTATAACTGGTCTTGAACTTTCAATGACTCTTTTAGATCCATAAATAACATTTTCTTCTTGGCCCTCTACATCTATATGAAATAAACCAATCGAATGATGGAATTCAACTGGTATAACCTCATCTATAGTTGTGCTTTTTAATGAACTATCGAAGGCAGATTCTGCAAAAGATGTACCTGAGTTAAATCCTGAAGATTCCATTGAAAGTGAAGGTTTATGAGAACAAATAGCATTGATAAATTTTATGTTTTCAATATCATTAATTTTTGCCAACTCTTTTGCAAAATTTAAAGACTCATTCAGGCCTTCTATTGCAAAAACTTTTCCATTAGAAAGCATCTTAGACCAAACAAGGCAGCTATCTCCAATCCAACAGCCAATATCAATTAATGAATCATTTTTATTTACATAACCGGAAGACAATAATTCATAAACTATTTTTCTAAGCAACGGCTCATGAGTGGGTCTCTCTGCAATAAAAACATAAGAATTAAAAATTTTTTTTCTACCTAGTTTAGATAAAAAGAACGGAAATTTTGTTTTAGGCAATAATATTTCTATGTCACCTTCCAAAGTAAAGGTTGCTTTATACTCTTTTCTTTTAAGAAAAAAAACAAATCGTAAAAAATTTAAAAAAACTGAAGGAATTGAAAGAACTTTTTTTATAGCTTTCATATTTAAATTTTAATATAAATTTTTTTCAAAAATCACTGTATAAATACTACTCATTGTAGAACTCCACAAAAATCTAATGTGTCTTTACTCTTTAACTCTTTAAGTGTTTCGTTTGTTAGAAATTCTTTATGCTTGACAAGCAATGCTATTAGGGGAGATTCATCTAATGCTGTTTTTAGATCAATTAGATTATAATTTTTATTCTCTTGGATATTTGGCTCTACACAAGAAACTTCAAAACCCTTTTCTAGAAGCAAATCAATTACTTTTTTAGCTGGAGAGTCTCTTAAATCATCAATGTCAGGTTTAAAAGAAATTCCCAAGCAGGCTATTTTTTTTGTTCCTTTAGCATTGGCTCTTTCAATAATTTTTTTTGCAACCCATTTGGGCTTAGAGTCATTAATTTCTCTGGAAGATTTAATAAGCTTGGCATTACTCGCATCTTCAGAAACTAAAAACCATGGATCAACAGCAACGCAGTGGCCTCCTACCCCTGTTCCTGGTTGTAATATATCAACTCTCGGATGATGATTAGCTAGTTTTATCAAGTCCCAAACATTTACACCATTCTTATCACATAACAATGATAATTCATTTGCAAATGCAATATTTACATCTCTAAAGCCATTTTCCACTAATTTACACATTTCAGCTGTCTTTGCTTCTGTTTCCAGAATTTCTCCCGTTACAAAAGTTTGATAAAACTCTGATGCTTGATATGTCGATTGTTTATTTACTCCGCCTATGACTCTGGGATTCTCTATTAGTTCCTTCATTATATTTCCTGGAATAACTCTTTCAGGACAATAGGCTATAAATATTTTAGATGTGTCTACTCCTTTACCATCAAATATTTTTTTAATCATTTCGGTGGTACCTACTGGCGAAGTAGATTCAAGAATTACTAAATCCCCTTTCTTAATATGAACAGCTATAGAATTTGCCGCAGAAACTATTTTATCTATATCCGGAGAAGGGATTTTATTATCTTTCCGGATTGGGGTAGGAACACAGATCATATACACATCACTTGGCTTTATGGTTGTATATGCTTTAAGCTTTCCTTCTGTTATTACCGACCTTACATAAGCTTTTAAGTCTGGCTCAACAGTTTCAATTTCTCCTTTATTGATTGAGCTAACAGTATCTTCATTTAAGTCAGTTCCACTTACGGAATAACCTCTTGATGCAAGGAGAGCTGCTGTGGGTAATCCAATGTAACCAAGTCCAATAACTGAAATATTTTTCTTAGTATCAATCACTTAACTTATTCTCAATAAAATCAATAATTCTTTCACAAGCTTTTCCATCTCCATATGGATTATTAATATTTGACATTTTTAAATATGCTTTTTTATTGTTAAGCAAAGTATTTATTGATGAAATAATATTTTTTTTGGAAGCTCCTACAAGCTTTACAATTCCAGAATCTATTGCTTCAGGGCGTTCTGTGACATCTCTCATGAGCAAAACAGGTTTTCCTAAGCTTGGGGCTTCTTCTTGGATTCCTCCAGAGTCTGTTAAAACTAAGTAAGAGTATTTTAATAGATAGATGAAATCCTGATAATCTAGGGGGCTTATTAACCAAACATTCTCCAATTTATTTAGAATTTTCTTCACTGGTTTTTGAACATTAGGATTAAGGTGAACAGGATAAACAAAATGAACATCGGGATTTTCTAAAGCTAATTCTTTTATTGCTTCGCAGATATTTAAAAAGCCTTTTCCAAAATTTTCTCTTCTATGACCAGTAACTAAAATGAATGTTTCTGACTGCCAGTTAAATTTTAAACTACTATCAAGTCTTTCTTTCGTTAAATGAGATCTATTAGATCCACCTTCTATTTTTTTTAAAATCAAATTGAGTGAATCGACTACAGTATTACCTGTTACTGTGATGTTTCTTTTTTGAACTCCTTCTTTTATGAGATTTTGTTTGCTCTTATCAGTAGGTGCAAAATGGTAATCAGCCAAAATTCCTGTTGTTCTTCGATTATACTCTTCTGGAAAAGGTGCATGAATGTCATTTGTTCTGAGGCCTGCCTCAACATGGGCAATTTTTATACCTGCATAAAAACAAGCTAAAGAGGTTACAAAAGAGGTTGTAGTATCTCCATGAACAAAGACTAAATCTGGTTTAAATTCTGATAAAACATCTCTTACTTTTAATAAAATTATTGAGGTAAGCTGAGTTAAATCTTGTTCTTTTTGCATGATATTTAAATCAATGTCTGGTGATAACTCGAAAATATCAAGCACTTGGTCCAGCATTTCTCTATGTTGCGCTGTAACGCAAATTAGTGTTTTGAAACTATTATGAGAAAGAAGTTTGTGACAGAGAGGAGCCATCTTTATCGCTTCAGGTCGCGTACCAAATACAACCATTATTTTTTTCAATTTTAAGCTCCCATCATTTCAAGATGAATTTATAAAAATTTCAAATAAAGTATAGAAAAAAAATTGACACAATAAATGATTCTTAATTTATTTGCATTTAGTTGAAATTAACATTTTGTACTAATTAGAAATTACTTCTATTCCACAAAGTTTTTTCATTACCATGTGACCAAACATCAAATGAAAATCTTCACACAATTGCATATCTTTTGAATCTACGACTACAGAGCAGTCAACCATCTTTGATGCTTTTCCGCCTCCAAAGCCTAAAAGACCGAGCGTTTTTAATTTCATATCTTTAGCAGTTTCAATTGCATTTAATATGTTTTTTGAGTTACCGCTTCCGCTGATCGTTATAAGTAAATCTCCAGCAGATGCCAAAGATTTTAGTTGCTCCGAAAAAACTTTTTCATAGGATATATCATTCGCATAGGCAGTGACGATTCCGATGTTATCGCACAAAGAATATCCTTTAAGCTGTTTATTTGTGTGGACAAGAGTCATTTTGTTCCAGTCAGTTATAAAATGAGATGCAGCATAAGCACTTCCCCCATTTCCACAAGTAAAAATTTTCTTTCCCTCCATAAAAGCATTTAAGATGTAATTAATACCTTCAGATACAAGTTTTTTATCGACGCTTTCCATTTGCTTAAGATGCGCAGTAAAATATTGTTTGACTAAAGACTCTGACATTTTTGAAATTTAATTATATACAATCTGCGAACCGTTAGCTTCAAATTTAAAATCATACTCATTAAGCTTGCTGAGAGATGAACTGATTTTATGATGACAATCTTGCGGTGAGTAAGTCATAAAAAAACCTCCTCCACCAGCACCCAAAAGTTTTGTTCCTAAAGCGCCAGAAGAAATGGCCTTTTCGTTTAACTCCTCTATATATGAGTTTGAAACACCCTGGCTTAGTTGTTTTTTCAGGGACCAGTTCTCACTTAAAATTTCTCCAAAGCTATCGTGATTTCCACTCTCAAGATCTTTTTTTAAAATATAAACTAGCTCAACCATTCTATTCATAAGTTTTATCTTTGTAGAATTTTTCATATTCTCTTTTTGTTCATTTAGTATCGAAGATGTTGACCTTGTCTTGTTGGTGTAAAAGACTTGTATATTTTTTTCAACTATAGATTTTAAGTCTTTATTAATATTAAGAGGAATAACACTTACTGAATTATCAGGATTAAATTCAATTACATTAAATCCGCCAAATGAAGCCGCAAACTGGTCTTGTTTGCCTATTGGTTCATTACATTTATCAATTTCAATTTTGCAAGCAAACTCAGCCAAATCATTATTTGTCATATTTTTCTGATTTAAAGAAGATACAGCATTAGCCAAACCTACAACAAAAGAAGAAGAAGATCCTAAGCCCGTTCCACTTCCTGGAATATCAGCAAGTGAAGAAATTTGCATTGGGGCAGAAATTTTTAATTCTTTGAGAGTTTCTCTGATTAATGGATGTTGTATTTTGTTAATATTATTTACTTTTTCTGTCTTAGAGTAGTGAAGTATAAATTCATTTTCAAAACTATATTTAGCAGCAATGTACATAAATTTGTTTATAGTTGTTGATAAAACTGCACCCCCTTTTTTCTTGTAATAACTTTGAAGGTCGCTGCCTCCTCCAACAAAACTCATTCTAAATGGTGTTTTACTTAAGATTAAGGTCATTAAATTTCTCTTAGGGAATTTAAGATAATATCTGTTGCAGCAGATAAATTTTTTGCCAAATGGTCTGGTGAACAAGAAACTTTCTTATCCAAGCCTCCATAACCTGTTGAAAGAAGTATGGAACATAAACCAGCTGCATTACCTGCAGCTATGTCACTACTCATATCGCCTACCATAAATGATTGTTCGGATAGGTTGTATTTTTGCATAGCTTTTAAAATTAAGCCTGGTTTTGGCTTTCTACAGTTACATGAAATCTTTAATTCAGAAATCTCACCTTTAAATCCTTTATCTGGATGATGTGGGCAATAAAAAAGATCATCAAGATATGCTTTTTGTTTTCCTAAATCCATATCTAATTTTGCATGAATTCTTTCAAGTTCTGTTTCTGAAATTTCCCCTCTGGCAATAATAGGTTGATTAGTAACGCAAATAACAATTATACCAGCTTCATTTAATCGTCTAATTGAAGTTGCAGCATCAGAAATTAATATTAATTGATCAGGATTTGAAATAAGACCCCTTTCTTCGTTAATTGAGCCATCTCTGTCTAGAAAAACAGCAATTCTTTTTTTATTTAGGCTTAATTTTTTAGGAACTCCTTTTTTTAAGTCATCCTCAACTTTTAAAAGTCTATCTGGTGTTCCCATATCTTTTATATATTCGAAAGTTTTATAGGTTAGAATTTTTCCTTTTCCTTTAACTATTTTGGGAAACAAATCTTTTGCAAGATCATATATCACTTTTTTTTTGAGATGCTTAGAGATTTTATTTTTGTTAAAGCAATAAAGGGCAGCGTTTACATTGTTTCTGACGAGATCATCTGGATTTCTTGGATAAGGAAATATATCTTTTACAAGATTAGATTTTGGGTCGATTTCTATAATGTCAGAGTCATCAGGATGGCTATTAGGATGAACCATAACTGATGCAGTTGGTTTAAAGTCTAAATGAAAATTCATCATTTTTCTTAAATCTACTTCTAAATAAGTATCTCCGTATAGAACTAAAAATTCCTCTGGAAAAAAATCTATGAATTCAGAAATTGCTCCTGCAGTTCCTTTTGGAGATTCTTCTAAACAATATTTTATTTCTACACCCCAATTTGAACCATCTCCAAAATAATTTTTAATTATTTCAGCTTCATGATGCAGAATTAAATAAATTTCATTAAAGTCATGAAGTTTACATAATTTGATTTGATGCTCTAGAACAGGCAAACCTAAAACTGGAACCATAGGTTTTGGTAATTTTAATCCAGCTTTTTTTAGTCTTGTCCCAAAACCACCAGCTAAAATAACAGCGCTGTGAAAAAAGTTTTTTGCTTTCATTTAAATAAACTTAGTTTTAAGCTTTGATATGCCAAGCAAAAAAAATGATATAGAAGTTTTGAATATATTTAAGCCTAAAACATTTCTATAACTATCCCAGAGAGACTTATAGTGGTTTAATCTTTTTGAAGATAGGCCGTATTTTAAATTTCTATACTTTGCTAGAACTTCCATTAATCCATATGCATTTATATTTTTTTTCATAATGGATAACCACCACAAGTAATCTTCGCCATGTTTTTTAGAGTCTAGTTTGATGACGTCAGAAGAAAGTAATTTTCTTTCTAGCATGACTGTAAGACATCCTATTCCTCTTGTTCTTAATGTTTTATTAAAATCATAGTGAATACAAGATTTAGAAACTCGTAAAGATTCGCCTTCTTCTGAAATATTTTCAAATAAAGTATATGAGAAAGAATAATTATTGCGTTTCATAAAACTTAATTGTTTTTCTAATTTTTTCTCATGCCATAAGTCATCAGCATCTAAGAAAGCTACAAAATTACCATTTGAGGCCCTAATTCCATTAGCTCTAGCATGTGCAGGTCCCTTATCATTTCTATTATTAATAAACCTTATTCTTTTATCTTTAAAAGAAAATTTACTGACAATATCTTTGGTTTCATCGGAAGATTGAGCATCAACTATAATTAGTTCCCAATTTGAATAAGATTGGTTTATCACTGAAATAATTGCATCGGATATGAATTTTTCAGAATTAAGAGATGGCATAATTACAGAAATAAGGTCCTTTTCAGAATATTTAGTCATCATAAATCCATTTATTTTTTAGTAAAAAATCAACAGTATCTTGAAGAGATTCATTTATTGTTTTTTTTGGCTGCCAGCCGTATGATTTTGCTTTTGAAATATCTAAAAATACAAAAGGATTGTCTCCAATCCAGCCATTTCTTCCGCCGGTGAACTCGAAATCTGGGTTTAAATTCATTAATTTTGAAATCAAAGAAGCAGAATCAGATACTTTTATGTATTCTTCAGTCCCGAGATGAAAAACCTGACAATCTTGTGATTTAAATACCTTATTTGAAATCTTTATAATTGCCTCGATACAATCGTTTATGTGCAAATAACTTTTTTTTTGAGTTCCATCTCCTAAAATTTCTAGCTTATTTGGATCCTTAAGGAGTTTTTTTACAAAGTCAAAAACGTGACCATGAGGATATCTTGGTCCTAAGATTGAAACAAAACGATAGATAGATGCTGAAAATCCATATCCTTCACAATAAGCAGATATTAAAGCTTCGCTTGCTAATTTAGACGCTCCATATAAAGAAGTTTGATGGGGAATTGGTAATTTTTCATCGGTTGGAAAAAAAGAAGGTTCTCCAAGAGCTGCAGCACTAGAAGCAAAAACAATCTTTTTTACATTATTTTTTCTCATTTGCTCAAGAATATTAAATGTAACGATTAGGTTTTGTTCTAAATCTTTTTTAGGATGGTTAAGACCATCTCGAATATCAGCATTTGCTGCCATATGATATACCTGGTCAATATCTCTAAAAAATTTATCATCAATAAGGTTATCTAATAAATCAATTTTTAATAATTTAAAGTTTTTACTGCCTAAGGCTTTCTTTAAGAACTGCTTTTTACCCGTTGAGAAGTTATCTACTCCATAGACGGTATGACCTTTACTTAAAAGAAAATCAACCAGAGAGCTTCCAATAAAGCCAGCTGCGCCTGTAACAATGTACTTCATAAGTTGGTTTTAATCTTTCGAATTCCTATTATAGTAAATCAAAAACTTTATTGTTTTGCTCCCAAATTAAAAATTTTTCTGCCCTTTTAAAGCTTTCTTCAGAAAAAGAGTCTTTCATTAACTCCATTTGCAATACGGACTTTCTTAATAAATTTAAATCACGTCCATCGTCATTAGCTATGACCCCCAAACCAAATAATTTTACTTTGTCAGCCATTCCAGGATTTTTACCTACTATTACAGGTATGCCTCTTGAAATACAATGATAAAAACGATTCGGATCGCAAAAGTATTGGTTCAGTATTTCATAGTCATATAAGATGATTGAATACACACAATTATCAATAAGAGGTTTTAAATCTTTCTCTGATAATACCCCTGTAAATAAAACTCTATTTCTAATAACTTGGCTTCCGAACATTTTAGTTAAGTTTTCCATCAGGTTTGAAGTTATATTTCCTGTGCAGATTATTTTATTCTTCGTTTCTGCAAGAACTGATGCTATAGAATTAAAGCCATAGTGAAGTTCTAAAAAAGGATTTTGAATGTAAACGTAGTCATAATGTTTAACGAATTTTTGAAATTCTATTCCTAAAATATCTTTGTCTGATTTCCAATATTCTTTTTCGCAAAAATTAGAAACAATGTGAAATTTTTTTTTAGATATTTTGTAAATATCTATCATATGATTCAACCTTCCTTTATTCATCACCCAAATATGAGATGGAATCAAACATAACAATGAAAAAAAAAATTTAGTAATTATATTTCTTTCAAAGAAAGGCGGGATTTCTCTTAAATCCCAAATTATCTTTACATTTCTTTCAAAAAAAAATTTGTAAAAATATGATGAAAGAAGGTGTAAAAATTGTCTATGATTTTGAATCAATATTAATGTCGGTTTTTTCTTAATTATGAAGAAGAGACCTTGAAAAAATTCTTGAATTATTTCAAAAAAAGAAATTAACGCACCGCCTCTAATTTTTTGCTTTGAAGTTAATGCAATTTTGCTTAAATAAATCTTCGTTTTTTTATTGATAGTTTTAGTCTGCTTTAAATTAGCTCTTTCCCAAATTAAAGCAGAGATTTCAAAAGATTTTTTAGAAAAAGAGTTAATTAATTTTCGGATTCTACTATCTTTATCCCAACCGACTGACCTATGAATAATTACAAGATGTTTAGGCATTATTATTTTTATAATTTATTGTGCTGAAAGCTATTGTAATAAAAATCCAAAATTCAAAGGAAAGTAAATAATTCCCGCTAAATAAAAGAAAGGTAAAAGCAGGAGCGAGTATTGCATAAAAAATACGAAGATTTTTATCTTGAAGGCCTTTAATAAATAAAAAAACTACTCCAACAATAAATATGGTTCCCAATAACACTCCAAATTGTAATAAAAGCTCTAAAAAAATATTATGAGCAGGGACAATTAATCTAGCACTCCAAAAAGGACCATATCCAAAAAATGGTTGAGAGACAATTGCATTTACAGCAGTTTGGTAAACCACATCTCTACCGCTCACAACATCTCCATCAATGTTACTCGAAGAAAATATAGTCACAGCCTCAAAAATCCTTCCAGATCCTCTAGTGAGAAGAGCAATTATTTCAGGAGTAATGAAATATCCAATGGTTGAAAATGCTACTCCTGCCCCAAGAAAAACCAAGAAATGAAATTTCTCTAGTCTTAATGCAAAAGCATTTCTTATAACCTTTCTTATAGCAGCATTAGTAAGCAATAATATTGAAAGTAATATCAACAAAGCAGCTCCTCTTCCTCCATTGTATAAAACGCCTAGAAATAAAATTACATTTATAAAGAAGATAAGAAATTTAGGACTAGCATTACTTTCAAGATTGAAAAAGTAAGTTGCCATAAAATTTAAAATGATAAGCTGAACCAGCATGTATGATGCTTTTTGATATGTTGCGCCTCCAATTCCAGGAAAAAGTATGCCTTCGGTTGCTTGTTGAAAAAGAACAGCTATATAGAAAATAGAAATTAGGATAGAAATTAAAGAAAGATTTTTTAATGCGTTTTCTACCTGGTTATTCTTTAAAAAAAATGCTCCTATTGAAATACCTTTTATTACCATTACGCCTGATATAAAGAAGTCGTCTAACACTCCTTTGTTATTAAGCCCATAGAATATTGACCAAAGAATAAAAATTGCATAAATTCCAATAATCAATAGAAGGCTTCGTAAAGGTGCTCTTTGAATTTTTCTTGAAAAAAATACGAAATATGCTGGAAAAAAAGCACTTATTACCAAAATAATTGAATAAATTGCGGGCTGATCAGCCATCCTCGGAATGCTAGGATCTATAAGGCCTCTAAAAATGAAATAAATAGGTTCAACTAAAAAGCATATTGCAATGATTATTGGTATTAATCTACTATTCATAAATAGAATCTAGCAAAGAATTTATGAAAGTTTTTTTTGTATATTTTTTCCCAGCTAATTCAGCATTTTTTACTAGACTTCTATATTTTAAAACATCTTGACTGAAAAAATTTATTGCTTCTCTAATTTCAATTGATTTATCTATATCAACTAAAATACCTGCATTATTTTGCTTTACCCTTTGGCCTATAAGGCCGTGAGAAGATGCTATAACCGGCTTACCTGCTGACCACGCTTGATATAAAACTCCGCTCGACTGAAAAAATGTCTTTGAATATCCCATCCATACAATATTGCAACTACAAAATAACTCAGTCTCTAATTTCTGAGTAACATATCCAAGATGCTTAATTAAATTAACTTTTTTTGTTGAATTAAATTTTTTTAATAGTTCTTTTACTTTATCGTCTGGAATACCGGCAAAAATTATTTCAATATTAAAGTTAAATTCTTGCTCAAAGACACTTTTGAGTAATTGTTCAATGCCTTTTTTGAGAGATAATGAGCCGTAAACTAATATTTTAAGACTGTTTGATTTCGATAAAGTATTTTTATTACTTTTGACTACATTCACTTCTCCAACATCATTTATTAAGAGTATTTTTTCGCGTGATTTATTTAGAATTTTTGAATTATCTATATAGGAATCAAAGAATTCATCAATTATCAAAATACTTTTTGATGAATTAAATTTTTTAACTGCAAAGTTAAAAAGAAAAACCATAAATAGATTTTTTAATTTATTTAATCCAAATGTTTTTATGCGCTTAATTTTTGGAGAAACATAAATTGCTTTCGTTGTAAGAAATTGATTTTTTTTAAAAAGAAAAAATCCATAAATAAAATCATCAAATGTATTAAATATTATGGTTTTATTTTTTTCTTTTTCTAGAACTTCATTAATTTTTAAGACTCTCATTACTTGGAGAAAAATTAGCTTTATCTGATTTTCTGAAGGCAGAGGAATATTAAACCAACTACTTTTTAAAGAAGAGATGCTAATTTGAGGATGATTCTCCTTAAAAACCTTAAATTCTTTAGATTTTATTGCTTTATTGCTTGTGAGAATTTCTACTTCAAATCCTGCTTTGAGGGCCGCTTTTAGGTTTAAATCTAAATATAAATTAACTCTATGGCCTGAATTCGAAAGTTCTATAATGATACATTTCTTGTTTAACTTACCTTTTCTCATTTTGTATTTTTAATGTGAAATTTGCTTTATTAAACAAGAAAAGAAAGATTAATAAATTTCTTGAAAGTCATTAGTTTAAAGCTTTTTAGCCATATAAAAATCAATAGCATTTTCGTATATGCTTTTGTATTGTTTTGCCACATTTTTACTTGAAAAAATCAATTTAGCTCTAGAAGCTGATTCCTTAGATAGACCATCTTGATTATTATTCGATAGTACCCATTTTATCCCAGCTATTAAATCTTCAACATCAAATGACTTTGCTAAATAACCTGTCTTTTTATGATCAACTACATCTGTTAAACCAGAAGAATCAAATGCCACAACAGGAGTTCCACATGCCTGAGATTCTGAGCCTACTTGGCAGAATGCCTCCTGCCTTGATGGAACAACTACAGCATCAACTGAACTATATAAAGCTCTTAAGCTGACATCGTCATGTAAATGGCCAAAATTATGAACAGGAAAAAGGTTAGCAAAAGGTTTAATATTTGAGGTTTCTCCAAATATAGCTAAATGAAAGTCCTTCGATTCTAAGTGAAGAGCCTTAATTGATTCTTCTAGAAGATCCTTTCCTTTATTATATGAATTATTACCGCCATAACTTCCAAAAAGAAGAATTTTATCTTTTTGAGGAAGTCCCAGAGCATCTCTGGCAATTTCCTTTTTTATAGGCTTCCATATTTTTGTATCAAGGCAGTTATGAACTGTAGATACCGGCCAATTTTTCATTAAAAAACTTGATTGAACACATTGAGTAAGCCAATTGCTAGGAGTAACTACGTGAATTGGATTTTTCCAGTGTCTAAGTTTTCTTAAAAAGACCCATCTATTTAAATCAAAACTATTCTCAAAAAAAGTTTTACTAATTTTTTCATAACCTGTTTGCCATCTATCATCTTTAGATAAATGTTCTGCTCCACAAAAAGGCCACATATCATGAATTGTCCAAACAATAGGTTTTTTAATTTTTCCAATATCTGAAATTGACAACATCTCAGAATTTATCCAATGTAGATGGATAACATCTGCGCTCGAGGAATTTATAAACTTTAGCCAATGAGACGGAAAAAGAGAAATTGACTGATGATTAGAGTTTTCAAAGTTTAGTTTCTTAATTAATTTATCAGATAGATAAGACTTTATTAATGCATTACCTTTTTTCAATGGTCCTTTGATACCAAAAGTTTTTTTATCTGGCCTATCCAATAAATTTACATACAATTCAGATTCTAATCCCTCTTCTAATAGAGATTTGTGTATCCTGTTTGCAGCTCTAGCAGCACCGCCCTGATTACTAGAATAATTAAAATGAAAAATTTTCATTATTCCACCCTGAAAAATTTTTTAAAAATCTGAAATAACATTTACACAAATAAATCTATAGTAACAATTTATCCTATAAAGTTTTTCCAAAATATCTCAAAACTTTTAGCTTCGATCAAAGCTATCTATGTAGGAAAAAGATGACTTATTTATTACTTTAGCTCCCCAGGATTGCGCAACTTTAGAAAGAAAAAACATCTGTCTAAACCCTTGCCATATTTGATAAAATCTCACATTGATTCTTTTTGGTGGAATGCCGATATACTTTTCCTTTATAGAAGCTAAATCAAAACTTTCTTTATAGAAATGTGAACTAGAGGTGAAGACAGTATTTTTTTTTTGATCAACATAAAGCTCTTTGAAACTAGAAAAATCTGCTCCATAAATATTTATATTCTTTCTCTCGTTAATTAAAGCATGCCAAATTGCTGCGATAAGTACATTTACAAAATTTGGAGAACAAAGCCTTTGCTTCAATGCAAATATATTTGCTTTTTCAGATCTTAGGTCGTACCAGTTACTTTTAATCTTTTCTATACTCAGGTTGGAGTTTAATTTTAATCTTTTGGATATTTCAAAATACCCTTCGGTACGACAGATTAAATTCATTTTCCAATCTACATTCATTAGGTTTCTTATTAATTTTTCATTATTTTCTTTTATATCGCTGTTGATTCCAGATTTCCAAAAAACAGGATCGACAAGGAAATAGTAAGAGGGTTTTAATTCTTTAAAATAATCTGTATTTGCAAAATAATTTACTGCATAAATATCCATTTCATTTTTTTTATCTATAACTTCTACAATGTCTTTTTTTAAAGAAGGGCCATTTCCTAAAATAGCTACAGGCTTAAGATTAATTTCTTTATTTGAAATGCTGAGAAATAAATTTAATGTGATAATTTTATAAATTAAAGCAAAAATCAGAACTATGGAATCTGCAAGGATATTTGGTAACCTTCTAAATATAAAATTCATAGCAGTTTAAAATTTATTGATATTATTTTTTAAATGAAAGAGCTTATTCTTTTATCATTTCCTGAAATCTTTTACTTGAATGACTTAATTCATTATAAGTACCGCTAGATTCAAGTTTGCCATCTTCAAGCAATAAAATATTATCGCATTTCTTTATAGTATTCATTCTATGAGCCACAATGATTATTGTCTTCTCAATAGATAAGGTGTCAATCGCTTCCATAATTGCTTTTTCTACAACTACATCGAGTGAACTGGTAGCCTCATCAAAAATTAATAAATCAGGCTTATGATATAAAGCTCGCGCAATTCCAACTCTTTGACGTTGTCCACCTGAAAGTCTTACGCCTCTTTCACCTATCAAAGACTTATATTTATTTGGTAAATTGTTTTCTATAAATTCATGAATATTTGCTAATTTTGCACATTCTTTAACCTGTTTCATATCAATTTGAGAGGGCTCAACTCCAAATGCAATATTTTCTGCAAGCGTGTTGTCTGTAAGAAAAATATCTTGAGGAACGCATCCAATGGTTCTTTGCCAAGATCTTGTTGAAAGATTAGTTACTTCTTTGCCATCAACTTCAAGAGAGCCAGACAAAGGAGTTAAAAGCTTTAAAATAAGATTTACTAATGTGCTTTTTCCACAGCCGGTACTTCCTACAATTCCTAAAACCTCGCCGACAGGTAAAGTAAAAGAAATATCCTGAATAGCTAGCTTTTCAGCATCTTGATATTTAAAAGATATATTTTTAAGCTCTAATTTATTTTTTAAACCAAGAGAATTAAAATTTTGATCCTTTAGCTCTGAAGACGATCTTAATTCATATAGATCTTCGTATATATCATCAATGGCAGTCTTACCAAAACGCAAGCTAGAAACTCCTGAAAAAATGTAATGTAAAGACGGTTGTAACCTATAAGCAGCGAAAGTATATAAGCCTACAAGAGGAAGAATTTCACCTAATGCAGAACTTTCAATTCCTCCGCCTGAAACCATCAAAGACAGAACAATTGCAATAATACCTCCAAAAGCAACAGCCTCAACAATATATTTCGGAACTCTATTTAAAGTTAAATTTGATGCAATAGTATGAGAAAAACTTATTGAGTTAGATTTAAATCTGTTTAAATAGGTTTTCTCATATCCCAGTAGCTTGACATCTCTAATTGCGCTAAGTGATTCTAGAACAATTAGAAATCTACTTTTATTTGCACTGGTTCTTAAAGTTCCTATCTTATCTAAAATAGGTTTGACAATCATGAAAGCAAAAAAATAGGAACCTCCCAAAACGATAGCACTTATAGCAAGCAAGAAAGGATTTAGATATAAAAGAAGCATTATCATACAAATTGCCACAACTGAGTAAGCAAGCATGCTTACTATAGGTCTAATTACTGCTCCTATTAATTGATCTACCTCTGATAAAGCTGCTTTAGACAAATCACCAGTATTTCTATCCATAAAAAATTCATAAGGCTGAGATAGATATCTTCCTAGAAGTCTGGAACTTAAGCTATGTCTAATTAATTCAACATATCTATTTACCCTAAACTCAGTAAGTGTCCTATAAATAGCTGAAATGACTATTAAAGAAAAAGAACAAATTCCTAAAACAATCAAAAACTCACCGGAATTGGAAACTCCAAAATTTTTAGACATGAGAAACAACTTATATAAAATTGGATTTGTATTGACCATATTTGGATCACCTACAACTGCTAAAAAAGGCATCAATGATGCAACTCCAGCAGTGTCTAGAATGGCCATTCCAAGAACAAAAAATAAAATGAATAGACCGTCTTTTTTCTCTTCTCGGGTAAAAAGTTTAAAAATTTTAATGAATGGACTCATTAGTTACAAAGAAGATAATTGGCTATTGAAATTTTTTTTGATTTTGTAAAAAAAACATATTTAAACTTTTTAGATAAAGCTTTCATTATTATCTATTGAACTAACGAGACTTTCTGCAATTAAGAAATCATCTTCTGTATTAAGGTCTAATGCCTCAATTTGATTGTGAAGAATAAATTTAGGCTTTTTCCCAAAAAAATAGTTATTTTTTTTTATATTTTGGTTTAATTGAATGAAAATTCCTCCGGTTTGAAAAAAAGCTGGGTCTAAATCCTTTGCAAGAGTATGTTTTTTATCCCATGGATTATAATTCAATGGTGCTGAGGTTTCGTCTTTCCACATATGATTTTGAATTCTTTCGACGCTTAAAACACTATCATTCTTAGATAAGTTCTTTTTAAAAAGTTTTATGGCTGCATCATAGTGCCTGCCATATAAAAATGGATTTGTGCAGTGAGACCACAAAATAATATCAAAATCATCTGAAATTTTTGATACAAAATCGGAAATCATATCATTTGATGAAGCTTTGCTTTCATCGCAAGAAAACCTTGATCTCAAAATAGGTGTAGCTCCAAATTTTTTGGCAATTTCAAGATACTCAGAATTATCCGATCCTAAAAAAATTTCATCGACAGAACTAGATTGTAATTGCTTAATCTTCCTAACTATAAGCGGGTATTTTCCCAACAATCTTATGTTTTTGTCCTTTACCCTTAATGAGCCAGATCTTGCTGGAATAAGTGCAGCAGTTTTCATATTTTTATATAGATTTATTAAATCATTTTTACAAATTTTAACTTTTCTAAAACTTAATTAATTTAAAAGAAACGAATTTATTTTCTGAATTTGTCAATATTATCATTAAACCATTTGTAAGTTTCTTTTAATCCTGCTTGTAAATTTATATTGGGCTTCCATCCAAGATTTTTTAAAAGAGAGATATCTAGTAATTTTCTGGGAGTACCGTCTGGCTTGGTTAAATCTTTTTTTATATTTCCAGAAAAACCTACGATAGATGAAATTATTTTTGCAAGATCAGAAATAGAAATTTCAAATCCCGAGCCAACATTTATGTGGCTATTTGTTTTATTTAAAACTTTATTGAAGTGAGATTTTGGGATATCTAAAACAAATAATACTGCCTCAGCTAAATCATCAACATGTAAGAAATCTCTTTTGGCGTTTCCTGTACCCCAAAGAGTTACTTCATTTTTTTGCTGCAAGCTTGCTTCATGAAACCTTCTGATCAAGGCTGGAATTACATGACTATTTTCATCATGAAAATTATCTCCCTGGCCATATAAGTTTGTTGGCATCAAGCTACGGTAATCTAAACCATATTGTTTATTGTAACTTTCACAAAGCTTTATTCCAGAGATTTTTGCAATTGCATATGGCTCATTTGTAGGCTCAAGTAATCCAGAAAGCAATGCGTCTTCAGTTATAGGCTGATTTGCATGTTTAGGATAAATACATGAGGAACCTAAAAATAATAACTGCTCAACTTCTGATTCGAATGCGCCATGAATGACATTGGTTTGAATCATTATATTGTCGTAAATAAACTCAGCTGGATAAATATCGTTTGCATATATTCCTCCAACTTTAGCAGCAGCCAAAATTACTATATCGGGCTTTTCTTTTTTTATTAATTTCTTTGTTTTTTCTTGATCTCTTAGATCAAGTTTTTTTCTTGAGTAAGTTATTATTTCTACATCACTTTTTTGTAATAATTTTCTATAAATAGAATTTCCTACCATTCCTTGATGGCCCGCTAAAAAAATTTTTTTCATTATTTGCTCCTAACGAAAGAAAAAGATATTACTATTCATTTTCTTTAAGAAATTTTAAACGTTTAGCAACTTCAAGGTCAGCTTTAATCATCTCGGAACACATATCTTGAGCAGAGATTTCAGGAAACCAATTAAGTTTTGAAGCTGCTTTTGAAGGATCGCCAAGTAATTTTTCTACCTCAGCTGGCCTAAAATACCTTCTATCAACTTTTACAATTATGTCCCCAATTTTAACGTTAGGGGCTTTGTTTCCTGACAATTTTGTTACAACGGCATGTTCATGCTCTCCGCTACTATTAAATTCAAGCTCTATTCCTAATTCTTTAGCTGACCATTGAATAAACTGTCTCACAGAATATTGCTTTCCAGTGGCGATAACAAAATCTTCAGGTAGCTCTTGTTGAAGCATCATCCATTTCATTCTTACATAGTCCTTTGCATGTCCCCAGTCTCTTAAAGCATCCATATTTCCTACATACAAACATTCTTCTAAACCCTGAGATATATTAGCAAGCCCTCTTGTAATCTTTCTTGTTACAAAAGTTTCTCCTCTTCTAGGAGATTCGTGATTGAATAAAATTCCATTACAAGCATACATTCCATATGCCTCTCGATAGTTAACCGTTATCCAGTAAGCATATAGCTTTGCGATAGCATAGGGAGATCTAGGATAAAAAGGAGTTTTTTCTGTTTGAGGAGATTCTTGAACTAATCCATATAATTCTGAGGTAGAGGCTTGATAAAACTTAGTTTTCTTTTCAAAGCCTAAAATTCTTATTGCTTCTAATAATCTAAGGGTTCCTAGAGCATCTACATTAGCTGTGTACTCTGGAGATTCAAAACTTACTGCTACATGAGACTGAGCACCTAAATTATAAACTTCATCAGGTTTGATTTTCGAGAGAATGTCAATCATGTTGGATGAATCTGTCAAATCTCCGTAATGAAGTATGAATTTTTGACTATCAACGTGAGGATCTTCATAAATATGATCAATTCTTTGTGTATTAAGTGAGGAGGAACGACGTTTAATGCCATGGACTTCATAATTTTTCTCTAAAAGAAATTCAGCAAGATATGATCCATCTTGACCTGTGATACCTGTAATCAGAGCTTTTTTCTTCATTTAATAAATTAAATTGCTATTTACTTTTAGTGTGACTTATAAAAGCTATAAAACATCCTATTAAAAAACCAAATATTGCACCTAAAATACAAATAAACGATCTAGCTGGTTCAGATTTTTTTTCCATTACAGCCGGAGGATCGATATAATCGTAAACAAATGCCTCATTGGCTTCAATAAGAGTTAGCTTCTGAATTTCTATTTTCAATAATTCAGCCAAGGCTTGCTTAATCTCAGACAATCTAGTTTTTAACAATTCATTATTTAAAAAATTAATAGCTTTTTCATCTTCTTGTTTTTCTTTTTCACTATAGTAATTATTTATCTCTCTTACAATTAATTCTACCCATTGCTTTGCAATGTATGGAGATTGATGTCTAATTTTAATGGTTATAAAACCATTATCTTCATTCTCAGAAAGAATTAAATGCTTACGAAATTTTTCAAATCCTTTTTGGGAACTAGGTATATCATTGCCTTCTTTAAAAGCATCCTCTACCCAAGTATTTGATGATAGATCATAAACTTTTTTATCATAAATCAATCTATTAGTTTTAGAATCCCAAGCTTCCAAAGCCAAAAGATTTGGTAGAAAAATATTAGGCAATATATTTTTTTCAAAAAAACTTAAAGAGACAATTTTTTCTTTAGCTTTTTGAGCATTTGATATTTTTGGTCCGCTTGATAAATCGATGCCTGCAATTCCTGCTAAACCTCTTAACCCACTTGCTGAACTTTCTAAGTTTCCTTCTGAAGTTGTAGGATTAAGTATTCCGGTGGAATGATAAATGTTGGGTAGCAGTAGAGTCCAAATTACTGTTATGAAGGAAAAAATAAGAGTTACAGACCCTATAATTTTTAAATTGCTTTTAAGAAATATAAATACAGTTAGCAAATCTATAAACTCTTTGCTTAAATTTTTTTTATCTTCTTTTTCAGTATGTTGCATAGGATTTTAAAAAAAAGTTTACAAAATTTATTTTAATATTTTTTTTAAATAAGTTTGATAAGAAATGATCTTTTTTATTGAATCTATTAGTGGTACCCGGGGCCGGACTTGAACCGGCACGATATTACTATCGAGGGATTTTAAGTCCCTTGTGTCTACCAATTCCACCACCCGGGCTAGTTGAAAGCGTTATTATATATGTTAAAAAAAAGAAGATAGGGAAAAGTTTAGTTAAAATTTCTAACATTATTAATTACTATCTTCCATATTTATCTTCAAATCTTTGAATATCTTCTTCCGAAAGACGATTGCCCAATTGGACTTCAATCAAGTCTAAAGAAACTTTCCCAGTATTTTCTAACCTATGTTTTTGTTTTTTTTCTATAAAGAAGTATGAACCCTTAGAACATGAGTATTGTTTTTTATCTATGGTTATAATTCCTTTTCCTTTTACAACAACCCAATACTCACTTCTATCATTATGAAGTTGTAAGCTAATTTTCTGTTTTGGTTCAACAGATAACTTCTTAACTAAATAACCCTTTTCTTTTTTTAAATTTTCAAATTTTCCCCATGGTCTCTCTTCAACATAATTTTGAAATTGCTTTGTAAGGTCAGAACTCGATTGAATCTTATCTCCTCCAATATCAAAAACCATTTTAATTTTATTTTTTTTACAAATTTTATACTCAGGTATTTCGTTTATATTTTTACGGTCTCCCCCATTAGCAAATATGTCTATAGCATTTTTATCTGATAATTCATCAATTGTTTTGCAAACAGTATGATCATCATCAATACATTTGATAACTTTATCCACGCAATCCAGACTTAGAATAATTTCTTTCCTCTCTTTAAATGACATAAATTTAAAGCCTTTTTTTTGTATTAAAAATTTATCTGAGTTCAATATCACAGTTAAATGATCGCCTAATTTTTTTGCATTTTTAAACATTCTTACATGGCCAATATGCATAGGATCAAAACCACCACTTACAACTACTTTTTTCATTTAACTTGATAAAAAAATTATATTTCTTTTTTCTGGAGGCTGAGGTCGGAATCGAACCGGCGTAGACGGATTTGCAATCCGCTGCATGACCACTCTGCCACTCAGCCGCATGGC
>MDSZ01221826.1_pt1 | contig 24063 bp, 19 predicted proteins | sample 811201 | NCBI WGS metagenome assembly MDSZ01 (sample SAMN05326647, study PRJNA326480) | marine metagenome | isolation source: seawater | place: Indian Ocean: North | collected 2010
TATAGTATTTGACGAAAATAACAATCAATCAAAAATTTTAAAACAAATTTCTAAAAAAAAAACTTAAAAAAATATTGTTATGGTGGTAAAAAATCTTTTATAAAAATATTAAATATTCAAAAAATTAATAATACAAAAAAAATTGATATTTCAATACATAATAAAAAATATACATTTAAGACATCTTTAATAGGTGAAATCCAAATTAAAAATCTGATTTTTGCAATTGTTGCTGCATATTTATCTAAAATTAAAATACATGATATTTTAAATTCAATTGATAAAATAAAACCAATTAATGGAAGATTTGAAAAAATTGGCAATATAAGGAATAAATCAAATGTTATTTTAGACTATGCACATACACCTGATGCATTAGAAATTGTCTTATCAAATTTAAAAAAAGATTATCCACTTAGCGAAATTTCTCTAGTATTCGGCTGTGGTGGAAATAGAGATAAATTTAAGAGATCTATGATGGGAAACATTGCAAGCAAATATTGTAACACAATTTATTTAACCGATGACAATCCACGATTAGAAAACCCTAGCTCAATTAGAAACCAAATTAAAAAGGGACTTAAAAACAAATTTTTTGAAATTCCTTCAAGATCAAAGGCCATTTCCAAAGCAGTGCTTAATCTTAAATCTGGCAATATTTTAATCGTAGCAGGCAAAGGGCATGAAAATTATCAAGAATATAAAAAAAGAAAGTTTTTTTCTGACAAATTAGAAATAATAAAATCAATAAATAAAAAAAATTTAAAATTATCAAAATTTATCAAAACCAACATTCTTATTGAAAATTTAAAAAATAAAATTACAAATAAAAATATTCCTATAAATTTTGCATCAATTAACTCCAAAAATTTAAAAAAAAACTCAATATTTATCGGTATTAAAGGAAAGAAATTTGATGGAAATCTTTTTGCAAATGAGGCAATTAAAAACGGGGCAAATTTAGCAATATCAAACAAGAATAATCATAATTCAAAAATTATATTTAAAAAAAGTCCGTTAAATGAATTCAATAAAATTTGTTCGATTTATAGAAAAACATTAGATGCCAATAATATAGCAATTACAGGATCAGCTGGCAAAACTTCAGTAAAAGAATTAACAGGTTTTTGTTTAAATAAATTATCCAAAACTTATTATTCTAAAAACTCTTACAATAACAAATATGGAGTTCCTTTAAGTATGTTTAATGCACCTATATCTACTAAGTATTCAGTGCTCGAAGTTGGAATGAGTAAAAAGGGTGAGATAGACCAGTTAACAAAATTAATCAAACCAAATTTAGGATTAATTACAAATATATCATATGCTCATATAGAAAATTTTAAAAATTTAAACAAAATTGCAGAAACTAAGGGTGAAATTATAAATAATATAGTTCCAGGAGGAGCAATGGTTATAAACAAGGATGATAAATATTATAAGTATTTTTTAAAAAGAGCAAAAAAATGTAAACTTAATGTTATTACTTTTAGTAAAAAAAATAGCAGAGCAAACGTACTATTTCTTGGTCAAAAGAAAATTAAAAATAAATATATAATAAAATTGAAAATAAATAATACAATTAAATTATTCTTACTTCCAAAAAATTTAATAAATTATAAAGAAAATATTTTAGCCTCCTTATGTATTATCGTAAATTATTTTAATGTAGAAAATTTAAGTAAAAATATATTTTTAAATTTTAAAATCCCAAAAGGCAGAGGTTCGGTTAAGAATTATAAAAAAGGATTAAAAAAATTGACTATTATTGATGAAAGTTATAATTCGAATCCTCTTTCTTTGAAGTTTGCTCTTGAAAAATTCAATTTAACTTATAAAGAAAGCAATAAGAAATTTCTTTTAGTCGGAAATATGCTTGAACTTGGAAAATATTCAAAACAACTGCATGTTAAAATTGCAAAATATATTAACAATTCAAAAATTAACAAAGTATATACATATGGAACATTAGCCAAACATACATTTAACAAATTAAAACCACAAATGAAAGGTAAGATTTTGAATAATAAAATGGAAATTAAAACTTTAATTAATAAAGGTTTACCAAATAAAAGTTATTTAATGGTAAAAGCGTCTAATTCAACAGGAATAAATAATATTATCCAAAATTTATAATTAATTATTATGCTCTATAATCTACTCACAAGTTACTCAGACACTTATTCATTTTTAAATTTTTTTAATTTTTTAACTGTGAGAACAGGATTGGCAATTATTACTGCAATGATAGTTGTTTTTTTAATAGGTGATAAATTTATAAATTATTTTTCAACTAATAAAATTACCAATCCAATTAGATCTGATGGTCCACAGGATCATGTTATCAAAAAAATTGGAACACCTACGATGGGAGGGGTTTTAATATTAATTGGGCTATTTACCGGAGTATTTTTGTGGGCCGATTTAAATAATCCATACAATTGGTTATTAATTTTTATTACTTTTTCATTCGGATTATTGGGTGCATTTGATGATTTCAAGAAAATTAAAAAAAATAATTCAAGAGGAATACCATCAAAATTTAAATTTCTTTATCAAATTATTATAGGATTAATTTCACTACTAATTTTATATAATTTTATAGACTCAGATTTGACTAATAATTTGTATATTCCATTTTTTAAAAACTTAGCGATAAATTTAGGATGGTTTTTTATTCCATTTTATTTATTTGTTATCGTAGGATCATCAAATGCAGTAAATTTAACCGACGGCCTTGATGGTTTAGCCACTGTTCCAGTAATATTAGTTGCTGGATGTTTTGCGTTTATCAGCTACGTTTCTGGAAATATTATTTTCGCGGAGTATTTATTAATTCCTTATATAGAAGGAGTTGGTGAGGTAGCTGTTTTTTGTGGAGCAATAATTGGATCCTCAATTGGTTTTTTATGGTTTAACGCTCCTCCAGCAAAAATATTTATGGGTGATACTGGTTCATTAGCCTTAGGTGGCTCTTTAGGTGCAGTCGGTGTAGTAACTAAGCATGAAATCGTATTAGCTATAACAGGGGGACTTTTTGTTTTAGAGGCAGTATCAGTTATTGTTCAGGTTATTTCTTATAAGTTAACAGGTAAAAGAATTTTTATGATGGCTCCAATCCACCATCATTTTGAAAAAAAAGGTTGGGCAGAGTCTACTGTGGTAATTAGATTCTGGATTATATCGTTAATTTTAGCAATGATTGGACTAGCAACGTTAAAATTAAGATAATGTTTGCAAAGCAATTCTTCATCGATAAAAAAATATTAGTATATGGCTTAGGACTTTCGGGAAAATCATGTCTTAAATATCTTAGCAAAAAAAATAAAGTTGAAGTATTTGATGATGATAAATCTTTAAAAAATAAAAAAAATAAAAATTTTTTTATAAATATTAATAAAATTTTAAAAACAAATTTCGACTACATTGTTTTAAGTCCCGGTATAGATATTAAGAAATGTAAATTAAAAAAGTATTTATTTAAAAATGAAAAGAAAATAATATCTGAATTAGACATATTTTATTTAAACTTTCCCAAAAATATTAAAATAACAATTACCGGAACGAATGGAAAATCTACAACTTGTCAAATGTTATATAACATCTTTAAATCTAATAAGTTTGATGTAAGACTAGTAGGAAATATAGGACTTTCCCCACTTAATGAAAAAAATATCAAACAAAAAACTATCTTTATTATAGAGGCTTCATCATATCAAATAAATTATAGTAAATTTTTTAAAACAGATCATGCAGCAATTCTTAATTTGACTGCCGATCACCTAGATAGACATGGAAATATTAATAAATATGCCAAAGCTAAATTAAAGTTAATTTTTGATCAAAATAGAAATACAAATTCATATATTGAAAAAAACAATTCTATTATTAATAAAAATATTTCAAAAAGAAAAATATTATCAAAGCTTAATAAATTAACTTTTAATAAAATGGTTTTTTTTAAAAAAAAAATAAAAAATTTATATTTGCTTGATAAAAATAATTTAAATAATATTCACTTTATTTACTCTATTTGTAAAAAATTTAATTTTTCAGATAATAAAATTTTTAAGTCTCTAAATAATTTTAGAGGTTTAAAATTTAGAAAAGAAATTATTTACAATAGAGGTAATATTAAAATTATAAATGATTCAAAATCTACAAGCTTTGCATCGACCGTTGGACTTTTATCAACCTTCAAAAATATTTATTGGATAGTTGGAGGTATTTTTAAAAAAGGTGATAATTTTAATCTTAATAGAAAATACTATAAAAATATTTCAGCATATATAATTGGTTCAGATAAAAAATATTTTGTAAATCAATTTAATAATAAAATTAATTATAAATATTCTAAGCACTTAAAAAATATTATTTCGATAATCAAAAAAGATATTAAAAATGATAAAAATAATAAAACTATTCTATTTAGCCCTGCCGCAGCGTCATTTGATCAATTTAAAAATTTTGAAGATAGAGGAAAGTATTTTAATAAATTTGCAAAAAAGTTAATTAATAAATAATTTAATATGTTAAATAAAATAAATGTTCAAGAAAGTTACTACAGTTGGTGGAAAAATATTGACAAAACTATTTTAATATTAATTTTGTCTTTTTTTATTGCTGGATTGTTTTTTTCTTTAGTCTCAACATCTTTGATTGCCTCAGATAGGCTGAATACAAATTCTTATTATTTTTTTATAAAACATTTAGTATTTATTTTAATGGGTCTATTAACAATGTTTTCATTTTCTTTGATTCATGAGAGCTACTTAGTTAAAATATCGATGTTTTTATTTATTTTGACACTTTTATTACTATTTTTAGTTCCATTTTTTGGTGTAGAAATAAAAGGTTCAAAAAGATGGTTGGATCTTCCATTTCTGCCAAGATTTCAACCGGTAGAATTGATTAAGCCATTTTATATAGTAATTCTAGCAACACTGCTAAATAATGATAAATACAATTTATATTTTAAATATTTAACTACTTTATTTCTTATAGTTCCGATAATTTTACTATTGATAAGCCAACCAGATGTTGGCCAATCAATGTTAATTATTTTCACATGGTTAGCTTTAATTTTCGTTTCTGGAATTAATCTATTTATTTTTTTTGGTTTATTTGCAATATTTATATCAATTTTAACATACTTAATATTTTTTATAGAAAAATTTAATTATATAAAAATAAGATTAGTTTCTTTTTTCAATAATTCCTCAAATAACAACTTTCAATCAGAAAAGGCGTCCGAAGCGATTATTGATGGAGGTTTTTTTGGTAAAGGAATAGGAGAAGGAACTTTGAATTCAAAAATTCCAGAGGCTCACACTGATTATATAGTATCGGTTATTTCTGAAGAGTTTGGTATAGTTATAATACTATTGATAATGCTTTCTTTAATATTCTTCGCATATAATATTTTCAAAAAAATAAGAGAAACAAATGATAATCTATTTAAGATGATTCTTACTGGCTTAATATCATTGTTAATGATACAGGCGTTTGTTCATGTAGGTGTAAATCTGAGATTATTACCAACCACAGGAATGACACTTCCTTATTTAAGTTATGGAGGATCCTCAATAATTAGTATTTCTATTATATCTGGAATTATTTTAAATTTAACTAAAAGAAGGGTTAATTAACTGAAAAAAGTACTAATATCTACAGGGGGATCCGGCGGTCATGTAATACCGGCACTAAACTTGTATGATCACTTGAAAAAAGACTTTGATGTAAAACTTTACACGGATGTTAGGGGATCAAAGTATATTCCCAAAGAAATTGATAAAACCATATTTGATGTCAAACAAACCCCTGAAAAAAAATATCTTTTACCGCTAAAACTATTTTTTTTATTTTTAGCTTTTATCAAATCAGCAATTCATTTGAGGGTAAATAAATTTGATATTCTAATTAGCACCGGAGGATATATGTCTTTGCCTATAGTATTAGCTGCTAAAATATTTAAAACAAAAATATTTTTATTTGAACCAAACTCAATTATTGGAAAATCAAATAAGATTTTATTACGTTTCTCAAAAAAAATTTTTTGTTATGATAAAAATCTTTTAAATGTAAATAAAACACACAAAGATAAAATAATCGAATTGCAACCAATATTAAAAAAATGCTTCTATGGCAAAGATATTGTAAATAAAAAAGACGACGTTTTTAAAATTCTAATAATTGGTGGAAGTCAAGCATCTTTGTTTTTTAGTGAAAATTTAAAAAATGAAATCATAGAACTATCTTCAAAGTACAATATAGAAATTACCCAACAATTATCTCGAGGCTTTAACGCTAATGATTATAAAAAAGGGTATGATAAAAATAATATAAAAAATAATTTATTTTTTTTTGAAGAAAATTTTTTATGCAAAAATCAAAATTTCGATTTTGCTATTACAAGAGCCGGAGCATCATCTTTGGCAGAACTAGCATATTTAAATATTCCGTTTATTGCCATACCATTCCCACACGCAACCGATAATCACCAATTTTTTAATGCAAAAAGATATCTTGACTTAAATTGTTGCTGGATATTAGAGGAAAAAAACTTTAATTCTGGCGATATATATAAAATAATTGCTCAGAATATAATAAATAAAAATAAATATTTTGAAATGAAAAATAATTTAAAAGAAATTTATGAAAATTATACTTGGGAAAATACAAATCAAAAAATTATAAAATATTTAAATGACAATTAGTTTAGGTAAAAAAGAAATAATACATTTTGTTGGTATTGGTGGAATAGGCATGAGTGGTCTCTCATTAATAATGAAAGATTTAGGTTTTAATGTAAAAGGGTCAGATCAACAAACCAGCAAAAATATCGAAAGATTAAAAAAGAATAAGATAAGTATTCAAATTGGCCACAAAAAAAAAAATTTATCAAATGCAACAATGGTTGTAATTTCCTCAGCAATAAAAAAAAATAATCCAGAGTATTTAGAAGCAAGAAAAAAAAAAATACCAATTTATAAAAGAGGGGAAATGTTAGCAAATATAGTATCTCTTTATAAGAATGTTGTTGTGGCTGGCTCTCATGGAAAAACAACAACTACATCTTTCGTATCTACAATATTTTCAAAATCCAAATTAGACCCAACAACAATTAATGGAGGTGTAATAAATTCTATAGGAAATTCTGCTAAACTTGGTAAAGGTGAGTGGTGTGTATTAGAGTCAGATGAGTCTGATGGAAGTTTTTTGCAGCTTCCTTTTACATATTCAATAATTACCAACATTGACGATGAACACTTAGAATACTATGGTTCTATGGAAAATTTAAAAAAAAGTTTTATTAAATTTGCTGAAAAAACCCCTTCATTTGGAAAAACTTTTATATGTTTAGATGATAAAAATAATAGATCGATTTTAAGTAAAATTAAAAATCAAAATATAATTACATATGGGATAAATAAAAAATCTAATTTTAGAATTAAGAATATTGATCTAAAAGCTAATATATCAAAATTTGACTTAGAAATTAATTTACCCAATCAAGAAAAAAGATTAATAAAATCGTTAAGATTACCATTAATTGGAACACATAATATAAAAAATTGCTGTGCATCTATTGCAGTTGCAATAACGATGGGGATTTCAATTAATATAATTAAGAAAGCTATTTTAAATTTTAAAGGTGTTCAAAGAAGATTTAATTTTATTTTTGAATATCAAAAAAGTATCTATTATGATGATTATGCTCATCATCCAACGGAAATATATGAGTTACTTAAATCTACAAGAGAAGTTTATAAATCAAAAAAAAATAATATCAATTTTTCAACCTCACAGAATATCTAGACTAAATTCATTAAAAGATAGATTTTCCAAATGTTTCAAATTTTCTGATCAGGTAATATTATGTCCAATTTATAAAGCTGGAGAAAATTTAAAACTTAAATTTACATATTATAAATTTGCGAAAGAAATAATAAAAAACTCAAAGGTAGATCTAACAATGGTGAATGGTGAAAAGGAACTTGCTAGGTTTGCAAAAAAAAATATTTATGGCGATAAAATCGTCATTGGAATGGGGGCAGGAACAATATCTAGCTGGATGAGAAATTTGCCTCAATTGGTTAAATGAAAATAGATGACTTAGAAACAATCGGATTTTCAGATAATTCTCGTTTGAATTTTAATTACGATTTATCCAAGTTGAACTGGTTTAATATTGGGGGAAAAACAAAAATTTTTTTATTTGCTAATTCTTTAAAGGATTTATCACTTTTTCTCAAAAAATATGATAAAAGAGGGAAAATTTTTATTTTAGGGGCTGGATCGAACACACTTTTTGATGATGATATTTATGATGGTGTAGTAATTAAGCTAGGAAAAAATTTCAATAACATTTCAAGATTAAATGAAAATTTAATTATTTCAGGCAGCTCTTGTCTAGATAAAAAAGTTTGCGACTTCGCAATGGAAAATGGAATTGAAGGTTTCGAATTCTTATCTTGTATACCTGGATCAATAGGCGGAGGAATCAGAATGAATGCAGGCTGTTATGGAAGGGAATTTAAAGATATTATTGTTTCCGTTCAGGCTATAGACTTTAGTGGAAAAGTTCTAACTATTCCGTCTTCCGAAATCAAATTTAATTATAGGTCTACTAATTTACCAAATGATTTAATTTATTTAAGTGGAACTTTAAAAGGCAACTTATCAACAAAAGAAAAAATAAATAAATATATTGAAAAACTAAAATTAAAAAAAGCAATTTCCCAACCTCTTAGAGTAAAAACTAGCGGCAGTACATTTAAAAACCCTACAGATCAAACAAACAAAAAGGTATGGGAGTTAATTAAAGAATCAATAGATTTAAAAGAGGCTAACAAAATGTTTGGAGATGCGGTACTATCAGAAAAACATTGCAACTTTTTAATTAACAAAGAAAACGCATCTTCAAAAGACATGAAAAATCTTATCAATTTTATAAGAGAAAACGTATATAAGAAAACAGGAGTTAATCTTGAATTAGAAATTGTTCTAACTTCATAAAAATGAAAAAAAAAAATATTAATACTTGCTGGTGGTTATTCAAAGGAAAGAGAAATAAGTATCAAAACTGCAAAAGCAGTATTCAAACAAATTAGAAAAGATTTTATATGTAAAATTCTTGATCCAAAAAATGGGTTTATTAAAGAAATCAGAAGATTTAAACCAAATGTAATTTTTAATGCATTGCATGGAAGATATGGGGAAGATGGATATATTCAATTAATTTTAGAACATGAAAAGATTAAATATACTCACTCTGGCGTTAAAGCCTCTTCGATATGTATTAATAAAATAATTTCTAAAAAATTGTTTACTCAAAATAAAATTCTTTCTCCAAAGTTTTTAGTTTACAAGCCAAGTCAAAATAACAACAGTAAAGATATTTTTCGCAGAGTTAATAATAATTTGAAGTTTCCTGTAGTTATTAAGCCCATAAATGAAGGATCCAGCGTTGGAGTGTACATATGTCATAAATATAATTTTTTAAATAACCTAAAAAAACTGAATAATGAAAAAGAAATTTTAGTTGAAAAATATATTCCAGGAAGAGAAATACAAGTAGCTATAATGGGAAATAAAAAATTAGGAACTATTGAACTTGTGCCTAAAAGAAAATTTTATGATTATAAAGCTAAATATGATAAAAAAGCAAAAACCAAACATATACTCCCAGTAGATTTACCAATTAAAAAATTAAAAGCTGTAGAAAATATAGCTTTGAAAGCACATAAAATTACCGGGTGCAAGGGAATTACTAGAAGTGATTTTAGATATTATAATAACAAATTTTACTTGTTAGAAATAAATACTCAGCCAGGATTAACTGAGCTATCTTTAGTTCCTGAAATTGCAAAATATAAAGGAATTAATTTCTATAATTTGATAAAATGGATAATTAATGATGCTTCGATTAATAGATAAAGGTAAAATTTATTTTTACATAGTTTTATTATTAACAATTTTAAGCATTCATAATATTAATTTTATTAATTCATTTAATAACTATTTTAAAATTAGTAAAATCGAAATATATGGTAATTTAAATGAAAGTTTAAATGATGAAATTGAAAATGCATTAGAAGAATTCTATAATGTAAATATTTTTTCATTAGACTCTGATGAAATTTCTTATCTTTTAAACAATTTTAATATCATTAGTGAATATAAAATAAAAAAAAAATATCCTTCAGCTCTAAATGTTGAATTAAAAGAGACAACCATATTAGCTTATTTTTTTGAAAATAATATAAAAACTTATATTGGTGAAAATGGAAAAAAAATAAAAAAGATTAAACAAAACTCCGAAGAAGTACCTATAATAATAGGACAATTTGATATTAAAAATTTTTTAAATCTAAAAAAATTATTAAATCAAAATGGTTTCAAAATAAATGATTTTGATACTTTATATTATTTTAAATCAAAAAGATGGGATTTAGTATACAAAAAAAAAACGATAATAAAACTTCCTTCTAAAAATCTAGAAAATTCTATAAATTTATTTAAGGAAGTAATTGAAAATCATAATTCAGACGAGATTGAGATTATTGATTTAAGAATAAAAGATAGTGTCATTTTATCGTGACGGAAATTTTAGCGCCAATATCAATATTAGATTATGGATCAACTTATTTACGTTTAAGTATTTACGATAAAAAACTACTAAGCAAAAATCTTTTTTTTGAAGAAAAGTTAAATTTTACTCGAGAGAAAAATATAAAAGAAGATCAAAAAATTTCTAATATTATAATAAAAGCAGAAAAAGAACTTGGTAATCATTTAAACGAAGTTTATTTAATGATTGATTCGCCAAGTATTTATTCTTTAGATATTTCTATTAAGAAAAATTATGATAAAAAAATTATTTCTAATAACGATATAAATTATTTAATAAATGAATGTGAAAACGAAGTCAAAATTAATAATAAAGAAAAAGATATTTTACATATAGAAATATTTAAAATTTTTCTTGATGATAGTGAGATAAAAAATTTAAAAAATATTTCCCAAGAAGCCACAAAGATTAACATTGAAATAAAATTTATTTTAATAAATTCATCAGTCTGCAATGAATTAAAAAAAATTTTTTTAAAAAAACATATATCTTTTAAAAATATTTTTTGTACAAGCTATATAAAATCAAAAGGTTTAATAAAAAATCTAGATATCTCTGGTTATAATGCATTCATAGATATTGGATTAAAAAAAAGTAGCCTTACAATTTTTGAAGATAATAAATTAATATATATTAATAATACCCATATTGGAGGTGATCATATAACAAGAGATATTAGTAAAATTTTAAATATTGATTACAGAACTGCTGAGTCAAAAAAACTTAAATTTTACAAAAAAAAAAGTTTTGAAAATATTTTAAATGAAAATGAGCTTCTTAAAAAAATTATTAATTCACGGTTGGAAGAAATAGTAGAAATATTATTTTTGAATTGTCCTTTTATTAAAGAAAGAAATATAAATTCTAGTTTAAACCTTTTTTTTGTTGGAAATGGTTCAAAAGTACTAAATGAGAATCTTTTATCATTTGGTCCTGAGTTTAATTTTATTAAAGAGATGTCTATTATTGAAGAAAAAAATTATGATTGTTGCAACACTGCTGCAGAATTCAGTTTAAATGACCAAAAAATACAACCACAAAAACCTTTATTAAATGTCGAAAATGTGGGTTTTTTCGAAAAATTATTTAATTATTTTAAATAGAATTAGCAATTTTCTGTAACATTAGTTGTTTTTTTAATGAGACTTTTTTTTTATATAAGTCTGCAATGTCAATTTTAAATCAGAAAACAATTAAAGAGAAAATCACTATAAATGGCATTGGGTTACATACTGGTCAAAGAGCTCAAATTAATCTTGTACCATCAGCGCCAAATACAGGAATCACTTTTAAGAGAACTGATCTAAACAAAAATAATCTAATTACACCTACTTTTGACAATGTGACAGAAACAAACTTGTGTACGACTTTATCAAATGAACATGGAATAAAAGTTTCAACAGTTGAACATTTGATGGGTGCTCTTTATGGTTTAGGTATAGATAATTTGCTAGTTGAAACTAACTCACAGGAATTACCAATTCTTGATGGGTCTGCTAAAATTTTTGTAGAAAAAATTTTGTCATCAGGAATAAGATCTTCATCCTCACCAATCAAACTTATTAAAATTAATAAAAAAGTTTCATACTTCGATGGTCAAAAAAGTATTTCCATAGATGTTTCCAAAGTATCTTCTGAAATTGATTTTGAAATTAAATATAGCAATAAAGTAATTGCAAACCAAAAAAATAAAATAAACATTTTCAATGATGATTTAAATGATATTTTTGAGTCCAGAACGTTTTGTTTATATGAAGATGTGGAAAAACTTAAAAGTGCTGGATTGGCTCAAGGCGGAAGCTTAGATAATGCTATAGTTGTAGGTCAGGATAAAATTCTAAATGAGAATGGTTTAAGAAATGAAAAAGAATTTGTTAATCACAAAATACTAGACTGCATGGGAGATCTTTATTTATCAGGCTATAGAATTATAGGATCTCTTTTAACATCGCAAGGTGGTCATGGACTAACTAACAAGCTATTAAGAAAACTATTTTCTGACAAATCAAACTTTAAAGTTATTGAAATCAAAGAAAAGACCCTGCCTTATCAAATTTTAGATAGATCTTATCTAAAATCAATTGCATAAAAATAGAAATTTTTTTAAATTCTGATAATAAATATATATGAGACAATTCATATTAATTTTAATCATATCATATCTAAGTTTTGTTTCTTGCGCAAAAGAAGAAAGTTCAGTTGAGATTATTGAGGAAAAGGAAATAAATTTACAAATGATAGATGCATATCAAGAAGGCATGAATGCATTAAACTCAGACGATGGTCTAACAGCAGCAAAAAAATTTAGTGAAGCTGAATTATTATTTCCCCAATCGATTTGGGCACCAAGGTCTGCTTTAATGGCAGCGTATTCATATTATAATGATGAATATTATGATAGCGCAATCGAAGAGGTTGAGAGATTTCTTAAAACATATCCAAATCATCCTCGAACAGATTATGCTTATTATCTTCTTGCAATATTATATTATGATCAGATTGTTGATGAAACTAAAGATTTAAATTCTTTATTAAAATCTAAAGACTATTTTCAATTAATTATTGAAAAATACCCTACAACTGATTACGCAACAGACTCATCATTTAAAATTGAATTAATCAATGAAATCTTAGCATCAAAAGAAATTTACTTAGCTAGATATTATTTTGAAAAAGAAAAATGGATACCTGCAATTAACAGGCTTAAGAAAATTTTGGAAAATCATAGTGATACGATTTATGTAGAGGAAGCATTGTATAGACTTGTAGAGATACACTATAAAATTGGATTAATTAATGAAGCTGAAAAATATGCATATTTACTTGGGTATAATTATCAATCAAGTCAATGGTATGAAAAATCTTATAAAATTTTTAATAAAAACTATGAGGCAAAGCAAATACAATTAAAAAATAAAAATAAAAAATCATTGATTGATAAAATCAGAACAAAAATATTTTAATGGAAGATACTAAATCTATTAAAAAAATTTACATTGATAAAATTAAAAGATTAATAAAGCATAACGAATTATACTATTCAAAAAATAATCCATTAATTACAGATAGCGAGTATGATGAGCTAAAAAAAAATATAATTGAACTTGAAATTAAATATGATTTTTTAAAACATAAAAATTCACCTTCAAAAAATGTAGGGTTTAAGCCTTCAAAAACTTTTAAAAAACAAAGACATAAAGTCCCTATGTTATCGTTGTCTAACATTTTTGACAAAAACGATTTAATTAATTTTGAAAAAAAAATAAAAAATTATTTAAATCTAAAAATAAATCAAATATTTGAATATAGTGTTGAGCCTAAAATTGATGGAATTTCAGCTTCCCTAACCTACAGAAATGGTGTTTTAGTCTCTGGGTTATCGAGAGGTGATGGATATGAGGGAGAACTGATTACAGAAAATTTAAAAACAATAAAAGACATTCCACAAAATATAAAAATTAAAGATTTTCCTGATAATATTGAAGTTAGAGGTGAAGTTTATATAAACAAAAGTGATTTTGAAAATTTAAAAGATAAATTTGCTAATCCTCGAAATGCTGCATCTGGCTCTTTAAGACAAAAAGAGTCTTCAGAAACAAAAAAAATTCCGTTAAAATTTATTGCGTATACATTTGGTTTCTTTGAAAATAACAAATTTAATAAACAATCAGATTTTTTAAACTCTTTACAGAATTGGGGTTTTAAAGTTAGTAAACATAATAGCATAATATCAAATTTTGAAGAGCTTATTCAAAATCATAAAAGTTTTGAGGAAAAAAGATATGAACTAGAGTACGATGTAGATGGATTAGTTTATAAAATTAATGATCTTAAACTTCAAAATAGATTAGGATTTGTAGGTAACGCACCAAGATGGGCAGTAGCACATAAATTTTCAGCAGCATACTCATATTCAAAGATTTTAAAAATTGAAATACAAATAGGAAGAACGGGCGCACTAACACCTGTAGCAAAAGTAGAACCAGTTAATATTGGGGGAGTAGTAGTTTCAAATGCCACACTTCATAATGAAGATGAAATAATTAAAAAGGATATAAGAATAGGTGATATAGTAAAAATTGAAAGAGCAGGGGATGTAATTCCTCATGTAATATCTGTAGATACAAAAAAAAGAAATTCAAAAACAATTAAATTTAAGTTTCCAAGCAGATGTCCATCATGTGGATCACCAATTGAAAAAGAATATAATAAGCAAACAAAAAAACATGATGCTGTAAAAAGATGTTCTTCAGAAGGGTATAAATGTGAAAAAATAGTAATAGAAAAAATTAAACATTTTGTTTCAAAAGATGCATTAAATATTGACGGATTGGGGAAAAGAGTTGTTGAAAAGTTTTGGGAAAAAAATTTTATTCGTTTTCCACAAGATATATTTAAACTTGATTATAAAAAAATTGAAACTAGTGATGGCTGGGGCACACAGTCAGTCTTAAATTTGAAATATTCAATTGATAAATCAAAAAATATATCTTTTAACAAATTTATATTTGCATTAGGAATACGACACATAGGTCAAGAAAACGCGAAATTAATTGCTAAGCACTTACAAAAGAAAGAAAAGTTTTTTAGGATAGACGAAAATTTTGATTTTAATTCATTCATAAATATTGATGGTATAGGAGAAATTCAAATTGCATCACTTCGGAGATTTTTTTCAATTAAAGAAAATCTAAAGGTTGTAAAGGAACTCGCAAAATTCCTAAATATTAAAAATGAAGTGATTAATAACTCTGGAAAGCTTAAGAAATTAAGTTTTATGATAACTGGCAAACTGCAAAACATGAGTAGAGCTGAAGCTAAATCAACTATAGAAAAAAACTCTGGTAAAATTTTAAGTTCAGTTACTAAAAAATTAGATTACTTAGTTGTTGGTGAAAAACCAACTACAAAAAAAATAAATCAAGCCAAAGATCTTGGTATAAAAATAATAAATCAAGATGAATTAAACAATTTATTAAATTAAATTAAGTAACCAATTTTTTTCATTTTTACTTAAAAACCTAGAAATATTATTGTAAATTTCTAAATTATATTTAAGCAAATAATCTTTTTCATTTGAAGATAATAGTTTTTCGTCTATTAAATCTTTATCAATAGGAGCAAATGTTAAATTTGTAAATTTTAATTTTCTTTTTACCTTTTCAACATAAATAAGATTTTCTATTCTAATGCCAAAATTTCCCTCTTCATAGTAACCTGGTTCATTGCTAACTATCATGCCCTCTTTAAGTTCAACAGAGTTAAATTTTGATATTGATTGAGGTCCTTCATGAACGTTTGAAAAAAATCCTACACCATGACCTGTGCCATGACCATAATCTAAATTAACTTTTTTTAGAGCTGATCTTGCTTTTTTATCGATCAAGTATCCTTTATTTGATTTATTTAAATCATTAGTAACCACCGCAATATGTCCTTTGAGAACTCTTGTAAAAATAGTTTTTATTTTCTTTGTTGGTTTTTTGAAACATACAGTCCTAGTAACATCAGTTGTTCCATATTTGTATTGACCTCCAGAATCGCATAAAAAAATATCATCTTTTTTAATTTTTCTATTTGTCTTTTTTGTAGATCTATAATGTATTATAGCACTATTTGGACCAGAGCCCGCAATAGTATTGAAACTTGGATAAATATAATCTTTATTTTTTTTTCTAAAAGTTTCTAACTTTTTTTCTAAATATAATTCATCAAATCCAAAATTTTTATCTTGTTTAATCCAATATAAAAACTTAGTAAGCGCTACTCCGTCTTTTATATGAGCAGATTTCATATTTGATATTTCAATTTTGTTTTTAATTGATTTTAAGTGATAAATTGGATCCTCAAAATTACGAATTTTGAATTTTGAATTAATTAAACTTTCATAAAATATTGAACAACTCAAATTATCTATTGTAAAACTCGATGAATTTATTTTTATTAATACATCGTAAAAATCTTTAAAACTATAAAATTTTATCTTCTTATAATTTATTTTATTTTTTATTTTACGAATTTTTTTTAAATCACTAAAAAAATAAATTATTTTATTTTTATCTATAATTAATCTTGCATTTGGTATTGGGCTATTAGGATTATCTGAACCTCTTATATTCATTAACCACGCAACATTTTCAGGGGCAGAAACGAAAATATTATCAGAATTATTTTTTCTTAAAAATTGAGTGACTCTATTTATTTTTGATAAAATACTTTCACCCACCACTTTATCATTTATACTATAGAAAAAATTTGTCTTATTTTTTCTCTCCAAAAAAATTTCATCTATCAAATTATTTTTAATCGGGATAACTTTAAATTGTTGCCCGAAATATGTCTCCAAAGTTTTAGAAGTAAATAATTTAGGATCGTATCCAATTTTTTTAAATTTATTATTATCTAAAATATCTTTTGGAAATTTATAGGGTATTTCGATTATTTTAAAACTTTTGCCACTTTCCATTTTGCTTTGAATTAAATATCTACCATCGACAAATAAAAAATTTTCTGACTTTGTAACAACAGAAAAACCTGCCGATCCTGAAAAATTGGAAATAGTTTTAAGTCTATTTGGAAAAGCATATTCGCTAAAAAACTCATCATTTTTAGGAATAATATAGGCATCTAAATTATAAATTTGTAAAAGTTTTTTTAATTTAAGTAAATTTTTCATGACTTAATTCGCTTTTGGTATCTTAACCATCCTGGACTTTTTATTTCACTTTCATAATCTATATCTTGATTAAATTCAAAATCATCATTTTGATCTTTTAAAAATTCATTATTTTTCTCAATATTTTTTTCTGGCAATTCATCAATGAACCTTGATGAAATACTATCAATCCAATCACCTTGATAAAATCTATTCATAGAAAAAGATATATATGCTATTTTTTTTGCCCTTGTTATACCTACGTAAGCCAATCTTCTCTCCTCTTCCAATCCGCTCTGTCCTTTTTCTTCCATTGATTTTTGATGTGGAAACAAGCCTTCTTCCCAGCCGGGTAAAAAAACTACATCAAACTCTAATCCTTTAGAGGAGTGCATTGTCATTAGGTTGATTTTTTGCCCTTCCCAGTCTTGGTCAATTGATGTTGCTAGTGCAACGTGCTCCAAAAAACTTTCAAGATTATCAAATTCTTTCATTGCATTTAAAAGTTCTTTAATATTTTCGAGTCTATTTTCATTCTCCAAATCTTTTTTATCTTTAAGCATTTGACTATATCCAGACTCATCTAAAATTATTTGCAGCAATTTTACATGATTCATTTTTTTGCTTAAATCAAATCTCCACTTACTTAGTAAACTTAAAAATGAGTTTAATCCGATTTTTGGTTTTGGTTTAATAAGATTTTCCTCAATCATTTTTTTTGCACCAACTTCAAGTGATAATCCATTTTTTTTTGCATAGTCATATATCGTTTTAATTGTAGTTTCGCCAATTGCTCTTTTTGGAACATTAATAATTCTCTCAAAAGATAAATCATCTCTTGGTTGGTTAACTATTCTTAAATAAGCTATGCAGTCTTTTATTTCAGCTCTCTCATAAAATTTTATACCACCTATTATTCTATACGGTATTCCAATTTTAAGAAACCTTTCTTCAAATTCTCTAGTTTGAAATATTGCTCTTACTAATATAGATATATCATTGAGATTAAATTTTGATTTTAATTTTTCAATTTTCTCTCCTACTCCTATTGCCTCCTCTTTTCCATTTCTATAACTATCTAAATAAACACTTTCTCCTTCTTCACCATCAGTAAAAAGAGTTTTGCCAACTCGATTTTCATTATTAGAAATTAAACTTGATGCAACCGATAAAATATTTTGTGTAGATCTGTAATTTTTTTCTAACCTTACTATTTTTGTATTTTCATAAGTTTTATCAAACTCTAAAAAATTTTTAATCTCAGCTCCTCTCCAGCTATAAATAGATTGGTCATCATCACCTACACAGCAAATATTATTATTTTCTTTTGATAAAAATTTAAGCCATTTGCTCTGAATAAAATTAGTATCTTGATATTCATCAACAAGAATATATTTAAAATTTTTAGAATACATCTTTGTTATATCAGGGTTATTTTCAAAAATTTTTATACAGTGAAGAATTAAATCGTTAAAGTCACAGGCATTTAAATCTATTAATTTTGATTGATAAATATTATAAATTTTAAGAAATGCCGTTTCAAGTCTTTCACTCTTTTTAAGAATTACGTCTTTGGGATACCAACCTTTATTTTTCCATTTTTCAATTATATTTAAAATATAATTAGGAGAAATTTTTTTGGTATCAATATTTTCAGATTTACAAATATTTTTAATTAATTTTTTTTGATCTTCCTGATCAACTATCGTAAAATTATAATTTAAATCTGCTGCGCGCGCATGTTTTCTTAATATTTTTACACATATTGAGTGAAATGTGCCTATCCAAGGCATACCAAACTTTTTTTTTTTTAAATTAACAAGAACTCTACTAAGCATTTCATTAGCTGCTTTATTGGTAAATGTAACTGCTAAAACTTCATTAGTAGATGCTTTGCCAGACGTAATTATGTGGCTAATTCTTGAAGTAAGCACCTTAGTTTTGCCAGAGCCTGCCCCAGCAACAATTAATAAAGGTCCATTTAAATATGTTACAGCTTCCTTTTGCTTTTCATTTAAGTTATTTAAGTAATCAAAATTTAACATTTCCTATTTAAGTTGTATAAGTACTTTTTAAAATAATGAAAAAAAATACATTCACATTACCTTTTAAAAGTAATTTTTTTAAAGAACAAGATCCTTTTCATCTTGTAATTGTATTTTTCATCGTTTTTTTTGGCACAGCGATTTTTTTTTCTGTGCCAACTTTCTATGATTATAAGAAATACAACCAAGAAATAGAAAAAACCCTTAATAAAGAATATAAAATTAACTTTAGCAATTTAAAGAATATAAGTTATCGTTTTATTCCGTCCCCCCATTTACTTATCAAAAAAGCTGAACTAAAAATAAAAGATAACGAGAATGAATTAGTTTCAGATTTAAAAAATGTAAAAGTCTTCATATCCATTACTGATTTATATAAAGACAATTTTAAAATAAGTCGTGTTGAAATAAATAAAGCAAATTTATATTTAAATAATTTATCTTTTAAAAATTTAATTAAAAATTTAAAAAAAAATATTGTAAATAATCTTATTATACGAAAAAGCACCTTATTTTTTAAAGATGAAAAAAAAGAAGTAGTATTAATTTCTAAAATTAAAAACTTTGATTATAAAATTGATTTTGTAAATAATAAAAAAATTTTAAAAATTGATGGGAATATTTTTGACTCTAATTTTGAATTTAAATATTTGATAAATTACGAAAATCCAAATATTCAAAATGTCTATTTAGAATTAAAAAATCCAAATATAGTTTTCGAAAATAAACTGATAGATAATTTAAATTCATCAACTTTTAATCAAGATGGTATGTTAAACATTCAATTTCTTAACCAAAAAAACGGGATTAAATATAAAATTGTCGGAAGTGAAATTATGTTTGGCAACATAAATACAAAAAATTCTAACTTTGATTTAAATGGTAAAATAAATTTTCAACCGTTTGATTTTGATTTACTGATTGATTTAAAAAAAATTAAACTTACTGAGATCGAAAATATCCTTTATTTAATTGATAAAAATAAAAATTTAATTTTTGAAAATATTTCGGGAAAAATGAAAATCAATTTTAAAAATATTGAAAATAAAGCAATTAATAATGGATTTGTTGTTTTAAAATTTGTTAATTCTAAAATTGATATAAGCGAACTTATATTTAATTTAAACAGTTTTGCAAGGTTAGACATAAGAGATTATGAATATCTTGAAGATAGTAATCAAATACTCCAAATGAAAGTTAAAACAAATATTAAAGATAAAGAAAAATTTAATAGATTTTTATTTAATTATAAAAAAGATAAAATTAATAAAGAAAATATTTATTTCACTTATCAATTTAATGCAGATACAAAAAATAGTTTTATATCTTCAATAACGTCGAAAGGATTTACGAATAGTTCAGAATTTTATAAATTTAGAAATTTACAACAACTTAAAAATTTATCAAAAGATGACAATATTTTTAAATTGGATTAATCATTTTTTTTGGATTAACAATTTTTGAAAAATCTTTATCAGAGATTAAACCTGATTTTATCGCTTCGTATCTCAATGTTGTTCCATTTTTATGAGCTTTTTTTGCAATCTTAGCTGCATTATCGTATCCAATTTTAGGTGCTAATGCCGTTACCAGCATTAAAGAATTATCTAAATCCTTTTTAATTTTTTTTATGTCTGCTTTAATTCCTTTAATACAGTATTTTGCAAAATTTTTTGAACTATCTGATAAAAGATCAATTGACTGAATAATATTATGTGCAATTAATGGTTTAAACACATTCAACTCAAACTGTCCCTGGGATCCAGCAATTGTAATTCCATTGTGATTTCCTATTACTTTAACGCATACCATTGTAACTGCTTCTGATTGAGTAGGATTTACTTTTCCTGGCATAATTGAGGATCCTGGCTCATTAGCAGGTAGTATCAATTCACCATAGCCCGCTCTAGGTCCTGAGCCAAGAAATCTAATATCATTTGCTATTTTCATAAGACAAACTGCTGCTGTATTTAAAGTTCCAGAGAAATTAACAATCGCATCGTGAGCAGCTAATGCTGCAAACTTATTTTTTGCTGGTTTAAAATTAATTTTAGTGATTTTACTTATCTCGCGACAAATTTTTGTATCAAATTTTTTTTTTGTATTTATTCCTGTACCAACAGCCGTTCCACCTTGAGCTAAATAAAGTATTTCTTTTAAAGCATATTTAATTCTACTTATTGTATCTTCTAATTGAGATTGATATCCTGAAAATTCTTGACCTAACGTTAAAGGTGTAGCATCTTGAAGATGTGTTCTACCAACTTTAATTATATTTTTAAATTGTGAGACTTTTTTTTTTAATTCTTTGTTTAATATTATCAACGATGGAAGCAACTTATCTCTTGTATCTAATGCTATAGCAATGTGCATTGCACTCGGAAAAACGTCATTAGTAGATTGTGATTTATTTACATGGTCATTTGGATGAACCGGTTTTTTTGAGCCCAGCTTGCCTTTCAAAATTTGAATAGCTCGATTTGCAATAACTTCGTTTACATTCATATTTGTTTGGGTTCCAGATCCGGTTTGCCAAACTTTAAGGGGAAAATGATCATTAAGTTTTCCACTAATAACATCTTCAGATGCCTTAATTATTGCATTAGCAATTCGATCTTCTATTTGATTTTCTTTTTTATGAACAAACGCAGCTGATTTTTTTATTATTGCTATTGACTTAATTAATATTTGTTTGACTTTTATTTCTCCAATGTCAAAATATTTTTTAGATCTTTGAGTTGATGCCCCCCAATACTTATCCACAGGCACATCTATTCCTCCTATGCTGTCATATTCTTTTCTAGTTTTCATAATATAATTAAAGGTATTAAAATGTTATACATGAAAATAATTAAAAATCCTAGATGATGAAAAAAATAAGGAGAAAAAATGACAAATTTTGAAAAAGTAGGTTTATTTATGAGTACCTTTGGTCAAGAGGTTAAAAAACAATCAAGTCTCTCAACGGAAAAAATAAACGCACTTAGACTTAGTTTAATTCAAGAAGAATTAGAAGAATTGACTAAAGCAATGAGAGAAAATGATATTTTAGAGGTTGCTGATGCGCTCACAGATATATTATATGTTACCTATGGTGCCGGTCATTCTTTTGGAATCAATTTAGACAAGTGTTTCGACGAAGTTCAAAAATCGAATATGAGTAAATTAGGTAAAGATGGAAAACCAATCTATAATGAACATGGAAAAGTAATGAAAGGACCAGATTATTTTAAGCCTGATTTATCAAAATTTGTTTTAAAAGACTAAGACCAAAAAGGTTTTATAACTTTAATTTTCGCTTTGTCCGTTTTAAAAACTTCATCTACTTTGAAATTTGGATCTTTAAATTTGAAAAGTCCAAACGAAAATTTTGAATTATTTACAATTCTTCCTATTTCAGTGTTATTTATTTTTATCACGTCATCATTATTGATGTTACCTTCAATAATTTTAATAGGATATAATCTTCTACTAATTTTTTCTTTAAGTTTCATTCTTGCAGTATTTTCTTGTCCAACATAGCAACCCTTTTTAAAATCAATTGCATTTAACTCTTCGGAATTTGTTTCAAGACCAAAAATTTTGTTTTGAAAATTTTCAGTATCTGAGTTAGGAATTCCAAGAGAGTGACTTAGTTGATAATATTCTTCTATATTAGAAATTTTTAAATTTAGTTTTTTTGCAGATAAATAAAGTTTTTCTAAATTAATTACTATTCTTGAACCAAGCTTTATACATCTAGGATCTAAAAATACTGGATCTTCTCTAAACTTAATAGTCATTCCCAACTTATTTATATTTTCAAATTCAGAGAAATTATCTTTTGAAAGAGCAGCTACTACAAATTCATTTGATAAATTTGTAATTTCAACTTTTGAACGTAATCTGTATAAAATCAATTGATTGTAAAGATTTTCCATTTGATATTTTGGACAATCTAATAAATAACCGCCTTTGTGTTTAATAATTATGAATTCAAATAAGTATTTCCCTTGAGGTGTTAATAAATACGAAAAACAACTTTGGGTGTCTGTTGCTTTATTTAGATCATTGCTAATTATATTTTGCAAGTAACCAAAAGTATCATCTCCGTTAATATAAATTATCCCTCTATCTTCCAAAATATAAATACTTTGCTTATTCATAATTGATTATCAATAAAATATAATATAGTAACTTTTTACTAAATGTTAGACCTTATAATTAAAAATGGACAATGTTATATCGACGGAAATTTGAAGAATGTTGATGTTGGTGTAAAAGATGGAAAAATTCATAGGATTGGTAAAATTTCAGATGAAGGCAAAGTAATAATAAATGCTGAAAGTCAAACAGTGTTGCCAGGCTGTATAGATACACAAACGCATTTCAGAGAACCAGGATCAACTGATACAGAAGACCTGCATTCAGGAAGTAGAGCGGCTATTGTAGGAGGTATTACAAGTGTATTTGAAATGCCAAATACAAATCCTCCAACCTCAAACATGAAAGAGTTTCAAAGGAAATTAGATCTCGCAAAAAATAGAATGTATTGTAATTATGCTTTTTATTTTGGTGCAACGGCTGACAATGCAACTGATCTGGCAAGTTTAAATAATTTAGAAGGCTGTTGTGGTATTAAACTTTTTGCAGGTTCGTCAACTGGTAATTTACTAGTTGCTGAAGAGAATGATATCGATAAAGTCTTTCAAAATAGCTCAAAAGTTGTTGCAGTACATTCTGAAGATGAA
>MDSZ01114079.1_pt1 | contig 24059 bp, 25 predicted proteins | sample 811201 | NCBI WGS metagenome assembly MDSZ01 (sample SAMN05326647, study PRJNA326480) | marine metagenome | isolation source: seawater | place: Indian Ocean: North | collected 2010
AATAAAGGCTATTGCTCATAATGGAGTTGACGTTTACAGGAGAAAAAATCCAAAAATATATTGGAAACCATCGATGATTAATATAATTGATGCTAAAAAAAATTATTGGCCTTCAAATTTTTGTATTGGTGAAATTCAATGCGCTTTAGGTGTAGAACTTATTAAACGTATAGATAAACTAAATGCAATTAGAATCAGTAGAGCAAATAAGTTTATTGATGAATTGTCAAATTACAAAGAATTAAAATTTCAAAAAAGAATTAAAGGGTATAAAAACGTATATCATTGTCTAGTTGCCCAGTTTCTTGGTCCAAAATCAATTGAAAAAAGAGATCTATTTATGAAAATAATTTCTCAAAAACATGGAATTAAAACTATTGTTCAAAATCGTCCATTAGATCGATTTAAATTATTTAAAAAATTTAAAACTAAAAAAAAATTAGATAACACTAACAACTTTTTTAATAATATGATTTCTTGGCCGTTTTATACTTATATGGAGGATAAAAAATTTAATTATATGATAAAAAAAACAAAAGATACACTTGATTATATAAGAAAAAAATATGCTAGACAAAAGGCTTAAAAAAATATGTCTTATTTGTTGCAGAGGTGGCTCAAAGACAATTAAAAACAAAAATATTAAAAAATTTTTAGGAAAACCCTTGTTACATTGGTCCTTAGAAAATATTTCAAAATCAAACATATTTGATCGAGTTATTTTGTCTACTGACTCAAAAAAAATTGCTAACTGTGCAAAAAAGTTTAATGTTGAAATTCCTGGACTAAGACCTAAAAATTTGTCAACCTCAACGTCTCATCAATTTGACACCCATAAATATATTTTTAAAAAATTAAATATTAATGATAATAATTCAATAGTATGTGTTTATAATAATAATCCGTTCATCAAATCAAATTTATTAAAAAAAAGCTATAATCTATTCAAAAAAAATAAGTTTAAAGGGTTGGTAGTAGACGCTGCAAAAGTCGATGGAGACTATATTGCACTTAAACAGTTTCAATTTAAAAAAAAAATTTATTATCCTTATAGAAATAAGTTTTTGAAATTAAATCTCAATAGACAGACATTAGATAGTTATTATGTAAATATTTATAATTTACGATGGGGAAAACCAAGTTTTTTGAAAAATTTTTCAAAATATAAAAAAGAAATAGTAAAAAATCACAATAGATACTTATTATTAAAAAAATCTCAAAATTTTGATCTTGACGATATTGAAGATTGGAAGATAGCTGAGGCTGTTTTTAGAAAATATGAAAAAGAAAAAAAGTTTTAATTTAAATAAGTTTGCATTAATGCAAGGAAGACTTGTCGATAGCGAAAAAAAAAATGAAATTCAATTTTTCCCCAAAAAAAACTGGAAGAAAGAACTACAATATTTTAAAAAAAATAAGATTAAATACATTGAGTGGGTTGCAAGTCATGAAAATTTGACAGCAAATCCAATTTACCAAAAAGAAAAAGTTTTTTTTATAAAAAAAGAATGCAAAAAAAATCGTGTCAAAGTAAGATCAATAGATGCCCAGTTTTTTGTAAAAAAACCAATTTATAAAGGCAATATTATCGATAGAAATAAGTCTTTTCAAAACATTAAAAAAATTTTTATTAATTCTCAACTTCTTAACATCAAATATTTTATAATACCTGCATTAGAGAATGCCAAACTAAATACTGAGAGAAAAAAAAAAACTTTCATTAACTTAGTTAAAAATTTGCTGAGACATATTAAGAAAAAAAATTTTATTTTGATCGAAAGTGACTTAGCTCCAAGAAATATGAAATCGCTAATTAACGAAATAAACTCAAAAAATGTTGGAATTAATTATGACACAGGAAATAGTGCGGGTAACGGATATTTTTTTAATGATGAAAAAAAATATTTTAAATTTGTCAAAAACATTCATATAAAAGATAAAAAACTTAAAGGAAAATCAGTTAAGCTTGGAAAAGGTGACTTTAATTTTAAGAATTTTTTCAAATATTTAAAACATATTAAATATAAAGGGGATTTTGCTTTTCAAACAGCTAGATCTAAAGAAAAAAATCATTTCAACGAGTTTAAATCGAACCTAGAATATATAAAAAATTATGTTTAAAAAAAATATTTTAGTTGCTGGGGGCTCTAAAGGGCTTGGATTTGAAATCGTTAAAGAATTTTCAAATACGAACAATTTATATGTTTTCTCTAGAAAAAAAAGAAAATTATCTGAAAATGTAAATTATTTCTCTGTAGACCTTTCAAAAGAAAAGAATACTTTAAGCGCTTTTAGGTCCTTAAAAAAGAAAATTAAAAAAATAGATTTAATTATTTTTTGTGTTGGCAGCGGGAAACCTAGTGCTAAAAATGAGCTGAGTAAGCAAACGATCATGAACTACTTAAATACGAATTTTTTTACTTTTTTAAATTTAATAAATATCTATCTAAGAGTCTTTAATTTCAAAAAAACAAACATTATTGTTATTTCATCTATTGCAGGGAAAAAAATCATTAATGCTCCAATCGGCTACTCATTAGCTAAAAACAATTTAGATTTTCTCGTAAAAATTTTAGCTAAAAAACTAGCACCAAAAAAAATTTCTATTAATTTAATCTCTCCTGGAAATATTTTAATTAAAAATAACAACTGGTCAAACAAATTAAAAAAGAACACAAAAATCGTCAAAAACTATATTAAGACAAATGTTCCTTTAAACGACTTTATAAATTCAAAAGAGATAATAGATTTGATAAGATTTTTGTCTGACAATTCTAAAAAAGTTACGGGTAGCGATTTTGTAATCGATGGAGGGCAGTTACTCTGATTAAGAAATACGTTATTATTACTGGCGCTGCTGGATTTGTTGGAAGTTATTTATCTGAAAATCTTGCAAAGAATAATTTTGGTCTAATTTTAATAGATAAAAATAAAAAAGCACTAAATAACCAAAAAAGAAAGATTAAAAAAATTAAATATTCAGCACCGTTAATTATTTTTAATAAAGATATAACTCAAGAAAATCACATAAAAAATATATTTAATTTCCTTAAAAAGCGAAAAATTCACGTTTACTCTTTAATTAATAATGCCGCTATAGATGCGAAACCTAAAAGCAAAAACACTGATAAAAAGTATCTTACTAAAAAGGAGTGGGACACAGAAATATCAGTAGGATTAACAGGTTCATATTTAATGATTAAATTTTTCGGAGAGCAAATGTATAAACAAAAAAAAGGAAGAATTATAAACATAGGCTCTGATTTATCTGTAATTTCTCCAAACCAAGAAATTTATAAAAAAGATTACAAAAATTATTATAAACCGGCTTCTTATTCTACAATAAAGCACGGATTAATTGGATTAACCAAGTATTTTTCAACTCTTTATGCGGATAATGGCATAACATGTAATATGGTTTCACCAGGACCAATATTGAATAAACAATCAGCTACTTTAGTTAAAAATTTAAAAAAAATAACACCAATGAAAAGATTAGCAAACAGAGAAGATTTATTTGAAGCAATTAAATTTTTATTATCAAGAAATTCAAATTTTATTACTGGTCAGAATATTATTATTGATGGCGGAAGAACTATTATTTAACCATGACGTACAAAATTAAGTCCCCTCCAAAAAAAAATTTAAATCAAATTAAATCCTTTTTTAAAGAACTTGATTTAGAAAAATTATCAAAATTATCTTCGGAAAAAACTTTGCCCATTAACAAAATGATTTATAAATACCAATACTCTCCAGAACTCATCGACCTATATAGACTATACAATTTGGTTTTTCAGAACAAAAGAACCACGGTACTAGAATTTGGTTGCGGATGGTCATCTGTAATAATTGTCAAAGCTCTTATAGACCTTAAAAAAAAATACTTTAACTCTATAAAAAAAATTAGAAGACAAAATCCTTTTGAACTTTTTATTGTTGATAATGAAAAAAAATATTTATTGATTACAAAAAAATTAATAAAAAATTTTCTTCCGAATAACGATTTAAAAATTCATTTTCATTATTCAAAAGTGAAAATGACAAAATTTAACAATAGAGTAGCATGTGAATATTTATCTATGCCAATGTGCAACCCAGATTTTATCTACCTTGATGGACCAGATCAATTCAATATTAAGGGCAGAGTAAATAATTTAAATATTGGTCATAAGGATTTCATGCCTATGCAATGTGATATTTTAAAAATTGAAAATTTTTTACAACCAGGAACTATAATTTTAGCAGATGGACGAAAAGCAAATACAAGATTTTTAAAAAACAATTTTCAAAGGGAGTGGTCATATAAAGAGGAAGATGCATATGATCAAGTATTAATGTTGCTTAAAGAAAAACCTTTAGGTATTGTTAACAAAAAAATTTTAAGTTTTTATAAAAATAAATGAATAAAATAGCAATTATATCTGAAATAGGAATTAATCATAACGGCGATGTTTCTATAGCAAAAGATATGATTAAAGAATCGAAGTTGTGCGGAGCAGACTTAGTAAAGTTTCAAAAAAGAGATATAAATTTAGTCTATAGTAAGGAGATGCTGGCAAGCAAAAGAGAAAGTCCATGGGGGACAACTTTTAAACAACAAAAAGAAGGTTTAGAATTTGAAGAAAAAGACTATATGGAAATAGATAATTATTGTAAGTCTCTTAATATTGATTGGTTTGCCTCAGCTTGGGATCTAAACAGTTTGGAGTTCCTAAAAAAATTTAAATTAAAGTTTAATAAAATCGCTTCAGCAATGATAATTGATCATAACTTTTTAAATGAGGTTGCAAAAGAGAAGAAACACACTTTTATCAGCACAGGAATGTCAGATTTAAAAATGATCGAAGAAGCCGTAGAGATTTTTAGGCAACATGATTGCTCATTTGAATTAATGCATTGTATATCCACTTATCCATTTGAAGACACAAAAGCTAATTTAAATATGATAAAAATTCTTAAGCAAAAATTTAATTGTAATGTGGGTTATAGCGGGCATGAAAAAGGGGGGTTAGCGATTTCTTACGCAGCTGCAAGTCTTGGTATTTCTTCATTAGAAAGACATTTTACGTTAGATAGAACAATGTACGGATCGGACCAAGCTGCATCAATCACTCCACCTACATTTAAAGAGCTTGTTGGAGGTGTAAGAAAAATTGAACTTGCATTAGTTGGAAGCAATGAAAAAAAAATTTTGGAAGAGGAGATAGAGGTTGCAAAAAAATTAAGAGCACATTTAAATGTTAAATAAAGTTTTAAATAAAGAGCTAAAGGAATTAATAAAAATTTTAGAGCAACTGTCAGAATTTTCTGCTGATATTGACTTAATTATAGGTGAATTAATTAATTGTTTAAAATCAGGAAAAAAAATATTAATTTGCGGAAACGGAGGATCAGAGGCCGAAGCTAATCATTTAGCAGCTGAGTTTATAGTAAGGCTGAAACCTTCTAATAATAGGAAAGCAATTCCAATTATTTCCTTATCGCAAAATACTTCAGTTTTAACAGCCTGTGGTAACGACTTAGGTTTTGAAAATATTTTTTCTAGATCATTGGAAGCATTTGCAAATCAAGGAGATGTATTGTTATCTTTATCTACTTCAGGAGAATCTTTAAATGTTATTAAAGCTCTAAAGTTAGCTAAGGAAAAAAAAATTAAAACTATTTCCTTTTTAGGACACAATGGCGGTAAAGCAAAATCTTTAAGTGACTTAAAAATAGTAATTCCTTCTGAAGATGTTGCGCGAGTCCAAGAGTGTCATTTATTTCTTGGTCACCATATTTTTAGTGAAGTAGAAAAAAAAATTATTAAAAATATTTGATCGAATTTAAATTAAGTGAAATATATATATTTTATTTTAAACGTAATTTTTTTTTCTAAAAAAATTTTCTCTAAACCTAAACAAAAAGATTTTCTGATAGTAAATGGGGATCATGCAGATATTATACTTAAGTATTTAAAAAACACTGATACAAATGTTGTTTATAACAGATTTACTAGAGGTATAGAGAAAAATTCAGTAATAAATTTTTTCGTATTATATTTGATATTTTTGAAATTCAAATTTTCAACGAGAGAGTACGTTAAAGAATTTATAAAATTGTCTAAACCAAAAATCCTAATTACCTTGATCGATAATGATGCTTTTTTTTATGAATTAGGAAACAGCTCAAGCTATACTTCAATATTAATTCAAAATTCTTACAGATCAACCCAATTAGACGTATTTGGTCAATTAGAAAATTTAAAAAAAAATAAAAACCTTTATTGCGATTACATACTAACATTTAATGAACACGTTGGAAAACTTTATAAATCTTTTTTAAAAGGAAAAATAGTGCAAATAGGATCCTTTAGATCAAATTCCGTAAAAAGATTATCTACAGTAAAAAAATACGATATCCTATTTATTTCCAGTTATAAAGGTCATAGTAATACTGAGCATTATATCAAGGAACATAACGTTACATGGGGAGATACCAGAGTAGGTGAAGAAATAATTATAAATCATTTAAAGAAATTTATTAAAAAAAATTCACATTTAAAACTCTTTATTTTAGGGTGTAAAGTTTCGAGTAAAGAAAAAGAAAAAAAATACTGGAGTAAGAGATTGAAAGGTATAGAATATACCTTTATTCCACAAAGCTTAAAAAGAGAAACATACAAGATCATTGATCAGACAAAAGTATTAATATCAATCGATTCATCTTTGGGTTATGAGTCTATCGCAAGGGGAAATAAAATTTGTGTTTTTTCTGTTAGACCCAATAAATATCCAACAGACTCCTCTAAATTTGGCTGGCCGCAAAAATTAAAAGAAAAAGGGTTTTTTTGGACAAATTCACTAGAATACGAGGATTTTGATAGAGTTCTAAGTAATACCTATTCCATAAGTGAAACAGAATACTTCAAAACAAAAACACAAAACATAATTCCCAATCAGATTATATTTGATGAAGAAAATAAAATTTTTAAAAAAATCATAAATAATATTAAAAAATGACATTCTTAAAAATTTATAGCTCTTTTGTTAAAATTTTTTCTAAGAGTCAAAAAAAAGAAATATATATTTTACTTTTTTTATCGTTAATTGCTATGATGTTAGAGACACTAGGAATAGCATCTATTTTTCCTTTACTTGAGTATATATTTCAAGGCTCATCTAATTTTGAAAGATACTCATTCTTTAAAAATAATTTTGATCTCAAGGGAGAAAGAGTAATTTATTTTTTTATAGGCGCATTTATTTTAATTTTTTTAATTAAGGCAATATATTTGACTTATTTTACTTATAAAAAAAATAAATTTGTCTATGACATTAGGACATTTCAAACAAACAATCTTTTTAAATCCTATCTATATAAAGATTATCTTTTTTTTATAAAAAATAATTCAGCAAATCTAATCAGAAATCTAAATGATGCTACTTTACTTTCAGTATTTGGAAGATCATTAGTGGAACTTTTTGCAGAAATTATTATGTTTATTGGAATTATAATTTTTTTGATAATATTAAGTCCTACTGCCACTATTAGCTTAACTTTATTTTTTGGTTTAGTAGGAACAATTTTCTTTATAATGGTTCAGAGTAAAGCATCAAAATGGGGAGAGGAGTCAAAATATTATAGAGGCACGAAAATCAAAAATATGAAAGAAAGTTTTGGAGCAATAAAGGATATAAAGATAATGGGAAAAGAGTTGAATTTTGTAAACAATTTCTCGCTCAATAATACTCAAGAAAATTATTTTAATAAGAAACATGCTTTCGTAGTGAATCTCCCTAGAATTTGGTTTGAGTGGCTAGCTGTTCTTGCTTTAATTTTTGTAGTTTATTTCTTGACTCAAAAAGTTGAGGATAATTCAAATATTATCCCAATCATGGGTGTATTTGCTCTTGCTGCTTATAGGATTATACCATCAATTACAAGAATAGGGAATTATCTTCAGGAAATGAAATTTTGTTTACCTGCTGTTGAGCCTTACATGAATGATGGCTCACATTTTCATCCTATCAAAAAAGATTTAAATGGGAAAAGACTTAATTCAAAATTTAAATTTAGAAATAAAATATCAATTAAAAATTTATCCTATAAGTTTCCTGAAGCAGAAAGATATATTTTAGATGATTTAAATGTTGAAATCTTAAAGGGACAGTTTATTGGAATTCATGGAGAAAGTGGATCAGGGAAAACCACATTGATTAATATAATTTTAGGTCTCCTGAAACCAACTAATGGTAATATTGCAGTAGATGATTCTGATATTAGTAATGATACAAAAAATTGGCAAAAACTAATATCATATATTCCACAAAATGTTTTTATCACGGATGACAAAATACTTAATAATGTGGCATTAGGAGATAAAGAGGAAAAAATTGATTTTGATAAAATTGATAAATCTTTGAAGACTTCAAAAATTTTTGATTTTGTAAATTCTTTGCCTAAAGGCGTTAACACAAATTGTGGTGAACTCGGTGAAAAATTATCAGGAGGTCAAAGACAAAGAATTGGTATATCCAGAGCATTATATAGAAACTCTGAAGTGTTGATTTTTGATGAATTTACTAACTTTTTAGACTTTACCAATGAAAAGAAAATTTTAAATGAAATTAAACAGATGGATGATAAAACAAGAATAATAGTATCACACAATTATGAAGTTTTAAATAACTGTGACGTAGTTTATGAGCTTAAAAATCTAAAATTAAAAAAATCTAATCTTAAAATTGATGAAAATTAAAAATATTTTAAATGAGGGTTACACAAGTCAAAATATTTTTGACAAAGCGAAGGGTCAATTTCTATTTCAAAAAAACAAGAAATTTATTGATTTATCATTTGGGGCTGGAACTTTAATCTTAGGCCATCAGAGTAAAGTTTTCAAAGACTCTATAAAAGAAATTAGCAATAAAAACATGTCATTAATTGCAACCCCGAATATAGAGGCATTAAAATATTCTTATGTACTTAAAAAATTGTATCCAAATTACGACAAATTCATTTTTTGTAATACTGGAAGTGAAGCAATACTTAAGTCCATTAGGATCGCTAATGCAATTAGTAGTAAAGAATTGATAATTAGCGTAACTGGTAGTTGGCATGGATCAGTAGATAGAACCTTATTTACTAGTAATAAGTCTTTAAAGTCAAAACCTATATCAAGTGGTTTAACAGACTTTAATAAAAAAAATATAAAGTTCATACCATATAACAATATCGACGTATCAAAAAAAATCCTAAATAAATTTAGAAAAAAAATATCATGTGTTTTAATTGAGCCTATACAAGCTAGCCTACCACAAACAAATGTTCAGAAATTTTTGAAATTTTTAGAAAATTATTGTAAAAAAAACAATTTAATATTAATATTTGATGAAACCATATCAGGAATAAGATCAAATGGTAAATCTGTTCAACAAATACTTAATTTAAAACCAAATATTTCCACTTTCGGCAAGTGTTTTGGAGGTGGTTTACCGATAGGGATAATTGCATTAAAAAAACCAATTTTAAATAAAATTAAAAGAATAAAACCAAAGGTTTTTTTTGGTGGAACTTTTTCTGGCAACCAAACTTCTACTTATTTAGGCAGAAAGACAGTGGAATTTATTCTTAAAAATAAAAAAAAAATTTTTTCTGACCTAGAGAAAAAGTCCTCAATTTTAGAAAAAAGAATAAAAAAGCATATAGATTTAAAAAAAATTAACGCTAATATTTTTAGATACTATTCTATGTTTAGAATTGTATTCTCAAGAGAAATACCAAAAGATCGAGTTGAACGTGATTTTTTAGAAAAAAATAAGAACAAAAAAATTGAAAATTTAAGAAAATTTTTATTTCTAAAGGGTATTTATTACCCCTCTAACGGTATTCTTTTTTTATCTACCCAAACAAGAATTTCTGACGTAAATAAAATAGTTAAAAATATAAATATAGCTTTATCTAAATTCTTCAAATGAAACTAAATCCAACAATAAAAAAAAATATTAAAAGAAGGCAAATAATTGTTGATGATAAAGTTTACACTTATAAAAACTTACCAATGCCAACTTGGGTTGAGCTTAGTTTGATTGATGTTTGCAACCGTAGCTGTTCTTTTTGTCCAAAGTCTGATTCATCGATTGCGCCTGATACTTATCAAATGATGACCAGAAAATTAATCGAAAAATTACACAATGATCTTAAGGCAATAAATTACAAAGGAGCAATTGCTCTGGCTGGTTATGGTGAACCACTTTTACATAAAGATATAAATTATATAGTTGAAAAACTCTCAAATGTTGCTCCAGTAGAAATTATTACTAATGGAGATACCCTAAGTAGTAAGCAGCTACAAAATTTATACTTAAGCAAAGTTAATAAAGTATTAGTAAGTATGTATGATGGACCTCATCAAATAGAGAAATTTAAAAAAATGGCAAAACAAGCAAACGTTCCTGATGATCTAATGATTTTAAGAGATAGGTGGTACAACGCAGATAGTGAATTTGGTCTTAAATTGACTAATAGGGCAGGAACTATAAAAACTGGAAATCAAAAAAGCACTGATACTTATACGACTTGCTATTACCCAACCTATCAACTTCTAGTAGATTGGAATGGAGATGTATTTTTGTGCCCTCAGGATTGGCAGAGAAGAGTAACAATGGGAAATATAATGCAAGATAGTTTATTCAATATATGGACTGGTAAAATAATGACCAAGTATAGAAAAAATTTATTAGAGGGTAAAAGATGCGACCGTCCTTGTAGCGAATGTAACGCTGAAGGTACTCTCCTAGGCTCTAAACACGCAAAGATCTGGAAAACCATTTATTAACCAAAGACAAACAATCGAATGACTAGTTCTCAAGAAATAAAAGATATTATATTTTGTAAAAAATGTGTTGAGTCAAATCAGCGATTTATAGGTTCAATTCAGCACTCTGATACAAAGAATAGTGTGAGACAAAGAACAAATTTTGAAGACGGTATTTGCGGGGCATGTAAATATTTTGAAGAAAAAAAAAAAATTGATTGGAAAAGTAGAGAAGAAGAGCTGCAGAGTATTTTAGAAAAATTTAGAAAAAATGATGGAAGCTATGATGTATTGATACCTGGAAGCGGTGGTAAAGACTCTATTTATTTGTCATATGTTTTAAAAAAAAAAATACAAAATGAATCCTTTAACGGTAACTTGGGCGCCTCATATATATACCGACATCGGCTGGCATAACTTTAAAGCTTGGATAAACATGGGATTTGATAACGAACTACATACTCCAAACCCCATTGTACACAAAAAATTAAGCAGATTAGCATTTAAAAATTTACTTCATCCCTTTCAACCATTTGTATTAGGGCAACAAAATTTAGCTCCCAGAGTGGCTATAGAAAAAAAAATAAAGTTAATTATTTATGGTGATGCATATTTTGAAAAAGGTGTAGGTGGGAATATATATGGTATTACTGGTGTAAAAAATAAAGCTCTTTACTCAACAACAAACAAAAATCTTTATTTTAGTGGCGTACATATTTCTGAGTTAAAAAAGTATGATATTACTAAAAATGATATTAAACCTTATTTACCACTAAAATTAGAGGATGTTGAAAAAGCAAATTTAACAGTTCTTAACTTGCCTTATTATTTAAAATATAACCCCCAAGACAATTTCTATTTTGCTTCAGAAAATTCTAATTTTAGAGTTAACCCTTATAGGTCTGAGGGAACATATACTAAATATGTGAGCTTAGATGATAAATTGGACAATTTACATTTTTATACTTGGTTTATTAAGACAGGTCGAGGGAGAGCTACTGAGGATGCAGCATTAGAAGTAAGAAATGGGATTATCACCAGAGATGAGGCTATAGCTTTGGTAAAGAAATATGACGGAGAATTTCCAAAAAAATATTTTAATGAAATACTTAATTATCTCAATATTAATGAAAAAGAATTTAATGAAACAATTGATAAATTTAGACCTAAACATATTTGGAAAAAATCAAACGGCTCATGGGAACTAAAGCATGCTGTTTGGATGAGTCAAAAAAAATAATTTATCCTCTTAAAACATGAGAATAATTGCAAGACTTGATATTAAAAACAAAAATCTTATAAAGGGAATAAATTTAGAGGGCCTAAAAATAGTCGGAGAGCCAAATAAGTTCGCTATTGAATATTATGAAAACGGAATTGACGAACTAATATTTATGGACTCCGTAGCAAGTCTATATGGTCGAAATAATCTTTATGAAATAATTAATGAGGCTTCTAAAAATATCTTTATTCCATTAACTGTCGGGGGAGGCATTAGAAATATTGATGATGCTTTTAAGGCATTCAATTCAGGAGCAGATAAAATAACAGTAAATACAGCAGCAGTTGAAGATAATAACTTAATAAATAATCTAAGTAAAAAATTTGGTTCTCAATCCCTAGTTCTTTCAATTGAGGCAAAAAAAATTGACAAAAACAAATGGGAAGTTTTTACAAATAATGGCAGGCAAGAAACAGGCTTAAATGTAATTGATTGGTCAAAAAATGCAGAAGATAGAGGTATAGGTGAAATTTTATTAACTTCCGTTGATATGGAGGGAACTAGAAGAGGGTTTGATTTTGAATTACTAAAAGAAGTTTCAGCTAATGTTAAAGTGCCAATAATTGCTAGTGGAGGTTTTGGAAAACCAGAACATATGATTAAAGCTTTTACAGAATGTTCTGTTGATGCAGTAGCAATAGCAGACGCACTTCATTATAAAAGATACCTTGTCCAAGACTTAAGAAAAATAGCTAAGAATAAAAATTTAAAACTAAGAAGCTTTGATGAGTAATATAGTTATAATTGATTATGATTGTGGTAATATTTTAAGTCTTAAAAGAGCCTTAAATAAAATAAATTTAAATAGCAAATTATCACGAGAAATAAATGAAATTTCAAACGCTACCCATTTAATTTTACCTGGAGTTGGAGCTTTTGGAAGCGCAATGACCCTGTTAAAAAAATATAGATTAATTGAGCCAATAAAAAATCACGTTAAACAAAACAAGCCTTTGTTAGGAATCTGTCTTGGAATGCAATTACTTCTCACAAAGAGTTTTGAGTTTGGCGAGTTCTTTGGCTTAGATTTAATAGAAGGTACAGTTGAAAAAATAACCAATCAAACCACAGAAAAGATAAAAACTCCTCATATAGGTTGGAGTGAAATACATTTTAAAAATGAAAACCAATTGTTCAGTAAATTTGATAAAAAAAGCTTCTACTTTATTCACTCTTATATTTCAAAAACCAAAAATAAAGAGGAAACTATTGCATACACAGAATTTGAAGATTTAAAATTACCAGCGATTATAAAAAAAAAAAATATTTGTGGATTTCAATTTCATCCTGAGAAAAGCCATATCATTGGTTTAGAATTGATCAAAGATTTTTTTAAAACAAAATAATGAAATTCAGTAAAAATTTAATAATCATAGGGGCTGGACAATTAGGTATTTTAATTTCAAAAATTATAAAAAAAAATGACGAATTTAAAATAGTTGGTTTTATTGACAATGATTTAAAAAAAAAAGGAAAAAAAATAAATGGAATAAAGGTTATTGGAAACGATAAGATTTTAAAAAAAAGAAAAGAAAAATTAAATATTGTTATAGCTATTGGTAATATAAGAAAAAGAATAGAATTAAAAAAAAGATTTAAAAAAAATAATTTTTTATTCCCAAAAATTATTGCATCATCTGCAAAAATTGATGAAAATGTGAAAATTGGAAATGGAACGGTGATAACAAATCATACTATGGTATTGAACAATACAAAGATAGGAAAGTTTTGTATTATAGGATCAGGCAATAAGATTTTACATCATGTAAATATATCGGATAATTGTATAATTGGAGGTGGAACTGTAATTGGCTCAAATGCTAAAATAAAAGAAAATGTATTTATTGGCGTGGGTTCAGTTTTAGCATCGAGAAAAATTATTATCGGTAAAAATTCATTTATCTGCAGCGGAAGTGCAGTGTTTAAAAGTATGAAATCAAGTTCTAAAGCAATAGGTAATCCAGCTAGAATTATTCCAAATAAAAAAATAATATGAATATCGATATATTTGAAAACATTTTAACGAAGTCAAAATATTCAAAAAATAATTTTTTAATTGAAGAAAATAAAACTTATGGAGATTTTTATGAAAATTCTATTAAAATATATAAATTTTTAAAAAAAATATTAAATAAGAATGAACCAATATGTGTTTGTGCAAATTATTCTTTTGATTTTATCTCATTAATTTTTGCTTCTTATTTAAACAATAATCCAATAACTTTTATCAACCCTAACGCTTCCCAAGATGAAAAAAATCATATTATAAAAGACTCATCATCAAAAATTATTTTTTTTGACAATCATTCTCCTAAAAAAAAAAAAAATGAAAAAAATTATCTTAAGTTTTGCTACAGGATTACATCGTCAAAAAAGAAAATAATTAATTCTAAATTTATTATTTACACTTCTGGAACAACAAATAAGGCTAAAGGAGTTTTGATTTCTACCAAAGCTATATCGAATAATGTTTTCGGAATTAATAAGAATTTAGAGATTAAATCAAAAGACAGAGGTATTATTTTTAGCCCCCCAGCTTATGCTATGGGCGTGTCACAAATTTTAACATTTATGTTTTCACAATGCTCTATCTCATTACATAATTTAGGAGTAAAATTCCCAACACAATTAATCAACAAAATTAATAAATATAAAATTTCAGTTTTGAATATAAGTATTTCTGCTCTAAGAATTATTAAAAGATTTATAAGCAATAAAAAAAGTTTTCAAAATGTAAGGTTAGTTATGTCGGGTGGGATGCAGTTTACTGTTAATGAATTAAACTTATATAAAAAAATTTTCCCTAAAGCAAAAATGATCAACTTTTATGGTTGTACTGAAAATTCACCACGTGTCTCGCATCATTACATCAAGTCTAATAAAAATTATAAAGGGGTAATACCAGTTGGAAAACCTATAAAAGGTGTAAAAGTAAAAATTGCTAGATTTAAAGCTTCATCTTCAAAATTTGGACAAATATTAATTTCGGGAAGCTCTTTAATGAATGGATATCATAATCTTAAAAAACTTAATAAGAAAAAAATTATAAAAGGGTGGTTTCAGACAGGAGATATTGGATTTTTCGATAGGGAAAAAAATTTATATTTGTTAGGTAGAGAAGATAATACTTTTAGAGTTGGACACGAGAAGCTATGTCCTGAAGAAATAGAGTCGCAAATTAAAAAAGATTTTAAATTATCAGATGTTATAATATCAAAAGTTAAAGATGATATCTTAGATTGGAAACCAATTTGTATCTTAACAAACAAAAAAAAATATCAATTAATAAGATTAAACAAAATCTTCAAAATAAATTTTCTAATTATAAAGTGCCAAAAGAGGTTTATTTTGTAAATTCTCTTCCTAAAACGAATTATGGTAAAATAGATAGAAAAAAATTAGAAACGATTGTAAATAAAAAATATGAGTAAAATTATTTTTGAGAAAGAAATAAAAAATATAATTCAAAAAATTTCAAAAAAAAAAAATATTAACATAAAAAATCTGCCTGACTATTTAGACTCTCTTCAAATGTTAGATCTTATAAGTAGTTTAGAAGAAAAATTTAATATCAAAATTAACGATAAATATATAACAGAAAAAAATTTTGAAAATTATAACAAAATAAAAAAATTAATAGAAAAAATTATTAATGAAAAAAAATAAAAACAAAGTTTTCATAATTGCAGAAATTGGACCTAACCATAACGGTTCGTATTTAAAAGCCAAGAAAATGATAGAACAAATATCAAAAACTGGTGCTGATGCAGTTAAATTTCAATTTGGAAACCCAAACGAAGTTTATAGTGAAAACTCGATTATGGCGAAATATCAAAAAAAAAACGATAATTCAAAATCGATTATTGAAATGAGTATTAAAAATCAATTAAGCCTTGAAGAACATATTAAACTCTCCCAAATTTGTATAAAAAAAAATATTTTATATGCATGTTCCGTCTTTGATTTAAAAAGTTTAATGTTATTGAATAAAAAAATAAACCTTCCTTTCTTTAAAATTCCATCTGGTGAAATAAATTCAATTGATATTTTAGATTATATATCAAAGAAAAATAAAAAAATTTTTCTTTCAACAGGCATGGCATCTTTAAAAGAAATAAAACAAGCTGTTATAAAATTAAAAAGTAATGGCAACCAAAAAATAACTGTTATGCATTGTATTAGCGCATATCCTGCAAAAGATAGAATGGTTAATATGGAGTTTTTAGAAACATTAAAAAAATTAAACTGTAGTATTGGCTATTCCGATCATACTTTGAATGATCTAGCTTGTATTGCTGCAGTTTCTAAAGGTGCAAGAGTAATAGAAAAACATGTTACAACATCAAAAGGTCAAGTTGGACCAGATCATAAAAGTTCTTATACAATTAAAGAGTTCGGAGAATTAGTTAAAAAAATAAGAAAATTAGAAATTGTTCTTGGAAAAAATCTGAAGATATTTTCAAAAGATGAGTTAAATGTAAAAAAAACAGCTAGAAAAAGTATAGTAGCTTTAAATGATATTCAAAAAGGAAAAAAAATAAAATCAGCCGATCTAGTATTTAAAAGACCGGGAACTGGCATATCTCCTAAAGATATAAGATTTGTTTTAGGAAAAAAAGCAAAGTTTCTAATCAAAAAAAATACAGTAATTAAAAAAACTGGAATAAGATAAAAGGTGATTTTTGGAAAAAAAATACTTGGAGTTGTTGTTGCTAGGTTAAATAGTAAAAGATTAAAAAATAAAAATATTTTAAGATATAAAAAAAAAATGTTAATTGAACACACTTTTGAAAGTGCAAAAAAATCAAAATTTATTGACAATATAATCTTGTCATCAGAAAGTGAAAAGATAATAAATTTGGCAAAAAAAATTGGCTACAATGTTCCTTTTAAAAGACCCAAAAATCTATCTAAAGACAATATTGATGCTGTAAAAGTTGTGCTTCATGCTCTTAAAAAAATCAAAGATAGTTATGATTACGTAATTTTGTTACAACCAACTTCACCTTTGAGAAAGTCAAAGGATATAGATGAGTCCATTAAAAAAATTTTTAAAAATAATTATAAAACATTAATATCAATTTATAAATCTAAAAAAAAAGGGAAGTTTAAAATTAAGATTGTAAATAATCATTTTATAAAGAGAGATTATAATAATAATTATTCTAAAAAATTTGATTATTATTCTAATGGAGCAATATTTATTTCTGAAACAAAGCATTTTTTAAAAAATGTAGATTTTTTCTCATCTAAAACTGGTTTTTATTTAATGCCAGAAAATAGATCGATCGATATTGATTATAAAGAGGATTTTAGGAAGTTGATTTGAAATGAAAGAAAAAGATTTAATTAAACTAATTGTTAGTTCAGTAAAAAAAATTACTGGAAAAAAGACCAGTAGTCTTCATGAGCCTATTTTTTATGGCAATGAAAAAAAATATTTAAATAAATGTATAAGTACAGGCTACGTTTCCTACTTAGGAAAATTTGTAAATTTATTTGAGAAAAAAATTTGCAATTATACAAAATCAAAGCATGCAGTTGCATTAGTAAATGGTACATCAGCAATTCATATTTTATTAAAATATCTTGGAGTAGATAAAAATGATGAAGTTCTTCTACCAAGCTTGACCTTTGTAGCCACCGCAAATGCAATTAAATATTGTAATGCTTCTCCTAATTTTTTAGATATAGAAGAAGAAACTTTAGGCATATCTCCCAAGAAATTAGATAAATACCTTAAAAGAATTGCAGTTAAAAAAAAAAAATTATTCAATAAATAAATACACAAAAAAAAAAATAAAAGTTCTTATAGCCGTTCATTTATTTGGATTTCCATGTAAAATTCTTGAAATTAAAAAAATTTGTTCAAAATATAAAATTAAAGTTATTGAAGATGCAGCAGAAGCGATGGGTTCATTTTATAAAAATAAACATCTTGGAAACTTTAGTGAAGCTGGCGTTATTAGCTTTAATGGCAATAAAACAATAACATGTGGAGGTGGAGCAGCAATAATATCATCAAACAAAAAATTGATTAAAAAAATTAAACACTTAAGTACAACAGCAAAAGAAAATCATCCATGGGAGTATATACATAATGATATTGGTTTTAATTATAGAATGACAAATTTAAATGCGGCCGTAGGTTGTGCTCAAATTGAAAATATAAAAGCGATAATTTTATCTAAAAGAAAAAATTTTTTTTCTTACAAAAAAATTTTTAAAAAACTTAAAGGTGTTAAAATATTAGAAGAACCTAAATACTCCAAATCAAATTTTTGGTTAATAACTGCGAGATTTCAAAAAAAGATAAAAAATAAGGTTTTAAAAGCACTTAATAAAAAAGGATGTAACGCAAGAGCAATTTGGAAACCATTACATACTCTCCAAATGTATAAAAAATGTCAAAAAGACAATTTAAGCACCTCTCTTAAAATATATAACAGTTCTATAAATTTACCCAGCAGCCCAATAATTAATTTTTTAAAATGAAAAGAAAAATTTTAGTAATTTCTGCCGGTCGTTCAGATTATGACAGGTATTATCCAATACTTAAATGTTTGAATAAAAAAAAAAATATTAAAATGTATTTATTTATTACAAAAGCACACCAAGACGAAAGGTTTGGAAAAACTTTTTCATTTATCGATAAAGATTTTTCCATAATTAAGAATAAATATAATTTTAATGATTTTAGAAAAAATATGACCGAAAGTTTTAGTGAAGATCTAAGTTTTTTGGTAAAAAAAATTAAGAAGATAAATCCAAATCTCTTAATAGTTTTGGGAGACCGTTTTGAAATGCTAATTGGTCCTATTTCTGTTATACCAAATAATACACCAATCGTGCATTTTTTTGGTGGCGCAATTACTGAGGGAGCAATAGATGAACTTGTTAGACATGCAATTACAAAGATGAGCCATTTTCATTTTGTTGCCACTGAGAGTTATAAAAAAAGATTGATACAGTTAGGGGAAGAAAAATGGCGAATAAAAAATATCGGGGTACATTCCTTAGATATTTTTAAGAAAAATAGCAATAAAAATAAAAAAGAGTTAGGAAAATATTTTAAATTTGATTTTAATAAACCATATTGTTTAGTTACATTTCACCCTGTAACAATTGAATTAAAAAAAATAAAAATACAATTAAAAAATTTATTTTATTGTTTAAAAAAAACTAAATTGAATATTATATTTACTTATCCTAATGCGGACTCAAAAAATGAAATAATAATAAAAAGTATTATAAGTAATTTTAATAATAAAAATAAATATCTTTTTATAAAAAATTGTGGAAATAAAAATTATGCAAGTATTATGAAGAATTGTCTATTTGTTATAGGAAATTCATCGAGCGGCCTAGTCGAAGCTGCGTCTTTAAAAATCCCTTCAATAAATATAGGTACAAGACAAGATGGAAAATTTAAACCTGCAAATGTAATAGACTCAGATTATTCCAAAAAAAAAATCTTAAAATCCATAAAGAAGGCACTAAATTTCAAATTTAAAAAAAAAGTAAAAAAATTAAAAAACCCTTATCAAAGAAAGATAAGCGTTAACAAAGTCGTAGATATATTAGCAAAATTAAAAATTAATGATAAGTTGTTAAGGAAAAAATTTATTAAATATTAATAATTAATTTAAATGATAGTCTCTCTAGAAAAAGACAAATTTATTATCAAAAAGGATAAAACTTTAAACACAGCTTTATCTTTATTGAATAAAAATATCTTTAAGTGTCTCATAGTTTTAGATAATAGAAATAAACTTGTTGGAACTTTGACCGATGGCGATATAAGAAGGGTATTGCTAAACGGAGCAGATTTTGAGGATAAACTTTTAAAATTCGTAAATAAGAGACCTTTTTTTTTAAAATATAAAAAAAAACAAAAATTTGAAATATCTAATAAACATAAAAATCAATATGAAATAATTCCAGTTATTGATAATAAAAAAGTTTTAAAAGATATTATCACACCAAAAGATAATAGGAGTTTTAAAAATTTTTTTGACAAAAAAAGTGTTAAAGCAAGAAATATTTTAACAGTAATAATGGCAGGAGGACTAGGAAAAAGATTGCTTCCTCAAACAAATGTAATACCAAAACCTTTGCTTCCGATAAATGGAAAGTCAATGATAGAGCATGTAATTGATACCTTTGCATCTTATAATTTAGAGAATTTTTGCATAAGCATTAACTATAAAAGCAATCTTATAAGAACTTACTTAAATGATTTAAAAAAAAAATATAAGATTAATTTTATTCAAGAAAAAATTCCAATGGGAACTGTAGGATCTTTGTCTTTAATAAAAAATAAAATTAAAAAAAGTTTTTTTTTAATTAATTGCGATTCTCTTACAATATGTAACTATACTTCACTTTTTCATTTTCATGAAGAAAACAATTTTTTATTAACCGTAGTAGTTTCAAAAAAAAAAAATCAAATACCTTATGGTGTTTGTAAAATAAATCGAGGCGGTCAATTGTTAAATTTAGATGAAAAACCGGAAAGAAGTTTTCTAGCTAACACTGGATTATATGTAATAAATCCAAAAATTCTTTCATTAATACCTAAGGGAAAAGCTTTTAATATGAATGAGTTAATTGACAAGTTGATAAAAATGAAAAAGAAGGTAGGAGTTTTCCCCATCCAAGAGAATGAATGGCAAGATCTTTCTAAATTATCTTTAGAAACCAATTAAATATAATTTTAATTTTCAAAATGAAAAACAAATTTTACCACGGAATCATGTTCCATCATTTTCACGATAACAAAAAACATAAAAAAAGTGAGGGATCAATATCGAAGGATAATTTTTATAAAATTATAAAATATATTGGAAAAAAAAATATACTTAATGCCAGTGAATTTTTTTTTAGATTAAACGAAAATAAACTTAAACCAAACCATGTTTGTATTACTTTCGATGATGCCCTCAAAAGCCAAGTTGATATTGCAATTCCAGTTTTACAAGATTTGAATATCAAATGTTATTATTTTGTTTATTCGTCTATATTTACAAATAAGCCAGATTTATTAGAAGTTTATAGATTTTTTAGAAATAATTTTTATAAGAATAACAATGAATTTTATAGACAATTTTATAAAATTTTAAATATTAAATTGGATTATTTTTTTTCTTCAAAGAGAAGAATTATTATAGAAAAAAAAAATCAATTTCCTTTCTATACTACTGAGGATATAAAGTTTCGTTTAGTGAAAAATTTTCTATTAAGTAATATTAAATATAAGAAAATAATGAATAAATTATTTGAGATTAAAAATTTTAAGCCTGCAAAATATTTTGATAACCTCTTCGTAAATAAAAAAGATATAATTAACATAGACTCCATGGGCCATACGATTGGATTACACTCACATAATCACCCTACATTTATTGAGGGTTTGAGTAAGGAGAAACAAAGAATAGAGTATGAAAAAAACAGAACTATATTAGCTAAAATTTTAAAAAAAAATAAAAATTTTCTCTTCTCAATGTCCCACCCATGTGGAAGTTACAATAATAACACCCTACAAATTTTAAAAGGAATGAATATAAAGTTAGGCTTCAAGCAAATGATGAAGGTCGATAAAAGCAGAGGAATGAAAAAGATAAATAGTTCAAATTTAGAAATCGCCCGAGAAGATCATACAACAATTTTAAAAAAAATTATTAAATGAAAAAAACAAGATTAATTATAATAACAAGTCAGCCTATAAGTAAATTTAATGAGAGAAGATTTGGTTTGAAAGTTAATATAAAAAATTTTTCGAAAGAATTTTGGTGTTTATTACCTTTAATAGACAATAGTCTATATTCAGAAATTGACGCAAAAAACTACAGAATTATCAATCATAAAAGCATAAAAAATATCAAAACTTTTAAAGATTTAGTAAAAAATATTTTAAAATTAAAAAGTAATTTTTATTTTATCAATTGGTCTGGAAAGCATAAATACAACAAACTTATGGAAATTCTTTTAAAATATAAAGGTGGAACAAAAATTATTAGAATGTTCTCCAATATACCAACTTACAGCCCATCTTTTAAATCTGCTTTAGTATTATTTAAATTAAGTAAATTTTGGTTTTTGAAAAAATCCTTAACTTATTTGAAAAATAAAATAGTTGATATTGTATTCAGACCTTTCAATGTTAAACCAAAATATTTTTTTCTTGAAAGTTCATATCAAGGGAAAAAATTTAAAAAAAAAAAAAATTTTTTTTTTTATATAAATTCATTTGATTATTCAGAGTTCTTAAGAATAAAAAAAAAAAGAAATAAGGAAAATGATATTATATTTATCGATTCCGAGAAAGAAAATAGTTTTGAGTCAAGATTGTTGAAGCTTAAGAGGAAAAATTTCAATAAGGAGCTTTATTGGAGCACACTTTTAAATATTTTTTCTATTTTTGAAAAAAATTTTAAACGTAAAGTTAAAGTTGCAGCACATTTTAGGAGAAGTACAAAAAATGTACCAATAAATAGAAAATTTTTATTTGATCAAACACCTCAATTAATAAGAGATTCAAAAATAGTTTTAGCTCATAATTCAACAACAGTTATATGGGCAGTTTTATTTAATAAACCTCTAATTTTTATAAATTTCGAAAATTTTAAGTATTTGAGCATGGACACTAATGATGAGATAGAATTTTATAAAAAAAAACTTGGAGCAAATGTAATTAATGTTGACTCAAATTATAAATTTAAATTAACTAAAAATTTTCACAAAAACTTACTGAAAATTAATAAAAAAAAATATGAAAGTTTTAAAAATAATTTTGTAAAAAATAAATTTTTAAACTCTAAAGATTTAGACGGGTGGCAAACAATGATAGAAAAATTGAAGAAAATAGATCAAAGAAAATATATATGAAAAAAAATTTTAAAAATTTTAGTTTTTACGAAAAAAAAATTATTTCATCTATTGATAGGTTTAGTCTTAACAAAATACAAATATTTAATTTAAAAAAAGATTTAAATAGATCTAAGATTTTAGTTGTTGGTGCTGCAGGTTCAATTGGAAATGAATTTACAAAAAGATTAATGAAATTTAATTTTGCAGATCTTTATTTAATGGACAAAAATGAGAATGAATTAACTGAATTAAATAGAACTTTAATTAGAGACTACAAAAAAAAAATAAATAAAATCAATTTTATTTGTGCAGATTTAAATTTATTTAATTTTGATGAATTTTTAATTAAAAATAAAATTTCTCATTATTTAAATTTTGCTGCAGTAAAACATGTAAGAAGTGAGGAAAACTTATATTCAATTAGATATATGTTAATGACAAATTCTAAAAACTTTTTACCAAAGAAAATTAATACAAAATATTTAAAAAAAATTTTTTCTGTGTCAACTGATAAATCTGCACAGCCTTCAAGTTTATTAGGAGTAACAAAAAAAATAATGGAAGAAAAACTTTGTTATATAAAAAAAAAGCATCCAAAGTTATTTGTTTCTAGCGCTAGGTTTGCTAATGTAAGTTTTTCTAATGGAAGTATTTTAAAAAATATTGTTGATAATTTAATTCTAAAGCAGGACTTTGGAATTCCTTTAAACATAAATAGATTTTTTATAACTCACAGAGAGGCTTCTAGTTTATGTCTTAAGTCATTACTAAATGAAAATGATGGAAAAATTTTAGTTCCTAAAGATAAAATTTTAGGAAACAATAAATCAATTTTTGATTTATGTATTAAATTAATAAAGATTTTTAATTTAAAATTTAAAGTTACTAAAAAAAAAATAAATTTAAGTGGCTTTAGTATTTTTCTTGAAAATAGAAAAATTGTAGGTCAAAAGTCTTTCGAAGCATTATTTGAAAAAGGTGAAAAAATTTATTTTTCTAAAAAAGATAAGTCAGTTTTTACAGTTAAATTGAAAAATACAATAAATTTAAAAAAGATTTTTAATATAGAAAAATTTAAAAATATTCAAGAAGTGGTAAATTTTTTCA
>MDSZ01100423.1_pt1 | contig 24049 bp, 27 predicted proteins | sample 811201 | NCBI WGS metagenome assembly MDSZ01 (sample SAMN05326647, study PRJNA326480) | marine metagenome | isolation source: seawater | place: Indian Ocean: North | collected 2010
ATATTCCTCACTGCTGCCTCCCGTAGGAGTCAGGGCCGTATCTCAGTCCCCATGTGGCAGATCATCCGCTAAGACCTGCTACGCGTCATAGGCTTGGTAGGCCATTACCCTACCAACAACCTGATGCGACTTGGACTCATCTAAAGGCGATAAATCTTTTACCACATAAACCTTGGTAAATGTGGTCATATCCGGTATTAGCTACAGTTTCCTGTAGTTGTCCCAGTCCTAAAGGCAGATTATCCAAGCATTACTCACCCGTTCGCCGCTAAGTAGCAAGCTACTTCGCTCGACTTGCATGTGTTAGGCGTGCCGCCAACGTTCACTCTGAGCCAGGATCAAACTCTTCATATAAAAAAGATTTTGTTTAATTTAATTGGCTCGAAAAACTCACACGTATCTTCTAATAAATTTTCAAATATCACCCACGAAAACGTGGAGCTTATTAATGTATATTAAACTAGTTAATTGTCAAGAAACTTACAAAATATATTTTTATAAAGCTGAATTTTAATTATATAATACTAAAAATGCCAAAAATTATTGCAGTTATAAATCAAAAAGGTGGTGTTGGCAAAACCACTACTGTGGTAAATCTCAGTGCAGGATTAAGCTTGCTAGGCAAAAAAGTTTTAATAATAGATATAGATCCTCAAGGAAATGCTTCTAGTGGATTAGGGATAGACAAGAATTCCTTGAATTTTACAACTTACGATTTACTTTCAGCAAACAAAGACATTAGCGATATAATCAAAAAAATTGAAATAGGTGATAATAAGAAAATCTATTTGTCTCCTGCTACAGCTGAACTTTCAGGAGCGGATATTGAACTTTATGATTTAGATGATAGAGAAAATATTTTAAAGAAAAATATAGAGTCCCAGGATGTTTATAATTTTGATTTTATTATAATTGACTGTCCTCCTTCATTAAGTTTATTGTCAATCAATGCACTATCAGCATCGAATACCATATTAGTGCCAATACAATGTGAATTTTATGCTATGGAAGGATTAGCTCAACTTAATAAGACTATTAATTTGGTTAAAGAAAGAATAAATAACAATTTACAAATTGAAGGGTTTCTTCTTACGATGTTCGATTCAAGAAATAATATTTGTAAAACAGTTGTTAATGAAGTAAAAAATTATTTTGGAGAAGAAGTATTGAAAACTATAATACCAAAAAATGTTAAGCTCGCAGAAAGCCCTAGTTTTGGTAAATGCATATTTGATTATGATAGATTTTGTTTAGGATCAAAGTCTTATATGGAACTTTCAAAAGAATTAATATCTAAAAACGGAGGAGATTACGTTGAAAAAATCTCTAGGTAAAGGTCTTGATTCATTAATAAGGTCAAATAATAAACCTGATCCATTAAGTAAAATTGACAATAGTGAATTATTTATTACAGATTTAATGCCAAATCCCAATCAACCAAGAAAGAATTTTGATGTTGATCTAATAAATGATTTGGCAGACTCAATAAAAGAACACGGTCTAATTCAACCAATTTCCGTAATAGATAATAAAGATGGAAAGTACATAATTGTTGCTGGTGAACGAAGGTGGAGAGCATCTCAAGCAATAGGATTGAAGAAGGTTCCAGTCAATATACTTTCTTCTGATGATCAAAATACTTTTGAACTAGCTTTAGTTGAAAATATTCAAAGAGAAGATTTAAATCCTATTGAAACTGCAAAAGCTATTAAGAAATTAATTAATGACTATAATTTTAGCAATGATCAAATCTTAAAAATAACTGGTAAAAAAAGAGCAAGTATAATTAACACTTTAAGAATCTTAGAACTTCCCAATCAAGTAATTGATTTGATAATAGATAATAAACTAACAAGGGGACATGCGATAGCGCTTTTGTCCTTTGAAGATGAATCAAAAATTATAGAAATTTCACAAAATATTATTTCTGATGGTTTAAGTGTCAGAGAGGTCGAAAAACTAGCAAGAAAAAGTAAGAAAGAGAATTTTAAAAGAAATTCTAATCAAAATGACATATATCTGGATGGCATTAGAAATGATCTAGAAAATAAAATAGGCCTTACAGTAAATATAAAAGGTGGTTCAAAATCGGGTAAAGTTGAGATAAAATTTAATAGCTTGGAGGAGCTTAATAATTTAATAAAGTTTTTTAAAAAATAATGCCTAGTTATAAAATTAATTTAAACATAATGCCCATTCCAAGCGTTTTAGACCCCCAGGGCGAGGCAATTGAAAATTCTTTGAAGAACTCCTCAAATCCCTCTGCTTCTGGATTCAGAGTAGGAAAAAAAATAACTTTTACAGTTAGGGCTAGCAATAAAAGAAAATGTAAAGAAATAGTTAAAGATTTATGTCAAAAACTTTTAGTCAATGAAGTTATTGAAGAGTATAGTTTTGAAATTTATGATGAAAAAAATTAATTTTGCTGTATTGAATTTTCCTGGATCGAATTGTGAACGTGATTGCTTTCATGTTTTGACAAAAATCTTGAAACAGAAATGTAAATATATATGGCATGATAGTAGTTCTATATCTGGGGTCGATTGTATTGTAGTACCAGGTGGTTTTTCATATGGTGACTATTTAAGAACAGGATCCATTGCATCACAAAGTAAGATTGCTAAAAAATTAAAGCAATTTTCGCTTAATGGTGGTTCAATAATTGGTATATGTAATGGATTTCAGATACTAACTGAATTAAAGTTGCTGCCTGGAACATTGCTAAGAAATAAATCTTTAAGATTTATTTGTAAAGATGTGAATTTGAAAGTTAATAATGATAGTAGATTTTCAAATTTATATGAAAATAATGAGATAATAAAAATTCCAATAGCACATGCTGAGGGAAACTTTTATGCCGATAAGATCACAATTAACAAAATGAAAAAGAATAACCAGATAATTTTTTCTTATTCCGATTCAAATGGAGACTTAAATAGTAATATAAATCCAAACGGTTCCATACTTAACATTGCAGGTATTACCAATAAATCAAAGAATGTAATTGGAATGATGCCGCATCCCGAGCGTGCAAGTGAAAAAATATTTGGTAATACTGATGGCTTAAAATTATTTAAATCTGTTATTAATTTCTACAGTAATTAATACATTAATAAGAATGTGTTAAATTAACTTTGATGAGTAAAATTAAAAATCAGCTTTCAAATATAAACTCAATAGTAGATTTAATCGGTGAAACTCCAATGATTAGATTATCTGGATTTGAAGGTCTATCCACAGATAAACAAATTTTTATAAAAGCTGAGTGGTTTAATCCTGGTGGCTCTATAAAAGATCGTGCCGCTTTATCAATGATTCAGAGTGGCATAGAAGATAAGCAACTAACTTCAAAAAAAACTATTATGGATTCATCATCTGGCAATACGGCTATTGCTTATGCAATGATTGGTTCAGCATTAGGATTTAAAGTAGAACTAGTTACACCAGAAAATATAAATATAGAAAGAAAAAAAACTCTTGAAGCTTATGGCGCAAAAATAATATATTCAAGTCCTTTCGAGGGGTCAGATGGAGCAATAATTGAGGCAAGAAAATTAGCAAAAAATTTTTCAGATAAATATTTTATGCCTGATCAATATAATAATCCTGCAAATCCCTTGGCACATTATTCCACAACAGGTCCAGAGATTTGGGATCAATTAGATGGCAAAATTACTCATTTTATTGCAGGTATTGGAACTAGTGGAACAGTCATGGGGTCATCAAAATACCTTAAAGAAAAAAATGAAAAAATAAAAGTCATAGCTGTACAGCCAGATAATTCCTTACATGGGCTTGAAGGTTTGAAGCACATTCCGACTTCTATTGTCCCTGGCATATATAGTGATCAAATAATTGACGAAACCTATTGGGCAAATACAGAAAAATCTTATGAAGTAATGGAAGATTTAGTGAAACTTGAAGGAATGTTTGTTGGTCATTCTGGAGGGGCAGTCGTTTTAGCTGCGCTGGAGGAGTTAAAAAAAGTTGATATGGCATCTATCGTTTGTGTAATTCCGGATGGTGGATATAGGTATTTAAGTGGAGGTGTTTGGTGGTAGAAATCTCTAAGAGTATTAATGATAAAATTATGAGAATTTGTGAGAAAGGTTTTCCATATGAAGTTTGTGGAGTTTTAATTGGAACAAAAAATAATAATAAATATATAATCAAAGATTTTTATGATTGTGAAAATTTAAATAAAGCAAGAGCAGCTGATAGATATGAACTAAACCCCAAAGATTATATGCAAGGTGAAAAGATTGCAAAAGATTTGGGTTTATCTATTATAGGTATTTATCATTCTCATCCAAGTCACCCAGCTATTGCATCAGAAACTGATAAGCTTTATGCATGGCCGGAAATGGCTTATATGATTTACTCTATTTATGAAAATAAATTCAAGAATTTAATAACTTGGGAAATTGATGAGATTAAAGATGAGTTTATAGAAATTGAAACAAAAATTTATGAATAAAAAAGTAGCATTAATTACTGGTGGCTCAAAAAGGATAGGAAGGGAAATCAGCCTACACCTCTCGAAAAAATATAAACTGCTCATTCATTATAATAATAGTTTTAATGAGGCCAAAGATTTAAGTGAAAATCTTAAAGATCTCGGGCTAGATTGTAAAACAATAAAGTATGACTTTAATGATACAACAAAGATTAGAAATTTTTCTCAAAGATGCATTAAGAAATATGGATCAATAGAGTTGCTTATAAACAATGCCTCCATTTTTGAGGAGGACGAAATAGATGAAAGACTTCTTGTTAAAAATATGAATATAAATTTAATATCCCCAATGCTTCTTACAAAATATTTAGGTGAACATATGAAAAAAAATTGCGGTGGTAATATAATTAATATTGGCGATTCGTTATCTTTAAATAATCCTTGGCATAAATTTACAGGATATACTATTTCAAAATCTGGCTTAAATATTCTTACAAAAACTATGTCAAAAAATTTTAATAATAAAGTACGAGTCAATTCCTTGAACCTAGGGCCAATTATGAAGCCAAGTGACAAAAAAATTAATAATATTTATAAGACAAATTATAGATCTAAAGATGGAATTTCTTCCATTCTTAAATTTATAGACTACATACTGAAAGACAAAAAAATTAATGGAAAAATTTTTAATATTGATAATGCAGAAAGATTAATGATTAATTCCTACTAATTCGGAAATATTACTGATTTTATTAGAAATTAGATATTTTGCCAACTCATCATTTATATTGCTAGCAATTTTTGGGCCCTTGTAAATTAATCCTGTATATAGCTGAACAGCGCTTGCACCTGCATTTAGGTATGATAAGACATCATCGAGACATGATATTCCACCAACACCGATTATTGGAATATCTCGCCCAATTAGTTTATACGCAATTGATATACACTCCTTTGATCTATCGAGAAGTGGTTTTCCAGATAAGCCTCCTTTTTCACTTAAGAAATTGGATTTTATAAAATTTGGTCTGGCTAAAGTTGTATTTGTAAGAATCACACCATTCATTCCATATTGAACTATTTTTTGCAATGAAATTTCTAAGTCTTTATTGCTAATATCTGGAGATAGCTTAACAAAAATAGAATTTTCATTAATCCTGGATTTATTTATTTCTGTTAGTAGTTCATCAATCTCTGAAGTTTCAAAATTTCTGAGACCAGGTGTATTAGGCGATGATATATTGATAGTTATGTAATCAGAGATCTTAGCTAAGGATTTATAGCATATAATGTAGTCTTCAATTCTATTTTTTGAGTTTTTATTTGGACCTATATTTGCACCTAGCTTATTTAAAGCGAACCTATCAAACTTGTCCAATATGTTCTCTTTGATCTTTACTAAACCATCATTATTGAATCCGAGTCTATTAATTAGAGCCTCATCCTCAATGAGTCGAAAAATTCTAGGCTTGGCATTTCCTACCTGAGGGTGTGGTGTAACGGTGCCTGACTCAACAAATCCGAAACCTAAATTAAACATTTTATCAAAAACTTCAAAATTTTTATCAAAGCCTGCAGCGAGTCCTAAAGGTGATGGCAGAACCATGTTTGCAAGGTTTGTTTTTAGAATTGGATTTGGATTTTTAGACTTAATAATATTTAACAAGTTAGTTTTCAATAAATTAATTACAAAATTATGTGCAGTTTCGGGATTAATCTGCCAAATTAAAGGCTTTAAAAGATTATAGAGCATTTTTCCTTATTCTACTTTAAAAAAAATATTAACAAAATTAAAAGTTGACATATTTTTTAGTCTTCGCTATTTTCATACTAAAACTAGATGTTGAAGTTAAAAGATAAGTTCACTAAATTTTTTGGAATGGTTCCAATATATATATTGGTTATATTAGCGCTTTTAACCTTTCTTATAATTAGTATTGGTATAATAGCCGAAGTCTTTAATGTATCAGATAAGAAAGTAATACTTGGAGTTTATGGTTCATATATATCAACTAAATTTTATTATTTTTTTGGTATTTCTGGATTAATTATATCTATATATTCAATAAAAAAATTGCTAAATTTTTTTACACATAAAATTGATAAAGGTTTAGGTAAAAGATTCTTTTTCATTTTTATTCTATCGATATCTACTGGTGGGTTGATATATCTTTTCAGAGAATATGTAAATCTTTTCAATAATTATCAAATAATTGGATTGATTCCTTTTAAGTTATCAGAATTTTTAATAAAAATTTTGGCAGGTAGCATTGGCACTACTATATTTTATTTATTTATTTCCGTCTTCTCTATTTTACAACTTAAAAATAATTTCTTCACTAACGTTATAAAAATAATTAAAACTTTTAATAAGAAAGAAAGAGTAAGCGATAATAAGAAGGAGAAAATTAATCAAAATGAAGAAATAAAAATTAATATTGAGAAAGACAATATTAAGGTTTCAGAAGCAGAAGCTCTAGTTTCTGAGCCTTTGGATAAAACTAATACTAAAAAAATTATTAAGGATAATAATAAGAAAAAATATGATGATTTTATTTTGCCTGGACTCAATTTATTAGATGAGCCTGTAGAACCAAAAGTTCCTTATGATAAAAATATTGCAATAGAAAAAGCGAAAGGTATAGAAGAAAAATTACTAAACTTTGGGATAGAAGGAAAAATAACAGAAATCAAACCCGGTCCTGTTATTACAATGTATGAATATAAGCCAGAGGCTGGAACAAAAATAAACAAGATTGCTTCACTTTCTAATGATTTGGCAATGGCCTTGAAGGCTACAAGAGTAAGAATAATTGCCCCAATTCCAGGTAAAGATGTAGTAGGAATTGAAGTTCCAAATGATAATAGAGAAACGGTCTTCCTGAAGGAATTGCTTTCTAAAGAAAAATTCAAAAATGATTCAAGCCCAATCTTCCTATCTTTGGGTAAAGATATTTCAGGTGCGCCAATGTTTATGGACCTAAAAAAAGCACCACACTTAATGATTGCCGGTACAACAGGGTCAGGAAAAAGTGTTTTTTTGCATAGCATTATAACCAGCATGTTGTACAAAGCATCACCAAAAGAATTAAGATTCATTATGATTGATCCTAAAATGCTCGAGTTGTCAGGGTATGAGGATGTTCCACACTTGCTCCATCCTGTTGTAACAGACCCAAAAAAATCTGCAGCTGCTTTGAAATGGGCTGTGCGTGAAATGGAAACTAGATACAAACTCCTATCTGACATAGGAGTAAGGGATATCGATTCATATAACTCTAAGGTTCAAAAGAGTTCAGATTATAATACAGATTCTGATTTATTACCCTATATAGTAATTATTATTGATGAACTTGCTGATTTAATGTTTGTTGCTCCAAACGAAATTAAAGAATCAATCACTAGACTCTCTCAAATGGCTAGAGCTGCTGGTATTCACTTAATTGTTGCAAGCCAGAGACCTTCAGCTGATGTTGTGGCGGGTTTAATAAAAGCAAATTTTCCTGCTAGAATCTCGTTTGCAGTATCCTCAAAAACGGATTCGAGAATAATTTTAGATTCGTCTGGCGCTGAAGAATTGCTAGGTAAAGGTGATATGTTGTTACTCCAACCACCAAATAATCTTATTAGAATTCAAGGATCAATAATTTCTGATGGAGAAAGAGAAAATATTTCTACACATCTTAAAGATCAAAGTCCTCCTGAATATAATGAAGAGATTACTAAAATACCTGATGAATCATTTGATACCGAAGATATAAATATTAGTAAGGACCCATTATATGAACAAGCCTTGGAAATAGTGACCCAAACAAAACAAGCATCGATATCAATGGTTCAAAGGAGATTAAAGATCGGCTATAATAGAGCAGCCAACATAATTGAAATGATGGAAAGAGAGGGAATCGTTGGGGAGCAGGAAGCAGCAGGCAAACCTAGGAAAGTAAATATCTAAATCTGTAATTTTAATGCTAGTCTGATTGCTTCTACCATGCTTTTACTGTTTGGTTTCTTTTTCCATGCTATATCAAATGCAGTGCCATGATCTGGAGAAGTTCTTATAAAAGGAAGATTTAAAGTGAAGTTAACGCCTGTATCGAACGAAAGCATCTTAAATGGTATCAATCCTTGATCATGATATATTGCATGGAATAAATCAAAAGCTTGAATATTTTTCTTAATAAATAATGTATCAGCAGGGAACGGGCCATGAACATCAATCCCTTTATTTCTGGCCATTTTAATTGCTGGGTAAGTAATTTTCATATCATGGTTTCCTATAGCGCCGTTCTCTGAAGAATGTGGGTTAATAGCACATAAGGCAATTTTAGGTTTTTTCTTCAGCAGTTTTGAAAAATTTTTATCAATTGATTGTAATTGACTAAATAACTTTTTAGAATCTAAATGATCTACAACTTCAACCAAAGGAACATGTATTGTGGATAAAGAAACTTTAATTTTTTTTGACCAGAATGCCATTATTACATTTTCTGAATGAAATTTACTTTCTAGTAAATCTGTATGCCCCTTAAAAAGTGATCCTGCTTTTTGTATAGCTTCCTTACTAATTGGCCCAGTGACTAATCCTGATATTTTTTTATTATTTATCAATCTAATAGCCTCATCTATGTAATTTAGTGATGCCTTTCCTGACATCTTTGTTGGCTTTCCAGGATTAAAAGATATTTTATTTTTAACATCAATAAGTTCTATACTTGTACTTTTTGGAAAATTTAATTTATTAAAAATATCTTTATCACCAATAATATAAAATTTTTTATTCTTAAGACTTATATTTTTCAAAGCAAGCTCTATACATTTGGGCCCTATTCCATTATAGTCCCCAAGAGTTAATGCTATTGGTTTACATTTCATATATTAAAAAATTTAACAGAATTTGATCTAATTTGTTTTGCTATTTGCTCTAAAGGAATATTTAATATTCTTGAAACACATTCTGCTATATAAATTAAATTAGATGAATTGTTCTTTTTACCTCTTTTTGGTTCGGGGGATAAATAGGGTGAATCAGTCTCTATCATAAAAGAATCTGAAGGTATTTTCTTTACCAATTCCCTTAAATCATGAGACTTTTTGAAAGTTAGAATACCAGTAAATGACAAGAGACCGCCAATGTTTAAAATTCTTTTTGCTGTTTCATAATCTTCAGCAAAACAATGGAAAACAAACTTAGTATTTAATTTTTTAGTTTTTAAAAAATTTATAACATCGTTATATGCATCACGGCAATGTATAACAAAAGGCTTATTTAATCGTTCAGCCATAGATATTTGTTTATCAAAAAATTCAAACTGTAAATCTTTATCATATCCTTCATAAAAATAATCAATTCCAATTTCACCAATCGCCTTACATGAATCATTAGCACCAAAGTTCTCGATTATATCAAGTTTGTCTAAATCGTTTTTTTTGATATTGCCTGGATGATATCCTACCGCACAAAATATATTCTGATATTTTGATGATAAATTAATATTTTTTTCTGAACTTTCTAGATCAGTTGATATAGCTATTATTTCTGTGACTAGATTTTTTTCACATTCAATTAATAATCCCTCAATATCTTCTTCTTTATCAATATGAGAATGCGTATCTATTAACATTTTTTACTTTTTTAAAATATTATTTAATTCACTCAAAAATTCATTTAAATCATCAAATGACCTATAGACTGAAGCGAACCTAATATATGCAACCTGATCAATTTCATATAAATGCCTAATAACAGAGTCTCCAATATCTGTTGTATTAACTTCTCTCTTTCCAGTATCAATTAATTTTTTTTCGATTAGAAAAACAATATTCTCAATTTGATTTATGCTAACAGGTCTTTTTTCACAAGCTCTAAGCATTCCAGAAACTATTTTAGATTTATCATAAGCTTGAGTAGAACCATCTTTCTTGATAACAATAAGTTCAAATTCTTCGAGTCTTTCGTGAGTTGTGAACCTTTTTCCACATTCAGAACATTCTCTTCTTCTTCTTATAGATAATTTATCGGCACTTTGGCGTGAATCTATAACTCTAGATCCAACATCACGACCTTTACACTTTTCATCATCACAGAACATATTTCATATTATCATATAGATATAGTAAAAAAGAAGCAAGATTATGAAATTAAATCAGTATAAATAGGGAATTTAGAGCAAAGATTATTTACCTCTTTTCTACAAGAGTTTAATACTTCCGGATTATTATTATTCCTTACTGCCTTAATGATTAAGCGACCAATAATTTTTATTTCATCTTCCTTCATGCCTCTTGTTGTAACTCCAGGAGTTCCGATTCTAACACCAGAAGCTATAGCTGGAGGCTGGGGGTCAAAAGGTATTGCGTTCTTATTAGTTGTGATACCAGCTTCAGAGAGCGCTCTCTCAGCATCTTTTCCGGTAACTCCAGATTCTCTTAAGTCTAATAATACTAGATGTGTATCTGTTCCTCCGGTTATACAATTAAAACCGTCATCCATTAAAATTTGTGCAAGAAGTCTAGAGTTAGAGAGTACTTGTTTCTGATATTCTTTGAAAGAATCACTTAGTGCTTCTTTAAATGCAACAGCCTTAGCAACAATGGAATTCATCAAAGGTCCACCTTGAGTACCAGGAAAAACTCTACTGTTTATTATTTTAGAATGCTCCTCTTTCATCATTATAATTCCACCTCTAGGGCCTCTAAGTGTTTTATGAGTCGTTGAGGTTACAAAATCACAATATGGTATGGGATTTGAATAAAGACCGGCTGCTATTAAGCCTGAAGGATGTGCTATATCAGCGAGTAGTAAAGATCCAGATTTGTCTGCAATTTCTCTAAACTTTTTATAATCTAAATCTCTAGGATATGAACTCCATCCAGCAATAATCAATTTGGGCTTATGCTCCATTGCCATTTGTTCAACCTGTTCATAATCAATAAGAAATGTATCTTCCTTGACACCATAAAAAACAGAATTGTAAATCCTTCCAGAAAAATTTACTTTCGATCCATGAGATAAATGTCCACCATGGTCTAAACTCATACCTAAAACTGTATCGCCAGGCTGAAGAAATCCTAAGAAAACTGCCATATTAGCTTGGGCACCTGAATGTGGTTGGACATTAACTGACTCAGCACCAAAAAGTTCTTTTGCGCGCTCTATTGCAAGTTCTTCAGCTTTATCAACATGTTCACACCCACCATAGTATCTTTTGTTTGGGTATCCTTCAGCATATTTATTTGTAAGAACCGAACCTACAGCATCCATTACAGCCCTACTGGCATAATTCTCTGAGGCAATCATTTGCAACTCATTTTCTTGACGTAATATTTCGTCTTTTATAATTGAATAAACTTCAGGATCTTGTTTTTTATAAGAATTCATAGCGTAAACTTAAATTACTCTATTGTTAAAAAAATTCAAGCTATGAAAAAATATGGTTAATATAAATTAAAATGAAAAAAATTATTTTAAGAGGCGCAACTAGCAATAATCTAAAAAATATTGATCTTGAGATTCCATGGTATTCCCTATCTGTTGTAACTGGCCTTTCTGGCTCTGGAAAATCCTCTCTTGCATTAGATACAATACATTCTGAAAGCAGACGAAGATATTTGGAATCTATGTCGACATATGCAAGGCAATTTTTAGAAAAAATAGATAAGCCTGAGTTTGATAGCCTTGAAGGTCTTCCTCCATCAATATGCATAGAAAGTAGGAATAATATAAAAAATTCTAGATCGACTGTTGGTACCATGACAGAGATATATGACTATTTAAGGGTAATATTCAGTAAAATAGGAGAAATTCATTGTCCAGATTGTCAAAAAAAATGCGAACACCTATCTAATAATCAGATTTTTGAAAACTTATTAAGTAATTTTGAAGGAAAGAAAATTCATCTATGTGCAATAAATGATCTTGGAATAAAAGAGATTGATCTTAAAAAATACGGTATTTTCGAATTTTATAATAATGGTAAAGTCGAATTATTAGAAGGGAGCAATAAAAAAGTTCAAGAATATCCACTATTTGATTCAGTTCTAATAAGTAATAAAAATAAATCTAGAATTATAGAGTCTCTAGAATTCGCATTTGACTCATTTCGTACCGTTAAAGTATTTGACCAAGAAAATTCAGAAATATCTAATGACTATAGAAAAGAATTTTGTTGTCCGAGTTGTCTAAAAGTTTATAAGAATCTGTCTCCTAATAAATTTTCCTTTAATAGTCCTGATGGAGCATGTAAAACTTGCAAGGGATTTGGCAATGTATTATTACCAGATCTTGACCTTATTATTCAAAATAAGAATATATCAATAGATGAAGGATGTATTTCAGTACTTGAAAGACCATCTCTCTCATATGCTAAAAGAAAATTTATCAATTTTTGTATAAATAATAATCTAGATATAAATAAACCATATAAAGATTTTAGAAAAAAAGAAGTCAATTTGATTTTAAATGGTAATAAAGACTATGGGGGTATCAGAGGAATTTTTAAAAGACTTGAAGCTAAATCATATAAAATGCATATCCGAATACTATTATCTAAATTTAGATCTCCATCTGATTGTGTTGAATGTAATGGTACCAGAATAGGAAAGTTAGCATCAAATGTTCTTATTAAAAATAAAAATATTAAAGATTTATGTAATTTGAATATTTTAGATTTAAGAGATTTCCTAAAGAATTTAAGGATATCAAAAAATTTAAAAGAGGTAGTTGCTGAACCTTTAAATCAAATCAATTCAAGATTGAATTTTATGATTCAGGTTGGTCTAGAGTATCTCACACTTGGAAGGCTATCAAGATCCTTATCAGGTGGAGAAGCACAAAGAGTTAATTTGGCTCAACAACTAGGCTCAGAACTTACCGATACTCTATATGTTCTGGATGAACCTTCAGTTGGCCTTCATCAAATGGATGCGGAGAAACTTTATAAAACAATAGAAAGCTTAAAAAAACTTGATAATACAATTTTACTTATTGAGCATGACTTAGAAATAATAAGAAAGGCTGACTGGATAGTCGAGATGGGGCCTAAGGCTGGTCAAGAAGGAGGTAATGTTATTTTTAGTGGTGGAATTAAAAATCTTAAAAAAAATAAATCCTCTATCACATCACAATATATTTATGGTATGAAGAAAATTGAAGTTCCTACAGTTAGAAGAAAACATGCCGAATATATATCAATTGAGGGCGCAAAGAAAAATAATCTGGAGAATGTTGACTTTAAAATCCCCACAAATGTAATTACAGCAGTTACTGGCGTTTCAGGTTCAGGAAAAAGTTCATTAATAAATGACTGCTTCTATGGTAATGCAATTAAAACATTTGGTATAGGGTTTGAAAATGCGGGTGAAGTAAAAAAGATAACAGGCTTGGAAAAGATCAAAGAAATTATAATGATTAATCAAGAGCCTATTGGTAAAAGTGCGAGATCAAATCCTGCAAGTTATTTAAAGATATATGACGAAATCAGAAAATTGATATCATCCACTGCAGACGCAAGAATTATGGGGTTTAAAGCTGGAAGTTTTTCTTTTAATACAGATGGTGGCAGATGCGAACATTGCAAAGGCGAAGGAAAGGAAATTGTTGAAATGCAGTTTCTGGCTGACGTTGAAGTTGAATGTGAAGTTTGTAAGGGTAAAAAGTTTAAGGATGAAATATTAAAAATAAAATATAATGGAAAAAATATTAATCAAATATTAAATCTATCAATTGATGAAGCAAAACTTTTTTTTAACAAAAATAAAAAGATAGTGAGCTTATTGGAGATATTACAATCTGTTGGGCTTGGTTATTTAAAGTTAGGACAGTCATCTAATACTCTGTCTGGTGGCGAGTCGCAGAGAATTAAAATAGCAAAATATCTTGTATCTAAAAATACAAAAGATGTTCTCTTTATACTGGATGAGCCATCTGTCGGACTCCATGTTGATGATCTGAAAAAATTAATTGAGACTTTAAATATAATAGTTGATAAGGGTAATACAGTTCTTATAATTGAACATAATCTTGATATTATCAAAATAGCAGATCATGTAATTGATCTAGGCCCAGGTGGGGGCAATAAGGGTGGGAAAATAATTGCTGTAGGAACACCAGAGGAAATTAAAAAAAACTCTAATTCAATAACTGGAAAGTATTTAAATTTTAATTAATTTTTATATGATAATATTTTAAATATGATTAATAAATCTGTTATAGCATTAGGTGCTGACTCTAATGATAAAATTGTCGAAGAAGTAAAGGACATATTAATAAGAAATAAATTCAAAGTGATTCTTCACGGTAGTGTAGGCAATGAAAATAAAAACTGGGTTGATATTGCTAATGAAATTGCAAGTGATGTTGCAAATAAAGTTGTCAATTTAGGAATAATTTTTTGCCATACAGGTACTGGAGTTACAATAGTTGCGAACAGATACAGGGGAGTTAGGGCAAGTCTATGTAATACTGAAGAAATTGCCATATGCGCTAAAAAATGGAATGATTCGAATATACTGACAATGGGGATTATGTCTGTTGATAGAAAAAATATTGAGAATATTATCTTGAGCTGGATTAATACTCAGGTAGATACAGAAGAACTTGAAAATATAAGGAGAATTGATAATATAAAATGAAAATTGGAATAGTTGGTATTACTGGCTCTGTTGGAAAAGAACTTCTTGAACTTATAAAAGAAAGGAAATTCATATTTTCCGAAATTAGACTCTTCGCTTCAAATAAATCGGTAGGGAAAAAAATTAAATTTAAAAGTAAAATATATAAAATTATAAAATTAAATAAAAAGAATTTATCAGGTCTAGACTTAGTCTTTTTTGCAGCGGGGTCTTCTGTGAGTAAAGAATTTGCACCAATTGCTGCAAAGAATGGTTCTTATGTAATTGATAATAGTTCTGCTTTTAGGCTTAAAAAGAATATACCTCTAATAGTTCCTGAAATTAATTCTAATGAAATAAAAAGCTCTAATAGTAAAATTATAGCTAACCCAAATTGTACTACTATAATTTCACTAATGGGTATAAAGCCAATGTCGAATGTTAAGAAAATAAAAAGGGTTGTAGCAACAAGTTTTCAATCAGTTTCTGGTGCTGGCAATAACGGTATGGATGAGCTTCTCAGAAATACAAAGAGATTTTTTAATAATAAAAAAAGCCAAAATAAGGTTTTTGATAAAAATATAACCTTTAATGTTATACCTAAGATTGGATCTTTCCAGCCAAATGGTTACACCGATGAGGAAATGAAATTTAATAATGAATCAAGAAAAATATTAAATGACAAGACTATTCTCTTAACTGCCACTACTGTGAGGGTTCCGGTTCTTAGGTCACATAGTATTAGTTTGAATATTGAGTTTAATGGAAATATAGAGATTAATAGAATTAAAAAAGAGATAGGTAAATTTCCAGGCATTGATCTGGTTGATGATCCAAAAAAGAATAAATTTCCCACACCAATTGATTCAAGCAATAAGGACAATTGCATAATTGGTAGAATAAGAAAAGACTACAGTAAAAATAATTGTGTATCGGTTTGGATAGTAGGTGATCAAATTAGAAAAGGTGCAGCACTTAATGCTATACAGATTGCCGAGCTTTTAGTATAGAATAAGTATTGTATTATAAATCTATGACTAGAATTTATGGTTGCATAACCGCCTTAATTACTCCCTTCAGCAAAAAAGGGAAGTTGGATCAAATTAGCCTCAAAAAATTGATTAAACGTCAAATTGAAAATGGAGTTCATGGACTTGTTCCTTGTGGAACTACTGGGGAATCGCCTACTCTTAGCCATGATGAGCATGACAAAGTTATAGAAATAACAGTAAAAGAAGCTAAAAGGAGAGTTCCCGTAATTGCAGGTACCGGATCTAACTCTACATTAGAAGCAATAAGACTCACAAAAGCTGCTGAAAAAGCTGGTGCAGATGCAAGCTTACAGGTTGTTCCATACTATAATAAACCAAATCAAATAGGCTTATTCAAACATTTCAATGAGATTGCATCAAGAACTAAGCTACCTATAATTCTTTATAATATTCCCGGAAGATCAGTTGTAAATCTTGAAACAGAAACAATAGTAAGGCTGGAAAAAAGAAATAAAAATATAATTGGCATTAAAGAGGCATCTGGTTCAATCAAAAAAGTAAAGGAGATAATATCTGATTGTTCCAAAAAGTTTATTGTTTTATCTGGTGAGGATAGTTTAAATCTTCCAATATTAAAGAATGGTGGAAGAGGTTACATATCTGTAACATCTAATCTTGACCCAAAGAGCTGCTCTAATATGTATGATTCGTTTGTCTTGGGTAAATTAAAACATTGTTCCGAATTAAATAAAAAATTAAGCAAAATCAATAAGTTGCTCTTCATTCAAACAAATCCTATTCCTATTAAATTTGCAATGAGCTATCTTAAGCTATGTGAAAATGTGATCAGGCTGCCATTAACAACCTTGGACAAAAACCTAACATCAGCTCTAATTAAGGAAATTTTAAAATTAAAAATTTAAATAATTTATTATCAGTTGAAGAAAACAAACTACTTAATAAATATAAAAATATAGTTGGTATTGATGAAGTTGGTAGGGGATCGATATTTGGACCAGTTGTAGCCTGCTCTGTATTACTAGATGAAAAGTTTTTATCAATTGAGCTAGAAAAAATAAAAGATTCAAAAAAATTATCAGAGAAAAAGAGAAATTATTTAGTTAATCAAATGATTGAAAAGGAGTGTACATTTGGTCTTGGCTTTGTGGAGAACAAAGAGATTGATGACATCAATATTAAAAATGCATCAGAATTAGCAATGAAAAAATCAATTCAAAATATAAATAAAAATATCGATGCCGCATTAGTTGATGGAATAAGCAAGATACCTGGAATTGAGATATATCAAGAATCTATTATATCTGGTGATAATAAATGCAAAGTTATAGGTGCAGCATCGATTATGGCCAAATTTATCAGAGATTTTATAATTAAAAAATATGATAGAATTTTTCCATTTTATAAATTATCTCAAAATGCTGGCTATGGTACAGCTGAGCATATTAAAGGTATAAAAGTATATGGAAAATCATTTATGCATAGAAAAAGTTTTAAAATAAAGCTAATTGACAGTTAAATATTAATAAATTATTTTGATTTTATGATATCCATATCAGATGATAAAGAAAAATATTTCTATAAAATAGGTGAATTAGAAAAAATAACAGGTGTTCCATCATCTAAAATTAGATATTGGACAAAAATCCATGAGAGTTTAAAAAATCAACTTAGAAGTACAACAGGATATACTCACAAGCTCTACCACCACAATGCAATAGATATAATCCTTGATTTAAATAAATTTAAGAATGAGAGCAAAATTAAATCTAATTATAATGATATTGATCTAAGATTAGCAGGTAAAATAAATAGACAAAGGGAGATCCTTGAAAAATTAAAAGATATAAGAAAGAAAATAAAAAACTTAATAGATACTCCATAATAAGCGGGGTGTGGCGCAGCTGGTAGCGCACTGGTCTGGGGGACCAGGGGTCGTTGGTTCAAGTCCAATCACCCCGATTAAATAATGAATATTTTAATTACAAATGATGATGGCTATAGAGCACCAGGTATAAAAATTTTAGAGAGATTTATTTCTAAATTTGGGAATATAACTATTGTTGCTCCAGAAAATAATCAAAGCACTACAAGTCATTCAATAAGTTTAAACCGGCCCTTAAGATGTAAAGAAGTTTCTAAAAATATATACGCAGTAGATGGATTACCAGCAGACTGTGTAAATTTTGCAATAAACAGTAAAAAAATAAAACCAAAATTTGATTTAGTTATTTCAGGAATTAATGACGGGGCAAATGTAGGTGATGATATTAATTATTCTGGCACTGTTGGTGCTGCACGTGAAGGGTATCTCCATGGAATTAATTCCATAGCTGTTTCTATAGGGAATAAAAAAAATCCTAAATTTGAATTATGTGCTGAAGTATTTTCAATAATATTAGAAAATATAATTAAAAGAAACATGAAGAATTTTTTTCTAAATATTAATCTTCCAAATAGAGGACTAGATAGCCTCAAAGGAATAAAATTTACTTCTCAAGGTCAAAGAGCATATGGTCATGAGATTTTATCTAAAAAAGATCCGCGTGGTAATGAGTATCATTGGATTGGGGGTACTGATTTAAGTTATAAATCTATTAATGGGAGTGACATTGATGCGCTCAAATCTGGATATGTCTCCATAACTCCTTTGAAAACAGATTATACGGATTATGAATTTGAAGAATTTGATATAAAAATTGAAAATGATTGATAAAATTTTACATATAATGAAAGGCCCAAAGGGTGTTTTAACAATGTGTATTGTTTCTTTTACAGAATCTATATTCTTTATAATACCGCCTGATCCTTTCTTAGCACTTCTATGCATTAAAAAAAAGATTTCTGAATTGTGTAAATTTACTCTGCTCTGTACTTTTTACTCGGTGCTTGGAGGCTGTATTGCATATTATTTAGGGGATCAAATAGTGAGCTTATCCCAGAAATATGATATCAAATTAATAAATAAATATATTAATGATATTGAGAGTTTAAAATTGAAGATTGATAATCAAACATTTATCATGATGCTTACATCAGCATTCACACCACTACCATTTAAAATCTTTTGCATATCAGCTGGAGCAATAAATGTAAACTTTGTTGATTTTATTTTTGGCTCTATATTAGGTAGAGGATCAAGATTTTTTATTTTTGGATATCTAGGATATAAGTACGGACATGACTTCGAAAGGATAACTAAAAGTAAAAAATTTAATCTAATTATGATTGGCCTTATAGGTGTTTTAATTATATATTTATACTACAAATGGAATTAAAAAATTATGTTAGATCTATTCCTGATTTTCCAAAAGAAGGAATATTGTATAGAGATATAACACCGCTGCTCAAAGATACCTCGGCTTTTAAATTTGTTGTTAATAAATTATCAGAATTAATTCCTGAAGATACAGACTCTATAGTAGCACCAGAATCAAGAGGATTTATTTTTGCGTCAGCAGTCTGTTTCAATCTTGACAAAGAGTTAATCTTAGCCAGAAAAAAAGGAAAGCTTCCATATAAGACATTCGAAGTTGAGTATGAACTAGAATATGGCTCAGACTGTTTCCAGATGCATATAGATTCATTAAAACCAGGGAAAAAAGTTGCAATTATTGATGATTTATTAGCAACTGGTGGAACAATTTCGGCCTTAGAAAATCTAATAAAAAATTTTGATTGCGAAATAAACTCTGCTTGTTTTGTAATAGAGTTGATGAATTTAAATGGGAGAAGCAATATTGAATGTGAAAACATACATTCTTTAATAGATTATTAAATGATTGTAAATACTACTATTAAAAATCAGAAGTATAGGATTTCATTTGATGTAAATCTAAAAAAATTCATAAAAAAAAATTTAAATAACTATTATAAAGTTGCAATTTTGACTGATAATAATCTCTATAAAATTTATAAGGATATATTAAAAATAAAAGGCTTATTAGTTCTAAAAATAAAACCTGGAGAGACATCTAAATCTCATATTGTAAAAAATAGATTGGACGAAGAACTACTTAGAAGCAAATTTAATAGAAATTCTCTTTTAATTGGTTTGGGAGGTGGAGTCGTTGGAGATTTAACAGGTTTTATTGCTGCTACACTCTTAAGAGGTGTGGATTTAATTCATATACCAACTTCATTGGTGGCAATTGTTGACAGTTCTATTGGTGGAAAAACTGGAATAAATTCAAATATGGGTAAAAACCTTATAGGATCTTTCTATAACCCAACAGAAATTGTAGTTAATACAAAATTCCTTGAGACATTGCCTGATAAAGAGATAAGGCAGGGTCTAGGTGAAATAATTAAGTATGGAATAATAAAAGATTTAAAATTATTTAGAAAATTAGAGAGCTCTAATGTTCGGTTTATGGAAAATAATAAAAAAGATATAGCTAGTATTTTAAAAAAATGTATGGAAATTAAAATCAAAGTTGTTCAAAAAGATTTCAAAGAATCAGACCTCAGAAGTATTTTGAATTTTGGTCATACAATTGGTCATGCAATAGAGAAACTATATTCATACAAAAAATCACACGGTGACTGTATTGGGGTTGGTATGGCCATTGAATCGATTCTTGCATATGAATATTTTGATCTTAAGCATGAAGATCTTTTAAAAATAATAAATATTTTGGATAAATTTGGTCTTAGAAGAGTTACTTATAATATTAATCAAGTTGAATTATTGTTAGATTACATGCAACTTGATAAAAAAAATAAAGGCTCTTCAATAACTTTTTCTTTACCATGTAAAATTGGAACAATTATGAAAATTAAAGATAAGCATACAGTGGAAGTAAGCAGAAAGACAATTAAGAAAGTTTTAATAAAATATCTAAATGAATTTAAAAATATATAAATATAAACAAAATTATCTTGATATATCAAAGACTGATGAAATCATTAAACTAAATAGTGAAAAAAATATTATATTAGATATAGGGTCTGGAGAGGGGGAATTTTTAACAGAATTAGCTATAAAGAATAAGAACGAGCTACATATTGGTATTGAAATAAAATATGGAAGGATTATTAAATCGTTAAAAAGAGTTGATAAAATAGGGCTTAAAAATATAAAATTTATATACGGTGATATTAATCCCATTGTTGAATCTATATTTTATTCAAATAATATAAAGAATATATATATAAATAATCCTGATCCATGGCCAAAAGATAGACATATAAAAAATAGAATTATTAAATCAAATTTGCTAAATAAACTGTTTCAAATTCTCATTAGAAACGGTGAAATGATCATAAAAACTGACTCTTCAGAATATTTAGAATATATGAAGAAGGAAATAAATGAATCCAAATTTAAGAAATGGAAATCATATAAAAAAAACTCTTTGCCATTAACAAAATTTCAAAAAGATTTTAAAAATACAAATAAGGAAATATATGCATTATATCTAACAAAAAACTAAATATTTCTCTCAAATATATTTCTGATATCTTTTTTCAATTCTTCTAATGAATTATCTAGCTTATTATATTTATCGACGTCAACCTCTGGCATTATTTTAATTTTGATTAAACCAGAATTAATTTTCCATGAACCTTTTTTAATAATTGAATCAGCACCTTGAATTATCATGGGAACAATATTGACTTTGGTTTTTAAAGATATGAAAAATCCCCCATCTTTAAAATCTAGCAACCCTTTATTAGGATTTCTAGTACCCTCTGGTGCTATAAAAATAATTTTTCCATTTTTAATTTTTTTTAAAATTTTTATTACTTCTCTTCTATCTGAAAAGGATCCATCACGAGCTACAAAATAATGTCCCATGATTTTTACTGCGGTACCAAAGAAAGGAATCTTTAACAACTCTTTTTTCATCATTGCACGCCAATCATATTTCATAAATGAAGCAAATGAAAAAATATCAAAGTAACTCTTGTGGTTATACATAACTATGGTGGGCTTGTTTTTTATATTTTCGATGCCTTCTAATTTAATCTTCACTCCAGATATAATCAATATTAAACGGCCCCAAAGTTTCACAGTACTTAGAGCGGCAATTTTTGGAGATATTAAAGAAATAAGTATTGTAATAAGCGCAAAGAAAATTGTAAATAATGCTATTAGCACCCATTTAATATATGAAATTAGCATTTATAGAGCTTAATTTAATTGAAATTTATTTCAATTTATTTGATATAGAACTTTTTTTACATAAAATACTATAGATAATACTTGGAGGAATTTAATGATAGTCGTATTGAAGCCAACAGTTTCTGAAGAAGAAATTAGTAGGATTGAAAAATCCATAAAAGAATTTGGATATAAAGCAGAAATAGTAAAGGGAGAAGCTAGAACAATTATTGGTGCTGTAGGAAATCAAAAAGAAAAACAGCAGCATATGAATCTACTAGGACAACTTCCCGGTGTAGAATCAGTAGTTCCTATAATGCAGCCTAACAAGCTCGGTAGTAGAGAATTCAAAAATGAGGATACTTCTTTTAAGGTTGGAAATGCAAATGTTGGTGGAAAATCTCTCACGCTTATTGCAGGTCCATGCTCAGTCGAAAGTGAAAAGCAAATTTTCGATATAGCAAAGGCTGTTAAATTAGGTGGCGCTACTATATTAAGAGGTGGCGCGTTCAAACCAAGAACATCTCCTTATACTTTCCAAGGATTAGGTGAAGAAGGTTTAAAGTTTCTTAAGAATGCAGGTAATGAAGTTGGGCTGCCAATTGTCACTGAAGTACTCGACGTCAAAGATCTTGATCTTATTTGCGAATATGCTGATATGCTTCAAATAGGTGCTAGAAATTGTCAGAATTATGCGTTATTGAAAGAAGCTGGTAAATCAAAAAAACCTGTTTTACTAAAAAGAGGCATGTCTACTTCATTAAATGAATTTTTATTATGTGCTGAATATTTGCTCGCAGAAGGGAATATGTCAGTCGCACTCTGTGAGAGAGGAATCAGGACTTTTGAAACAGCAACCAGAAATACTTTTGATATTAATGCAATTCCAGTTTTGAAGGAAAAAACGCATTTGCCTGTCATAGCAGATCCTGCGCATGGGACTGGATACTGGCAGTATGTTTCGCCTATAGCTTATGCAGCAATTGCCGCAGGTGCTGATGGTCTTGCTGTTGAAGTTCATGATCAGCCTGAAATAGCATTAAGTGATGGTGGTCAATCATTAAAACCTAAAAAGTTCAATTTGATGGTTGAAAAGTCCAGAATAATTGCAAATTCTATTGGAAGAGATATTTAGTCTTTCAGGAAAACTTTTCTTCCCTCAATTATAAATTTGTTTAAAGATAGTAATTCAATTGACTTAGGAAGAATTTCGTGTTCTTTTGAATTTATTTTTGATATTAAAGAATCCTCATCATCTTCTTGATCTATGCTTACCAATCCTTGCATAATAATTGGTCCAGTGTCTATTCCATCATCAACAAAATGGACTGTACAACCTGTGAATTTAGCTCCATATTCCAAGGCTTGTCTAGGGGCATGAAGACCGGTAAATGCTGGTAGTAATGAAGGATGAAGATTAATAATTTTATTTTGAAATTTGCCAGTAAAAAAAGGAGATAAAATTCTTTTAAAACCTGCAAGTACAATAAGATCTAAATTGTATTCGTTAATTAATGAAATAATTTTTTCTTCATATTCTTTTCTAAGTTTATACCCTTTGTGAGATAATATAATAGTTTGAATCCCTAAATTTTTTGCTCTCTCTAGTACAAAAGCATCTTCAACATTACAAAATAAGAAGCAAACCTCAACATTTGGTATTTTAGCTTTAACTATAGCTTCGAAGTTTGACCCACTTCCAGAAGAAAAAATAGCGATTTTAAATTTATTCGACATAAGAAATTTAACTAGGCAGCTACCTACTTTCCCAGAACCAATAGGTACAAGTATCATCGGCCTCTGAGGGCTTAACTGCCGGGTTCGGAATGGATCCGGGTGTACCCCCTCCAGTATGGCTGCCTAGAA
>MDSZ01023562.1_pt1 | contig 24038 bp, 23 predicted proteins | sample 811201 | NCBI WGS metagenome assembly MDSZ01 (sample SAMN05326647, study PRJNA326480) | marine metagenome | isolation source: seawater | place: Indian Ocean: North | collected 2010
ATATCTTGTCTTTGCTCAAATCCATTTATACCCGCGTTATTAACTAAGATATCAACTTTTTTAAATAAGCTGTTGATTTTATTAAATACTAATGCAACATTTTTAGAGTCAGAAACATCTAGTTTTATTGCAGTAGCATTAATTTTTTTGGAAAATGTTTTTGCTTCTTCGTACAAAATATCACAAATAATGACTTTAGCTTTTTCCTTGTGAAAGGTTTTCGCAATTTCAGCTCCTAAACCTCTAGCACCTCCTGTAATAACAGCAATTTTATTTTTTAGTCTTCCCATTATGTATACCTGTATTATATCATTAATTAAGGGTAAATCATTATGAGTAAATTTATATACTTTTTTTTCATTATTCTCTTTATAAATTCTTTTAATAATGTTTTTGCTAATGAATGTGAAAGCAAAAAAGAATATAAAAAATCAGAAGATTGTTATTGGTTAAAAAGAGTTGTCGGTATTAGAACACCTGTGATGATAGCAAGTGGCACGTTGATAGATAATAATTTTATAATAACCAATAGGCATGTTGCAGAGGATCATCCTCATGTTATGGTAAGATTTTTTAATGGAGAGATTAGAAAAGCCTATCCTTTACCTAATAACTATCCTGTTGATTTAACTATACTTTCATTAAATAAAACTCTTATTCCTAAGAAAATAAATGTTCCAACTAGTTCTAAGCCTCCTTTAAAATTAAAAGTTGTAGGTTTTGATCAAGGTAGAAGAAAAAGCAGAATTTATAAACAAGGTAAAGTTATTCATTTTCCTGATTTAAATAAATTCCCATTTTCAAGAATTCACACCAATGCTCAAAGTTTGCCAGGAAATAGTGGGGGAGCAGTAATTGATGAAAGATTTGAAATTATTGGATTTCTTGCTTCAGGAGATGGAAATTATAATGAAGTTGTCCCCATACAAACTGTAACAAATGTTATTCAAAAAACAGATATAAATGTCAAAGAGGAATTTATTGATTGGGGAAGAAATATTAGAATTTGCGCTGATACACTAGAATTTTCCTATAAGTTTCAAAAAAAACCACCACAAAACCTAATCAATAAAATTGAAAAATTTTGTTCTTTTTCTAAAAACAAGCAATTATTTGATCAAGTTGGTCAGACTTTCGGTCGTTGGGGACTTTTTGACAAATCAATTCTCTTTTTGAAAAAAAGTTTAAATTTGGATCCTTATAGCCCCAATACTCTTTTATCATTAGCTATTAGCTTTCATATTAAAAGGGATATAAAATCTGAGGAACCTATAATTCTCAAACTATTAAACCTCATTCCTGAAGATCCACAGGTTTTAAGATTAGGCGTTCAAGTTGCAGGATATCTAAAAAATAAAAAATTAGGTAAAAATGTTTTAAAACTTATGAAAATTCATAATCCAGCAGCCCATCCATTGGCAGAAAACTATCTAAAAAACGCATTTAAAGAATAAATCAATTTATTAAATAATCATCAGATGGATCTGGTATCCAGCCATATTTTGAGACTGTTTTATCAGTTGTTATTGATCTTTTCTTCAAAAAATTTAATACATCATCAATAGATGATTCTTGGTTTTTTGTTAAATACCTTGCAATTAAAGCGCTCATCCTTGGAACAGCATAGCTAGTTCCTCCTGTATATGAATTTACACCTCTATGATCAATAACTGAAACATTCTCTGCTGGTAAAAGAAAATCAACATTTTCAGCACCAAAATTAGAATCACGACCTAATTGACCATTTTTTGTGCTAGATGAAACAACAATAATGTTTTTTAATTTAAAGGATGCGGGATAAATTGGGTTTATATCAATATCTTGTTTATCATTACCAGCAGAAACTACAAAAATAAGGTTTTTATATTTTTTAATAGAGTTAAAAAAACATTCCCAATCATTTCTATTTTTTGAACCCATTGATAAGTTGACAATTCTAAAGGACTTTTCCGCTATTTCTTCGATTAAATCTTTAAATTTACACATTTTTAATGCAGGAAACCTGTATATACCAATATTAGTATTAGGGGCTTCATTTTTTAGAACACTGAAAACTGTTGTGCCATGATGACGTGGATAAAAAGGATTACGTCTGGGATCGCTGTCAAAAGGGAAATTATCATCGTCCCAAAAATCATAGCCTATAATTTTACCATGTTTATCAATAGCAAGGTTATTGACTAATTTAGTTAATGTATAATTTACACCTGTATCAACTAAAGCAATCAAATTGTTGTTTGTCATTTTTAAGTTATGATTAAAAGTAGGGTTTACTTCCTGTTTAGATAATGTTGTTTTAAAATCATTACTAAGAGTATTGATACTAATAGGGTTTTTTCTATTATCATATATAATTATTCTTATATTTTGAAAATTACAGTTTTTATCTAACCTTAATTGGATTATTGGAGCTTTTAATTTAAAAGTTAAAGTTATTAGGTTTATTTTATTTTGTCTTTGAAATATTGAAGATGTAACATAAAATTTTGTTTTTTTATGATAAAGAGTTTTATAATTTTTAGAAACTTTATTCCATTCAATTTTTAATTTTTCTTTACCAATCAATACCTTACATATATGTTTTGAACTATTTTTTATAAATTTCAGTTCATGATTCAATGTTGAAGAGTTAACAGGTTTAATTAAAATATGAACTATAATAAGAAAAAAGTATAAAAAAAATATCTTATACATTATTTTTTCTTAGAGCTGGTAAACCTACACCTGTTGCTTCAAAACCACCATCAACAGACAAATTTTGACCAGTAATAAAACTAGCATTATCAGAGCAAAGAAAAAATATTCCATTAGCAATTTCTAACTCAGTTCCATATCTATTTAATGGTATTGAATCGTGATAAGCATCAATAATATCTTGTGTATGAACTGCCATAGCTAATTTTGTTTTAACTGGGCCAGGTGAGATACAATTTACTCTTATTCCTATTTCACCTAATTCACAAGCTTGTTGTTGCGTCAAATGTATTATAGCAGCTTTTGAAGTTCCATAAGCCACTCTTAATGTTGAAGCTCTTAAACCTGATATTGATGCTATATTAACTATACATCCTTTTGTTTTTCTTAAATGTTTAATACAATTTTGAGTAGTTAAAAAAGATCCATCTAAATTTGTTTCCATTATTTTACGCCAACTATTATAATTTACTGTTTCTATTTTACCAAAATCTGCTATGCCGGCGTTATTTACCAGGACATCAATCCTTTTACCCCAATTTATTATTTCTTCAATCATTGTAGAATTTTTATCTACATCGGAAATATCAAATGAAAAAGTTTTGTAATTTGGGTTATGTATATTAATTTTATTTAACTCTTCTTCATCTTTATCAACCATTGCTACTTTAAAATTGTTTTGTAAAAATAGTTTACTTGTTGTTAGTCCAATCCCTCTTGCAGCTCCTGTTACAATTACTAACTTTTTTTCTTCTAACCCCATATTACCAAATTTCTCCAAAAGGTCTTAATTCGACTCTAAATGACCAGGTAGACTTGTCTTGCAGAACTGTCTTATACATTTCTTCGGCAATTGCTCGGGGTTTGGCAAAGAAATCATCATTTTTATCAGGTTGCAGAATAGGTCTTGTTCTAGGAGTATCAATTGCCGCATCAATTATAAAGTAAGCAACATGTATACCTTTAGGCCCAAATTCTCGAGCAATGGACTCTGCTAAAATTCTTTGGGAAGCTTTCGTTGATGCAAAAAATCCCCAGTGAGCTTTTCCTCTTGTAGAGGCAGTATTTCCAGTAACAAGGATATGTCCATTACGTTTTTTTAACATCCCAGGTAATGTTTCTCTCACTAAATAAAGAAGAGCAGTAGTATTAACTCTAAAGTTTTTTTCTAAATTTATGGGATCTAAATCTAAAATACTACCTCTTGAAGCACTGGGCGCGTTATGTATGAGTATATGAGTGTCTCCATGGTTATGTTTTATTGTTTTTAGAGTTTCTAATAATTTTTCAATATTTGATATATCACATGGATACGCATAAGAATTGTTATATTTTTTTTCCAAGTTAAATAAATTCTCAGAATTTCTTGCTATCATAGCAACTATATAATTTTTTTCAGAGAAGTATTTTGCTATTTCTGCACCTGTTCCTTTTTCAGGACCAACTCCAGTTACAATACATAGTTGTTTTTTTTTATCATTCATTTTTAAAACAGTCTTTTTCATATAGTCTAGATTTCCACTTAATGACATTTTTGAATTTTGAAGGTACTTCGACTTTTAATCTCTCAAAACTGATAAAAATTGAGTGACCGGTAATATCTGCAACTGAAAATTCTTCTCCACAAATAAATTTATTTTTTTCTAAATGTGGTTCTATTCTATCAAAAAGAAGATTCGACATTTCAATACCCCGTTCAACTATATCATTGCTTTGTTTAATATTATTTCTGGTACCAGCCAAAACCCGATCTGCAAAAAAAAGATATTTTATTTCTTAAAGCATGACCTAAAGGTGTCAGACAATCTAGCTCAAGTCTTCTATTCCACATATCGATTTGAGCTCTTTGTTTTGGAGAGTTACCGAATAAAGGTGGATTAGGATAATACTCTTCTTCTAAATATCGGCAAATAGAAACACTTTCAGTTATAATTGTGCCGTCATCTAACTCTAGAAAAGGTATACAATTAAAAGAATTCATAGATTTAAATGGTTCTTTAAATTGCTCCCCATCTCTAACATTTACTTCATGAGTATCAAGTTTAATTTTTTTCTCTTTTAAAAAAGCTAATACCCTAAGTCCGTTTGGAGCTAAAGAAAAATTATATAATTTCATTAAAATACCTATGTTTTTATTTTATATCCCGTTTTAAACATTTTCCATATAATTATATTACATATAACTATAAAAATAACTGTTGAAAAAATACTAATCCAAACACTTACTTCTCCTTCACCAAAAAAAGAGAATCTAAATCCTGAAATAAGATAAAATATTGGGTTGAAGAAAGTTATATTTTGCCAAAATATTGGCAAAATATCTATTGTATAAAAACTTCCACCTAAAAATACTAATGGAGTAATTATTAACATTGGTACAAAATTAATCTGTTCAAAATTATCTGACCAAATACCTATTATGAAACCTAATAAACTAAATGATACGCATGAAAGAAAAAGCATTAAAAGCATTAACATAGGATAAACAACTTTTATATCAACAAAGAAAAAAGACGTTATTAAAATTATTAATCCTAAACAAAAAGATTTTGTGGTAGCTGCTCCAACATAACCGATTATTATTTCAATATATGAAATTGGAGCAGACAAAAGTTCATAAGTTGTTCCTAAAAATTTTGGAAAGAAAATTCCAAATGAAGCATTAGTTACACTTTGCATAGAAACTGTTAATAAAATTAAACCAGGAACGATAAACGCACCATATGGAATTTCACTAACAAGCTGCATATTTTTCCCAATCGCCGTTCCAAAAACAATAAAGTATAGTATTGTTGATAAAACTGGAGATATAAGGCTTTGTATTATTGTTCGAAATGTTCTTGCCATTTCAAATTTATAGATTGCTTTTATAGCTTCAAAATTAATCATTATTAACTATCTCTACAAAAATTTCTTCTAATGTTGACTGCCTTGTTTGAACATCAATCAATTCAATACCTGAACTTTTAATTTTTGATAAAAGAGTAGTGATCCCTGTTTTATTTCCTGAAGCTGTATAATCATATTCTAACTTTTTTTCATTTTTAAAAATTCTTAGATTAAATTTCTTAAGTGAATGAGGAATTGATTTTAGAATTTGTTTTGTATAGATGGTTAGAGTTTTTTTACTCATTTTCGAAATTAAATTATCTTTTTTATCTACAAGAAGAATTTTTCCGTTATTTATAACAGCAATTCTATCTGCAATCATTTCTGCTTCTTCAATGTAATGAGTTGTCAAAATAATAGTTACCCCATCATTTTTAAGTTCTTTTATTATTGACCACATATCTTTTCTTAACTCTACATCAACGCCTGCTGTGGGTTCGTCGAGAAATAATATCTTTGGCTCATGGCTTAAGGCTTTAGCAATCAGAACTCGTCTTTTCATTCCACCGGAAAGAGATTTAATAATTTGATTTTTTTTATCCCAAAGAGATAATTTTTTTAATAAGCTTTCTAAATAATTATCATTTCTTTTTTTTCCAAACAGTTGTCTAGAAAATTTAACAGAAGCCCATACTTTCTCAAAAGGTTCGAGAGACAATTCTTGTGGAACCAATCCAATCAAATCTCTTGTTTTGCGGTATTCTTTTTCAACATTATATCCTTCAACAAAAACATTGCCAGATGTAATAGAGGATATTCCACATACATTTGATATTAATGATGTTTTCCCAGCTCCATTTGGACCTAGTAAAGCTATTATTTCGCCTTTTTTAATACTTAAATTTACTTTATCTAATGCTGTATAATTATTATCATACACTTTCATTAAATTTTGGATTTCGATGATATTAGACAAATTTTATCCTTATGCTAACTTGTATTTTATAGATATAAGAGTTTTAAAAGCAAATTTAAATATTTCATAGAAGACATTTGGTACTATTTAGTTTAAGGAAATATTATAAAAATACTTAAATTAAAAGGTTAAGATAAATTATGCAAAAACCAATAAACAAAAAATTGTTTATTACTGGTGCAGGTGTTTCTACTAGTAGTGGTATTCCTACTTTCAGGGGAAATGATGGTTTTTGGACAATAGGAAGTATTAATTACACTCCTCAAGAAATGGCAACAAGACAAATGTATGAAAATGATCCGTTTCAATTTTTACTTTGGTATTATAAAAGGTTTGCAAAATATAAAGATGCTAAACCAAATTTTGTACACAAATGGTTATCAGACAAAAAACTTATTACGCAAAATATAGATGGTTTAGATTTTAAAGCTGGAAATCTAGATTATATCCCAATTCATGGTCGACTAGATAAATTAATTAAATACGATAATGAGTTTACATCTCAAGAACCAATTGATGCAAACTGGGAAAATATAGATAATACTTTAAAAGATGATGAATTATCACTGGCTCTAATAAAAAAATTTAAAATACCACTTATTAATGGTAAGCCAAAGCCTCAATTAGGTTATTCATTGAAACCATATGTTTTGTTGTTTGATGAAATGTATACAGAAATTTATAGGTTCTCTGAAGCCGAAAAATGGATGGAGACAGCAAATTGTATAGTTTTTATGGGTACTTCTTTTAGTGTTAATATAACTTCAATTGCTTTGAGAATAGCTTTATTAAAAAACACGTCCATAGAAATTGTTGATCCAAATCCTATTAAGTTGGATTATCAAAATGTAAAATATTTCTCTATGTCAGCTGAAGAGTACTGTAAAAACAATTAGTTTTTTTCAAATACTTTCCATGTAGAGGTTGAGTAAGCAGCTAACTTTTTGTCATTTCTATACAATTTTGCTTCCATTACACTTATGGTTTTACCTTTTTTTATATATGAACCTTCGCAAATGATTTTTTCTGTTCTAATTGGTAAAAGAAAATTTGTTTTTAATTCAATAGTGGTACCAGCTAATTGTTCTTTTTCAAATAAATGACCCATCGAAATATCCATTAATGTAGAAATAATACCTCCGTGAAGGGTGCCTTGTGGATTAAATAGGGTAGGGATAGAGTTGAAGGCAACAAAACATTTGTTATTTTTAAAACTTATATTAAGGCCTAATAATCTTGACAAATAAAATGAACCAAAAACTTGTTTTTCAGAGCTATTCGCTCTTTCAACCATTTCTAATCCAGCTTTTTTTATATTCAAAGTCATTTTATCAAAGCCTCAGTCAAACTTGAAAATATTTTGTACTACTACATTCTGCTTTTAAGGTATTTTTATTTGATTGCATAAGAATTTAGTTTTTCAAAATCAAATGTTATCCCATGTCCTGGTTTATCTGAAGGAGATGTAAAACCATTTTCAATAGATAGCTTTCCATCAATAAAGTCATCCACTCTCCAAGCGTGGAATTCCATATAAGATGCATTTGGGCAGGCTGATAATAAATGGGAATGAAGCTCATGTACACCATGTGATATAACTGGTAAATTATTAATTTCAGACAGTTTGGCAATCTTCATAAAAGGTGTTATCCCCCCACATGTAGTTAAATCAGGTTCAACAAAATCAACTCCTAATGCATTAATTAAAAAATTAAATTCGCTCATTGTATGAAGATTTTCACCAGCCGCTATTGGGACTTTACCTAGAGATTTAAGTAACTTATATCCTGAGAAATCATCAGGCTTTATTGGTTCCTCTATCCAAACTAAATTAAATTTTTCAATTTCATTAAAAGCTTTTACAGCCTGATCAACTCTCCAAGCTTCATTCGCATCAGCCATAAGAGCAATTTCGTCTGGCAAATGGTTTCTCATAGATTCTAATCTATCTAAGTCTTCTTTTAATGATTGTCTACCTAGTCTCATTTTAATGGCTTTAAAACCTTCATTGAGGCACTTGGATGCTTCAGTCAATAGTTTTTCTTTTGAAAAATTTAAGTCTATATTCCCTGCATAACATAGAACCTTTTTACTATGCCCACCTAGAATTGACCATAATGGTTCTTTTAGACATTTTCCTTTTAAATCCCATAATGCAACATCTACAGCTGCTATAGCAAAGCTTACTGGAGCACCTCTGCCTGCATAATGTACATTTTTCCACATTAGTTGCCATAAGTATTCAATGTATCTTGGATCTTGGTTTATTAAAATGTTTTTGAAGCTATTTTTAATAATTTCAGAAATTGCTAATCCTTGGTTTTCATGAACAGTTATATATCCAACACCCTCAATACCATCATCATTTGTTATCTTACATATAACTAAATCAAAAGCTTTCATAATTCCTGCTGCATATGCCTCAACTGGCTCAGGTAAAGGTATTTTGTATATTTTGATTTGAATTTCGGAAATTTTCATATATCACCCACTTAAAGATTATTTTATATAATTTAGATAATAGACACTTGAATGTCTAATTTTATTTATTATATACATTATTGTATCGCCAATAACGGGATACATAATTTAATAAGAAAATAGCCTTATGGTATTTTCGATAACTTGCTTTTAAAGGAGTATATTATGACTTTATTACCTTCACTCGCCTTACGTTCCTTCGTAGGCTTTGATAATCTTTTCAACGAACTCGAAAACTTCAATAGTCAGAAAAAGAATTCTTTTCCTGCTTATGACATTGTTAAAGTTAATGATGATGAGTATGAGATTACATTAGCTGTATCTGGACTAAATAAAAAAGATATTCACATGGAAGTGCATGATGGTGTATTAACAATACAAGGTCAAAGTGCAAATGAAGTGGAAGACAGTAGTATTCAATATGTTTATAAAGGTATTGCTAGAAGGGCATTCGAACAAAAATTCAGGCTAGAACAGTTTGTAGAAGTTAAGGATGCTAAATTAGTTGATGGATTATTAACTATTTCTTTAAAAAGGGAAATCCCTGAAGAGAGAAAACCAAAGAAAATTCCATTAAAAGTTGCTTAACTTTAAATTTAGCAAAGCAACTTGAATAGTTGCTTTGCTATAATTACATCTAAAATATGGAATTTCTCTTATTATGGTTTTTTAACCAAGATGTATTCGATAGTGGTTTGAGGTATAAAACTGCTGCATCATGTTTTTCTAACGCACAGAATGTAGGCATGGAATTAAGAGAAGTTGGTCTTAATCCTCCTACTTTTACATGTATACCTATTGCAAAAGGTAAAGATTTAAAAATTTATAGGCCGGGAAGTAATTCTAGGTTTCCATTCTAATTTTGTTATTTCTACAAAATATTTACTTTCAATAATTTATAAAAACTTTGTTAAACAAAATGATTGTTAATATTTAAAAATTTGATAGCTTATACTCAATTTAAAGGGGGATAAAATGAATTTTAAATTATCGCTATTTTCGATAATAGCTTTTTTCTTTTCAATATCAAATAGTTATTCTGATACGAAAATTACATATAAATCTGCTAAATCAACATCGTCATATTATCAAATGGGGGTTCAAATAGCAGAATCAATGAAGAAATCGTCAAATGGTTCTATTATAGTTACCGTTGAGGAAAGTCAGGGCTCTGTCCAAAATGTAAAAGAGGTTATTGCCAGAAAAGGTAATTATGTTTTTACTACACCACCTGTTTTAGTTAAATTAGCTATAGCTGAAAAAGCAATGTTTAAAGGTAAAGGAAACCCAAGATTTGCAGAGATTAGAGCATTGTTTCCAATTCCTTCTCTTACAATGCATTTTGTTATGTCAAAAAAGGCAAAAGTAAATACTTTTGAAGATATGGCTGGAAAAACAATATTATTAGGCAAGGGGTCTTTTGGTGCAAAAGAAGGAGCAAAATATTTGAAAAAGTTTGGTTTAGATGGAAAAGTTAAACTAGCTAATGTTGAACTTTCAAATGCAGTTCCAGCACTAAAAAATGGTCAAATTGATGGATTTGTTACTGCCGGATCTTTTCCTGCTCCAAATGTTATTGAAGCAGCGTCCTCTGTAGGTGTTAAAGTGATTTCACTCACAGACGAGCAAATAAAAATTAGTAAAAGAACTAAATTAATTATACCCGCCGGAACTTATGCTGGTCAATCATCTGATATTACAACAACTTCATTGCCGGTAGTTACTTATACTACTACTGATATGTCAAATGAAGTTGCCTATAAACTTACTAAAACTTACTGGGATAGTAAAAAAATGTTAGGTAATGCTGCTAAATGGTGGAATGGAGTAAGTCATTCAATGATAAAAAATATTTCTACTAAAATTCATCCAGGAGCTTTAAAGTATTACAAAGAAAAAGGGGTTAAAATAGCTTCTCATCATTAATTAATGAGTAATATAAAAAAAATATGGATTTTACTTGGTTTATTATCAATTATTTTCCATATTTTTTTAATTTTCTCAGGTTTAATACCAAATTTAATTTCTAGACCATTACATATGGCCCTTGCAATTCCTTGGGTTTTTATATATAGAAATCAGATAGTTAAACACTTTTATTTAAACTTCGCTTTAGTTTTAATTGGAATATTTTTTTGTTTATGGATTGCGTTTAATCATAATCCTATAGCAGATCAATATGGATTTATTGAAAACAATTTTCAATTTTTTGTGAGTTTATTTTTAATATTTTTAGTTTTAGAGATGGCGAGAAGATGTGTCGGTTATCCGCTTCCTTTAGTGGCACTTATAGCTTTGATTTATGGTGTTTTTGGAACTTTTATACCTGGTGAGTTTGGTCATCCCGGTATACCTTTGAATAGTTTTTTTGGAAATTTAGTTTTTGCAGAGGGTGGAATTTGGGGAACTTTAACTAATGTATCAGTAACAATTGTATCAATTTTTGTAATTTTTGGATGTATTTTAAATGCCGGTGAAGCAGGTGAGGGATTTATGAATATAGCTAAACTTTTTGCAGGGAAACTTAAAGGTGGAGCTGCAAAAGTATCTATTGTTTCTTCTGCATTATTTGGATCTATTTCTGGTTCTGCCTCTGCAAATGTTGCTTCAACTGGTGCAATTACTCTCCCAACAATGATAAAACTTGGGTATCCCAAAAGATTAGCAGCTTCTGTTGAGGCGGTGGCTTCATCGGGGGGGCAAATTATGCCTCCTTTAATGGGTGCAGGAGCTTTTGTTATGGTCGAATTAACAGGAGTTCCTTATGAGAATATTATTATAGCCTCTTTTTTCCCTGCTATATTGTTTTTTTTTACTGTTTGGGTAGGGATAAATTTTTACTCAAGCTACCTTAATTTAAAACCAATTCCAAAAAAAGATAATCCTAAAAGTAAAGAAACCTTGATAACATTTCTTTTTTTTCTTATACCCTTTGCTACTTTGCTATTATTTATGTTTTCAGGGTTTACCCCTCAATATTCTGCAGCAATTGCAATTTTACTAGGCTTTATTTTACTTTTTTTCAATATTAAGAATAAATTTGATTTTAAAAAAGGATTAGAGAGATTTTTTAAAGCTTGTTTGTTGACTGGCAATCAAATTTCATTGATAGCTTCAATTATTTTATGTGCATCTATTATTATTGGTGTGCTCTCAATGACGGGTCTTGGCATAAAACTTACATCATTGATAGTTTCATATTCTGATAATAACCTTTGGTTAGCATTACTTTTTACAGCTTTTGCATGTTTAATTCTTGGAATGGAGGTGCCAACGACTGCTGCATATATAATATGTGTTTCTGTAGCTGGTCCAGCATTGGTTGATATGGGGCTTGATATACTATTAGTGCATTTATTCATTTTCTGGTTTGCATTATTATCAACCATTACCCCTCCAGTTTGTGGGACAGTATTTATAGCTTCAGGAATGGTAAATGAAAATTGGATTAAAGTCTCAATCACTTCTATGACCTTAGGACTTGGATTATACTTTATACCATTAGGGATGATAGCAAATCAGGATATAATAAACCTTCAGAATAATCCATTAAATGCTATTATATCCCTGTTTAAAATAGCCATAGGATTACTAATTTTTTCATTTGCAATAATTCAATTAAGAAATATTTTTTTAAAAGTTTGCCTTTTTATTATTGGGCTTACAATAATATTTTTTAAAGTTCTTTAATGTAAGCTTTACCGAAGCCCTTGATATAAGTGTATTTAATGATTTCAAATCTGTAAAAATTAAAGTCTTCAAATTTACCCCAGAATTTAGCTCCTTTTTCTATATTTGAATAATTTTTTAATAATTCAGAAAACATTTGACTATTTTTAGTTATATTTAATTTTTTTATCTTTCCAGTTAAAGTTAGTCTCGGGTTATTTAATTTTTGTTGATGAGTTTCTTTTGCAGAAAAATATATGCTTGAATTTTTATTAGTTTTTATATTTTTTGTATGTTCACTTAAGTCACTCAAAAGTAAATAAAGATTATCTTTATAATTCATAGGAATTATTTTTGATAAAAAAGGAAAATTATTTGTGTCAATAGTTCCAAAAACTACGTTTTCATATTTTCCATTAATAATACCTTCAATTTCATTTTCTTCTTTTTGAGAAACTATATGATATTGACTTTTGTATTTTTCATTCATAGTAAATAATATTAAAACAAAATTTTATTAATATACATACATACATAAAAAAATGATTTCATTTAAAAATTATAAAAAAGTTTTACCTGCAATTTTTATTTTATTATTTTGTTTACTAATGACTTCATTTAGTCGAGGTATAGGAGAAAGTTTTGGAGTATTCTTACTTCCACTAAGTTACCATTTTGAGTGGTCTAGAGCTTCTGTAACATCTGTATATTCCATATATATGTTTTGCCTAGGAATAGGTTCTCTATTATCTGGTTTGGCGTTTGATAGATTTGGTTCTAAATTTAATTATATTTTTGGAACATTTCTTCTTACTGTTGCCTATGGTCTTTCTGGTTATCTTACAAAATTATGGGAGTTTTACTTATTTTTAGGAGTTTTAGGAGGTATTGGTGCCTCAATGGTAGGTATTGTTCCAAGTCAAAGTATCTTAATAAAATGGTTTGATAAAAGATTATCCACTGCTTTATCTATAGCATATGCTGGGCAAGGATTGGGTGTCCTTTTTTTGGCTCCTTTGTGTCAGGTTTTGATTAATAATTTTGGATGGATGAAGTCTTATAATTTTATTGGAATATTTTTTTTTATTGTTTTGTTTCTATTAATTTTTTTTCCATGGTCAAAAATTAATACAGGCACATCAATTATAAAGAAAGAATTATATTCAAATAAATTAAATAATATTTCATTGAAAGACGCGTTGTTTAAAAAAACTTTTTGGATTTTCTTCTTTATTTTTTTATTTACAGCAATGGGAATTTTTGGAGTTAGTCTTCAAGTGGTAGCATATTTAATATATTGTGGATTTTCAGAAATTGAGTCTGCATTTTTTTTCGGATTGATGGGAATGTTAACTTTCCCTGGTATGGCTTTTACTGGATTTGCAGCTGATATTTGGAAAAAACATTATGTATCTACTTTTAGTTATTTTTTAAGTTTTCTTGGGATATTTGCTTTGTATATACTACAATATCAATCAAATTATTACGTTTTATTAATTTTTATTGTTACTTTTGGTTTATCTGCTGGTGCTAGAGGCCCAATCATTACTTCATTGATTGCAAAAATATTTGCAGGTAAGGGGCTGGCTTCAATTTATGGTGCTTCCAATTTAGGGCAAGGTATTGGTGCTGCTACAGGAGCCCTTTGCGCAGGTTATCTATTCGATATTTCAACTAATTATAATATTGGATTTCTATTTTGTTCTTTTTTTACTTTTATTGGTGCGTTATTATTCTGGTTTATTCCTGGAATAAAAAAAATATAAATACTTTGTTTGCTAATGATTAAAAAACAAAATTTAAAAACGAAAATAATTGCTAAAGATTTGTTATTCCCTGAAGGACCAATTTTTTTAAGTGATAATTCAATACTTTTGGTAGAAATAGCAAGAGGTACCCTTACTAAAGTTTTAAAAAACGGTAAAAAAAAGGTTATTGCTTATCTTGGTGATGGGCCTAATGGAGCTGCAATAGGACCAGATGGATTTTGTTATGTTTGTAATAATGGTGGTTTTGAATGGGAAATTTCTGATGATAAAAAATTTCGGCGACCAGTTTTACAATCAAAAAATTATAAAAATGGAAAAATTCAAAAAATTGATCTTAATACGGGTAAATTCAAAACACTTTACGATAGTTGTAACGGAATACCTCTATGTGGGCCTAATGACATTGTTTTTGATAAAAAAGGAAACTTTTGGTTCACGGATTTAGGAAAAGTCAGAGAGCGTTGCATGGACAGAGGGGCCATCTATTGGGCTAAATGTGATGGTTCAGAGATAAAACAGGTTATTCAGCCCTTTATGACACCAAATGGTATTGGTTTAGCCCCAGATGAAAAGACTCTCTATGTGGCAGAAACAGAAGGAGGAAAGTTGTATAGTTATGAAATTATTGGTGATGGAGAGGTCAGAAAATTAAATTTTCCTTATTCTGTTAATGGTGGACTCCTTCTTAATTCTGAAGGAGGAATAAAAAGATTTGATTCTTTAGCTGTTGAAAAAAATGGTAACATTTGTGTAGGAACATTATTTGACGGAGGTATTTCAGTTATATCACCTTCAAAGGGTCTGATAGAGTTTCATAAATTAGCGGATCCATATATAACAAATATTTGCTTTGGAGGACAAGGTTTTGATAAGGCTTTTATAACAGCTTCATATGAAGGATTACTTTTAAAAGCTAATTGGAAGAGAGATGGATTGAAATTAAATTTCAATATTTAATTGTAAAGATAAATATATTTTAAAAAGATTTTAAAATGGCAGATTTTGATACACTTATAAGTAATGGACATATAATAGACGGAACTGGTGAAAAAAGATTTTTATCAAATTTGATTATTCATAATGACAAAATTATTTCACTCTTTCATCCGAGCAAAAAACAGATATCAATAAGAAACAAAAATTATTTGATTAAGGATTTAAGATTTAAAAGAAAAATAGATGCTCAGTTTCATATTATTGCTCCTGGTTTTATAGATGTTCATACTCATGACGACCAAAATGTATTTGATGATCCATCTATGTCATGTAAAATTAGCCAAGGGGTTACAACTTGTATTGTAGGTAATTGTGGAATTAGTCTAGCACCATTTAATTTTTCCGGAAATGTCCCAGCGCCTATTCCATTGTTGGGGAAAAAGGAGGTTTTTAAATATGCAAGAGTAAAAGATTATAGAGATAATTTTATAAAAAACCCAAGTTCAATAAATGTTGCATTACTTACCGGTCATTCAATGTTAAGAGTTCAAGCCATGAATGGTGACTATAATAGAGCTGCAAATAATGAAGAAATAAAAACAATGCAAGATTTACTACACAAAGCTATGAAAGATGGTTCAATTGGTCTTTCAACAGGTTTAGCTTATCCTGCAGCAAGCTCAGCACCAACAGAAGAAATAATTGAACTAGCCAAAGTGCTAAAAGAATACAATGGAATATTTACAACTCATATGAGAAACGAAGGGGATAATTTAATAAATTCTGTTAAAGAAACGATAAAAATTGGGGAAGTTTCTGGTGTAAGGACTGTCATTTCTCATCATAAATGTGCGGGAAGAACAAATTGGGGTAAAAGTAAAAAGTCTTTAAAGTTGATTGAGAATGCTAAAAATAATCAACATTTAGATTTAGATTGTTACCCTTACACTGCAAGTTCTACAATGCTTTTAAAAGATTTTATTGCTAGAGCAGATAAGGTTTTGGTTACTTGGTCAGATAAATTTAAAGATTTAAAGGTAAATGATATCAATAACATAGCCGAAGAATTTGATTGTTCAGTTGATGATGTTGTAGATAAATTATATCCAGCAGGTGCAATTTATTTTCAAATGGATGACGATGATTTAAATAGAATTTTAAAATTTAATGGTTCAATGATAGGTTCTGATGGCTTGCCCGGTGATAAACATCCTCATCCAAGGTTGTGGGGAACATTTCCTAGAGTTTTAGGGAAATATTCAAGGGAAATGCAATTATTTTCACTAGAAGAGGCAATTTTTAAGATGACAGGCAAAAGTGCAGCAACATTTGGATTAGAAAAAAGAGGATTTATAAAAGAAGGATATTTTGCAGATATTGTTATCATAGATGAACAAAATGTAATAGATAACGCTACTTATGAAAAACCACTAATTCCTTCATCTGGAATTGAGCAGGTTTTTACTAATGGACAATTGGTTTGGAAAAATTTAAAAGCTAAATTAAATTTTCCAGGAAAGTTTTTAGAAGGAAAGAAGTTTAATTAAAAAAAGTTTTCATTCTTTTTTTATCCTTAAAATAAACAGGTTTAAATCCTAATTTTTGATATAATGGTAAGGCGGCCCTATGATCTAAACTACAAGTATTAACTTTTAACTTTTTAATTTCTCTTTTGTCCCAAGCAGTTAAAATCGCAGTTTGAAATATATATTTTCCCAGTCCCTTCCCGATATATTTATTAGTTAAACCAATATAACTTAATTCACAAACTTTTAGTATTCTATAGTCCAGAATAAAAAAACCAATGGGACTTCCTTTATGTAATAATGAAAAAAAATTAACATTCTTATTTTGAATAAACTTCTCTAAATTTTTTGATGATTGTTTATATATATCGGTCCATTCATATCTATATCCTATTTCCTTATAAAGAGCCAAAAAGTACCAGAGAGGAATATCAAAAGACTCTAAAAGTAATACATTTTTAATTGGTAAAGGAGGATATAAATATCTTGGTCTTGAGTCCATTTCTAAAAAAGTCACTCGATATTTTAGAAATATCTTTTTTTTCTTGATTGGCATATTAATATATAATTCCAAATAAAAACATATTATTATAAAAACATATTATATAGGAATTTTAATAAATAATGAAAAAAATTGAACATTTTATAGGTGGAAATTTTACCTCAATTACCTCAAAGAAAACTTCTTTAGTTTATAATCCAGCCACTGGAGAAAATATAGCTGAAGTATCTCTAGGAAATGAAAGTTGTATCAATCAAGCCGTCGAGTCTGCAAAAGTTGCTTTTCAAAAATGGTCAGTAGAAACTCCATTAAATAGAGCACGTAAAATGTTCAAATTAAAAGAAATTGTTGAGACTAGAAAAGATGACTTAGCAAAGCTAATTACACTTGAACATGGAAAAACTTTTGATGATGCACTTGGCGAAGTCGGAAGAGGTTTAGAGGTTATAGAATTTGCATGCGGTATACCATCTCACTTAGCGGGTAATTTCACAAGTGATGTTGGCACAGCAGTTGATAGTTGGTCCGATTACAGGCCTATTGGTATTTGCGCAGGAATTACACCTTTTAATTTTCCAGTAATGGTTCCATTGTGGATGTTTCCTATAGCAATTGCTTGTGGTAATTGTTTTATTTTAAAACCTTCAGAAAGAGATCCTAGTTCTACTAGCATGCTTGCTGAAATGGTATTAGAGGCAGGTATCCCTCCAGGCGTTTTAAATGTGGTTAATGGTGGAAAAAATGCTGTAGATGCAATATTAAGTCATCCTGATATTGGTTCTGTTAGTTTTGTTGGTTCGACGCCGATAGCACACTATGTTTATCATGAAGCTGCAAAATATGGAAAAAAGGTTCAAGCAATGGGCGGAGCTAAAAACCACATGGTTGTTATGCCAGATGCAGATATGGATTTAGTCTCAGATTCAATCATGGGATCGGTTTTTGGTTCAGCTGGTGAGAGATGTATGGCAATTTCAGTAGTTGTTCCAGTTGGCCAAGAAACCGGAGATATAATAAGAAAAAATATAATATCCAAAATTGAAAACTTAAAAATTGGTCCCGGAATTGATCCTTCGTCTGAAATGGGTCCATTAGTTACAAAAGATCATTTAAATAAAGTTAGGCAATATATAGATAAAGGAGTTCAAGAAGGAGCTGAACTCGTGGTTGATGGAAGGAATTTTAGTCTTCAAGGCTATGAAAATGGATATTTTTTAGGTGGTTCTTTTTTTGATCATGTAAATACAAATATGTCAATTTACAAAGAAGAAATTTTTGGTCCAGTAATGTCAATGGTAAGAGCAAATGATTTTAATGGTGCATTAGATATGGTTAATAAGCATGAGTATGGGAATGGTACTGCAATATTTACTTCGGATGGAGGCATTGCAAGAAAATTTTCAAATGAATGCCAAATAGGCATGGTTGGTATAAATGTACCTATCCCCGTACCTGTTGCTTATCATTCTTTTGGTGGATGGAAAAGGTCCGTTTTTGGAGGACATGGTGTTTATGGAATGGAGGCTGTCAGATTTTACACTCGTCTTAAAACCATAACTGGACGTTGGCCAGCAGGGAAATCTTCAGGTGCTCAGTACACTTTTCCAAGTAACAATTAATGAATTATAATTTTTTAAAATTATTAATAGAAGGCCTTAATAATAATAAAGGTTGGTTAAAAACTTGGGAAAACGTTAATCCAAAAAAATATTATGATATTATAGTGATAGGTGGAGGAGGGCATGGGTTGGCAACTGCATTTTATTTAGCAAGTGAATTTAAAGAAATGAATGTTGCTGTTTTAGAAAGAGGTGATATTGGTCTTGGAAATGTTGGAAGAAATACAACAATAATTAGGTCAAATTATTTGTTAAAAGAAAATATTCCATTTTATGAGTTTTCTTTGAAACTTTGGGAAGGTTTGGAAAAGTCTCTAAATTACAATGCCATGGTGAGTCAAAGAGGTGTTTTAAACATTTTTCATACCGATTACCAAAGAGATACTTATACGCGACGTGGAAACAGTATGATATTAAACGGTGCAGATGCGGAATTACTCAATGTAGATGAAATAAAAAGAATGTACCCGTTTTTTGATTATGATAACGCAAGGTTCCCAATAAAAGGTGGGTTGTTGCAACGTAGAGGTGGAACAGTTAGACATGATGCTGTTGCATGGGGTTATGCTCATGCCGCCAACAAACTTGGAGTTGATATAATTCAGAATTGTGAAGTAATAAATTTTAGAATTAAAAAAAATAAAGTTGAAGGAGTTGATACCTCAAAAGGATATATTTCTTGTAAAAAAGTTGGATGTGCGGTAGCAGGTTCATCAAGTATATTATTATCTAAACTAAATATGCAATTACCTATAGAAAGTCATGTATTACAAGCTTTTGTCAGTGAAAGTTTGAAACCTGTTATTTCTGGCGTAGTCACCTTCGGAGCTGGTCATTTTTATATCTCTCAGTCTAATAAAGGTGGTTTAGTATTTGGGGGTGATATAGATGGTTATAATTCATATGCACAAAGAGGTAACTTAGCTACTTTAGAGGATGTTTGTGAGAGTGGTATGGCATTAATGCCTATGCTTGGCAATTGTAGACTTCTTCGTACTTGGGGTGGAACTATGGACATGAGTATGGATGGTTCTCCAATTATTGATAAAATTCATATAAAAAATATTTTTTTAAATGCTGGGTGGTGTTATGGAGGTTTTAAGGCCACTCCTGCCTCAGGTTGGTGTTTCGCTCACTTAATTTCCAATGGAAAACCACATAAATTGATATCTAATTATACACTTAATAGATTTTATGATGGTTCTATTATCGATGAAAAGGGGCAAGGTGCACAACCTAATCTTCATTAATAGGACAACTAATGTATATTGAACACCCATTGCTTGGAAGTCGTAGTATTGATGAATTCATATATTATGGTGATGCCTCTCTATTAAAAAGGCCAGTTTTCAATCAAAATAAAATTCTAGAAAAATTTCATAAATATTTATATTTAAGAAAAAATCCTAATGGTATTCATTCTGAATTATGGTTTCATCTCTATGGTGATAGAAGCTGGTTAATTGTTGAGAGAGATACAAAAACTCATGAAATAAGAAATGTTATTTTAGCTAACAAAGAATTGGGCTTAAATGATGGAAAAAAAATTTAAAAACTTAAAAACTCACAAAATTAAAATTAAGTTTATTTTTGATGGTAAAACAATGTTTGGTTTTAAAGGAGATACATTAGCCTCAGCTCTACTAGCAAATAATATAAATATGGTAGGAAGATCTTTCAAATATCATAGGCCAAGAGGTATTTTCACATCTGGTGTTGAAGAACCTAATGCATTAGTTGAAGTTATAGAAGATAAAAACATAATACCCAACATTAAGGCAACAACTCTTGAATTGTATGAAGGTTTAATTGCTAAAAGTCAAAATTACTGGCCTAGCTTGAAATTTGATATTTTAGGCATCTTTGATCTTTTTTCAAATTTTTTAGTTGCTGGTTTTTATTATAAAACATTCAAGTGGCCATCATTTTTTTGGGAGAAGTTATATGAACCCATGATTAGAAAAGCAGCAGGGTTGGGAAAAGTATCTGCAGACCCTTCCAAAGTGATATCAGAAAAAGGATATTTATTTTGCGATTTTTTAGTTATTGGTTCTGGTCCAACCGGCCTTTTAGCCTCATTAATTTTAGCAAATTCAGGAAAATCTGTGATTTTGATGGAGCAAGATTTTGTTTTTGGAGGTTCTTTGAATAGAGATAATCCAATAATTGATAATGTTAGCTCAAAAACTTGGAAAGACAAAATAATTACAGAGCTTGAAAATTTGCCCAATGTTAGGACTATGAAAAGAACTACCGTTCTTGGCATGTACGATCATAGTTCTTTTTCTGCAATACAAACATTTAAAAAAGAATCTGTTAAAAAACAATATCAAATTTTATGGAGAGTAAAATCTAAAAAAACTTTTCTTTGTTCAGGTTCTACTGAAAGACATATATCTTTCCAAAACAATGATATACCTGGAATTATGTTATCAAGTTCTATTAGAGAATATACAAATAGATGGCAATTAAAAACATTTAAAAATGTAGTATTTTTTACTAACAATGATTACCCATATTATGTTGCAAAAGATTTGATTTCCAGAGGTACAAAACAAGTTTCAATAGTTGATGTAAGAAAAGAAATTAAATTTTCTGATCCTAAAATATCAATTTATAAAAACGCTGAAGTAATTAATACAAAAGGTAAGAGAAAAATAGAAGGAGTTTTCATTAAAGAAAAAAATAAACCTATTTTATTTCTAAATTGCGACACTTTGGGTGTTTCAGGAGGCTGGAATGCAAATATTCAAATTTCTACTCATACAAACGAAAAACCAGTTTGGAATGAACAAGTTTTATCTTTTGTACAAAAGAAAACATCGAAAAACTCAAATATTAAATGTCTTGGTTCAGCAGACGGTATTTATGAATTAAATGATTTATTTGTTAACACCAAAAAAGAAGTTTTTAAATATTTAAAAACTCTTAATTTAAAATCAAAAAATATAGACCTACCAAATGTTAATATAGAAGAAACTTATAATATTAAGCCTTTTTGGTTTGTAAAACATGGTAGTGATAGAAAATGGGTGGATTTTCAAAATGATGTAACGGTTAAAGACATACAAATTTCTTATAAAGAAAATTTTCGTTCAATAGAGCATCTAAAGAGGTATTCAACTTTAGGTATGGGAACGGATCAAGGAAAAGTTGGTAATATTGTTGGGCTTGGTATTTTGTCTGAAATTTCAAATAAAAGTATTAGAGATATTGGTACATCTACTTTTAGACCCCCATATGTTCCAGCATCAATTGATGCTTTTGTTGGGTTTACTAAAAACAAAAGTTTTAAGGCAAAAAGATTAACTCCCTCTCATGCTTGGTCAAAAAAAAATAATAGCGAATTTGTTGAAACAGGTCTTTGGTATCGTTCGCAATGGTATCCTAAAAAGAATGAAAAAAATTGGTTAGATACTGTTAATAGAGAGGTATTAAATGTAAGGAATAATGTAGGATTTTGTGATGTATCTACATTAGGTAAAATCGATATTCAAGGTAAAGATTCATTAGAATTTATTAATAAAATTTATTGTAATAATTTTAATAATTTATCCATTGGAAAAGTAAAATATGGATTAATGTTAAGAGAAGACGGAATGATTATGGATGATGGGACCACTGCGCGTCTTGATGAGAGTCATTTTATAATGACAACAACCACATCAAATGCTGAGAAAGTCTATCAGCATTTAGAATTTTGTCATCAGTGCCTATGGCCATATATGGATGTAAATTTAATTTCGATAACTGACAGTTTTTCTCAATTTTCAGTTGCTGGTCCAAATTCAAGAAAGCTTTTACAAAGTATTTTGGATAATAGTGAAGAAATTTCTAATAAAAACCTGCCTTTTATGGGACTTAAAAAAATTCGTTTAAAAAATGGATTGTCTGCAAAGATATTTAGAATTTCATTTTCTGGTGAATTGGCATATGAAATTTCGATTGAAACGCAATATTCAGATGCATTCTTAGAAATATTAGAAAAAGAGGGAAAGAAGTTTAATCTATCCCCTTATGGAACAGAAGCACTTTCAGTGTTAAGAATTGAAAAAGGTCATATATCTGGGCCCGAAATAAATGGAAATACAAGCCCATTAAATGTAAATATGCTAAATATATTAAATTTCCAAAAGGACTGTGTTGGAAATGTATTATTTCAACGCAAAAAAATACTTAATAATAATTTGAGGTTAGTTGGCTTACTATCGGATAACAAAATTCACTCTGGTTCCCTAATTTTTGATAAAGACATGAATATCATTTCTGAAAATGAATTAGGGTACGTTTCTTCGTCATGTTTCTCTCCTTGTTTAGGAAAGTATATTGCCCTCTGTTTCTTTTCTGGAGGTGAAAAATATTTTGGAAAAAATATAATTGTTAAAAGTTTTTTAAAAAAATATAAAACCTTTGCTAAAATTTGTAGTCCTGTTTTTATAGATAAGGAAGGGAAAAAACTTCGTGTTTAAATATAATTTAGTTAACAAGTCTGTTGCAAAAGATAAAATAATCTTGAAATCAAAAGATATAACTTTTATTAAAAAAAAAATTAAATTAATTTATTCATTTTCAATATACAATGGTCAATCAACAAAATTTAAAAATAATTTTAAAAAACAATTTAATCTTAGTTTACCTAACATTTCTGAATACTCTAAATTAGATAAAATCACCGTATTATGGATAAGAGATAATTCTTACTTTGTTTGTTCTGATTTTAATCTGAAAAAAAAATTTGAAAAAAGTGTAAAAAGCTTTTATTCACTTGCTTCAATAACTGATCAATCTGGAGGTTGGGCTAGTTTTTTTATTGAAGGGAGTTTAAAAAAAATGTTGTTAGAAAAAATGATCAATATTGATTATAATAAGCTCTCAGAAAAATCTGTAATAAGCACTTCTTTTTATGGTATAAGATGTTTATTTGTTAACAATTTAAAAATAAATAAGTTGGAAGTTCTTTGTCCTATATCTTTTTCAGAATCAATCGAAAAAAAACTGTTAAATGTAATTAATTTTACAAAGGCTGTACAATCAAAT
>MDSZ01072657.1_pt1 | contig 24038 bp, 18 predicted proteins | sample 811201 | NCBI WGS metagenome assembly MDSZ01 (sample SAMN05326647, study PRJNA326480) | marine metagenome | isolation source: seawater | place: Indian Ocean: North | collected 2010
GCTATGACGACAACTCAAAGTGTCAAAAGCATTGAGAAACAGAAAAATAAAGAGAAACGAAGACTAAGTATATAACCGCTTTATCAGGAGAAACATGGACTCAACGGCCCAGAAACCGGAACTAACTCCCATTCCATCTAATGTCAGCGAGATTCAATTCCAAGATACCTCGCTAGATATCTGGGAAAACAAATACTGTCTCAAGAGCAAGAAAGGCGAGATGGTTGATCAGAACATGGATGACACATATCGCCGGGTCGCCCGGGCGCTTGCCGAAGTAGAATCAAAAGAGATTCGGGACCATTGGTACGACAAGTTCCTCTGGGCTTTAAGGCAAGGCGTCATCCCGGCAGGCAGAATCATCTCAAATGCTGGCGCGCAGGAGCACAAACCCGCCACCTCGACAATTAATTGTACTGTATCAGGAACCATTAATGATTCCATGAATGATATTCTGCAAAAGAATGTAGAAGCGGGATTAACGCTGAAAGCAGGGTGCGGCATTGGTTATGAGTTCTCGACTCTTCGCCCAAAAGGCGCTTATGTTTCCGGCGCAGGCGCTTATACATCAGGACCTTTGTCATTTATGGACATCTACGACAAAACTTGCTTTACGGTGTCATCAGCTGGCGGTCGCCGTGGCGCGCAGATGGCCACCTTCGAAGTCGGACATCCTGATGTTATGGAGTTTATTAAGGCCAAGAGAGAAGATGGTCGGCTACGTCAGTTCAACTTGTCTTTGCTAATAACCCAAGAATTTATGGAGGCGGTCAAGAATGATAGTGAATGGCCTCTGTCCTTCCCTATTACTGGTGACGAACTCGAAACTGATGACTTGAACCTAAAGGACACCACTCAAATTCTATGGCGAGACTTTCCTGTAAAAGGTAAATACGTGACCAACGATGAGGGACTGGTCGCTTGCCGAATTACCAATATTATTAAAGCCAGACGTCTATGGGACTTGATTATGGCTTCAACCTACGATTTCGCTGAACCTGGTTTCATCCTTATCGACAAGGTAAATGAGATGAACAACAATTGGTTTTGCGAAGATATTCGAGCTACTAATCCGTGTGGTGAACAACCATTACCACCTTACGGTAGCTGTCTGCTCGGCTCAGTCAACTTAACTCGATTCGTGCAAAAACCGTTTACCAGTGAGGCAATTTTTGACTGGGATAATTTTGCCGAGGTCGTGGCTATTTTTACTCGAATGCTCGACAACGTCGTCGAAATAAACGGACTACCCCTTGCCGAGCAACAAACGGAGATTGAACGAAAGCGTAGACACGGGATGGGCTATCTCGGCCTTGGCTCGACCATCACGATGCTTGGAATGAGCTACGGCGATGAACAATCCGTAGCATTTACAGAAGAAGTTACCAAACAGCTGGCCATCGTTGGCTGGCGGATAGGCCTCGAACTTGCTGAAGAGAAAGGTCCAGCAGCTATCATGAACGAGGATTTCGACGTGACCCAGGAGATGTTGAGAATACGTCCCGAAATGGCCGCAGACGGATATAAAGTGGGTGATTCAGTTAAGGGCAAAGTCCTGCACGCCAATTATTCCCGATACATGCAGAAGGTTGCTGCTGAAGATCCGGAACTCGTTCAACAAATGGCGGAAAGAGGCTGTCGCTTTACTCACCACACGTCCATTGCTCCAACCGGTACTATAAGCTTGTCTCTGGCTAATAACGCCAGTAACGGGATCGAACCAAGTTTCGCCCATCACTACTCACGTAATGTCATTAGAGAAGGAAAAAAGAGCAAGGAAAAAGTTGATGTCTACTCTTTCGAATTGTTGGCATATCGAGCAATGGTAAACCCAAACGCACAACCAGGCAGCGACAACCCTGAGCATCAACTACCAGAATACTTTATCACTGCCGATGACATCACCCCAATACAACACGTCGATATCCAGGCAGCATCCCAGCGCTGGATTGACTCATCGATTTCTAAGACTGCCAACGTGCCAACTGACTACCCCTTTGAAAATTTCAAAGATATATACCTCTATGCTTACGAGCAGGGTTTGAAAGGTTGTACTACTTTCCGATTTAATCCCGAGGCTTTTCAGGGCGTTTTAGTAAAAGAGGAAGACCTAGAGAACACTACCTATCGCTTTGAACTAGAAGATGGTCAGATTCTGGAAGTCAAGGGCAACGAAGAAATTGAATACGACGGTGAAATGCACTCCGCCGCTAACCTATTTGATGCGATGAAAGAAGGCTATTACGGTAAATTTTAAATGACGATTAAGATTGACAAAAAAATCATTGGTTACAGTCTGAAGCACGAGGATGAACCTGCGATAGCATCGGAGCCAAAGCGCGATGTCATGCATGAAGACATAGCCCGTCCGGATGAATTGCGCGGTTACACATATAAAATTAAAACTCCACTGTCCGATCATGCAATGTATATCACTATCAACAACATTGTTTTGAATCAAGATACGGAGCACGAACAGGAATACCCATTCGAGGTTTTTATTAATTCCAAAAATATGGAACAGTTCCAGTGGATTCTAGCCCTAACCCGCGTTATTTCGGCCATATTCCGCAAAGGCGGTGATAGTGTGTTCTTAGCAGAGGAATTACAGCAAGTATTCGATCCTCAGGGAGGCTACTTTAAGAAAGGTGGTCGGTTCATGCCTTCGCTAGTCGCGGAAATCGGTGAAGTGCTTGAGACCCACATGAAAAAGATCGGCTTAATCAAGGATGAAGAACTTAGTGAAGCTCACAAAGCATTAATTGCAGAAAAGCGCGCGGCAATAGAAGCGCAGGCTGCGAATGCTGACAACGCTGATCCTGGTGATTTCCCGCCTGGGGCCCAACTCTGTAACAAGTGTAATGCAAAAGCGGTTGTCCTAATGGATGGGTGCATGACCTGCCTAAACTGCGGCGATAGCAAGTGTGGATAAACTCTACCTAGACCAGCTCCGACATGTTCTAGAGCACGGCAATAGGAGAGGCGACCGCACCGGGGTTGGGACACTATCATGCTTCGGGCTGAATGCACGTTATAGGATGAAAGACGGCTTTCCCGCGGTCACAACTAAGAAGCTCGCTTGGAAGGTCATGACTTCAGAATTACTCTGGTTTATCTCAGGCTCAACAAGCATTATCGATCTTAAAAAAATCTACTCAGCTAACAAGATATGGGATGCTAACTACCAAGACTACTTGACTAGACTCGGCCTTGATACCAATGACGGTGACATGGGAAGAGTCTACGGCAGTCAATGGCGTGCCTGGCTATCAGCAGACGGGCGCCAAATTGATCAATTACAAGAGGCTATTGAATTGATCAGACAAAACCCTGAAAGCAGGCGAATTATTGTCAACGCCTGGAATCCAGGCGAAGCAGCGGCGGACCAAGTTGCCCTGCCGCCTTGTCACAGCTTTTTCCAATTCTATGTGGTCAATTCAAAACTTTCGCTACACATGTATCAGCGATCCGCAGATATGTTTCTCGGCGTGCCCTTCAATATAGCGTCATACTCACTACTATTGCATATGGTTGCCAAAATCACGGGGCTAGTCGCCGATGAATTCATACATACGATTGGCGATGCGCATATCTATTTGAACGCGCTCGATCAAGTACGTGAACAAATATCGAGAGATCCTTTACCGCTGCCCCGGCTTCATATTGATGAACGCGGGCAAACAGAGATCGATGATTTTCAAATGGCTGATTTCAGCCTAATCGATTACGAACACCATGAGCCTATCGTTGCAAAGATGGCGGTTTGACATCGCTAGATACCTTCTTTAAACCGAAAAATTCCTAACGAAAGTATTCCTTTAAAAAGTAGCAATTTGATCTCTATCGAGATTTTTTCCTTACTAGGCTGCTAGCTTCAATTGCATCAGAGATGATTTTTATCGAACTTAGCTTTTTGCTCCGCAGAAGCTTCCATCTGGTACTTAGACTTCCACTCGGCATAAGGCATGCCGTAAACGATTTCGCGAGCCTCTTCAAGTTCAAGCTCAATTCCTTTATCCTCGGCCCCCGCACGGTACCACTTACTTAAGCAGTTACGACAAAAGCCAGCGAGATTCATCAAATCGATGTTCTGCACATCTGTCCGTTCACCAAGGTGCTCAACTAGACGGCGGAAAGCAGCTGCTTCCAGCTCTATTCTGGTTTCTCTGTTCATAAGTCATCCACAAGAAAAAATTTAACATACCCTAAAGCAAACATTATGTCTCACAATGACTTCAAGACTGGACAAAAATGGATAAGCAGCGCCGAACCCGACCTAGGGATAGGCCAGGTGATTATGTCAGACGATCGTCTAATTCAAATTCAATTTGACCTCGCAGACGAACTAAGAACATACGCCAAACATCAGGCCCCGCTCGCTCGAGTGAAATTTGCTGCTGGTGACCGAATCAAGACCGCCAATGGTATAACGATCTCAGTAACAGATGTCTCAGAACACGACGGGATCTTTATCTACCGCGGGATATATCAAGGTACGAACACTTCTATAATTGAAACCGAACTTGATCCCAATATTTCATTCAGTAAGCCAGAAGAGCGCCTATTTACTCACCAAACAGATAGCAATCGATGGTTCAATCTGCGATACAGAACTTTAAACCATCAAGCTAGACTCGCTGCTTTACCGGTCAGAGGACTACTAAGTCCTCGAGTCGCCTTGATCCCTCATCAGCTCTATATCGCGAACAACGTTGCCACCAGATATGCCCCTAGGGTTTTATTGGCCGATGAGGTAGGCCTCGGGAAGACCATCGAGGCCGGCTTAATCATCCATCAACAACTGACTACAGGCAAGGCAAGTAGGATTCTCATTATTGTTCCGGCTGCGTTGACCTTTCAGTGGTTTGTGGAAATGATCCGCCGATTCAATCTACAGTTTACACTTCTCGACGAGGACCGATGTCTTGAGATAGAAGCAGACAATCTGCCAGCAAACAATCCCGGCGAACATGAACTAGACAATCCTTTCGAAGCACAACAGTTGGCGCTGTGCTCCCTAGATCTATTCCTTAGTAATAAGCACAGGTTGGCGCAGGCCATAGAATCTAATTGGGATCTAATCGTAGTAGATGAAGCACACCACCTAGACTGGACGGAAAATTCACCAAGCAAGGAGTACAAAGCTGTCGAGGCGCTTGCGAGCGAGGCACGTGGGCTTCTCCTCCTTACCGCTACACCAGAGCAATTAGGTCGACTTGGTCACTTTAGTCGGCTCAAACTATTGGATCCAAATAGATACCATAGCTTCCAAAAGTTTCTCGAAGAAGAAGAAAGCTACCAGGACGTAGCTGCGCTGATTGATCAAATATCTAATCAAGGAAGCAATTTGGTAGAAGCTACTCGCCAGCAGATCAGGCAGAGGCTAGGAGTACGCGAACCTCAGACCGATGACGCCCTCGTCCGAAGCCTTTTAGATCGCCATGGAACTGGAAGAGTATTGTTTCGAAATATCCGTGAAAGTGTCGACGGCTTTCCTCGACGAGAATTATGTACCTATGAACTTAGTCCCGAAGGCTTTCCAAAAACACTAGCTAGTCATTTAGAGCTCAAAGATCCCAGAATAGACTGGTTGATCAATTTATTGCAGGACATTGGCAAAAAGGTTCTTGTTATCTGTGCAACCTCAGAAACAGCTATCTATCTGGAAAAACGTATAAGAAAGGGCACAGCTATTCGATCGGCCGCGTTTCACGAAGGTATGGATCTTGTTGCCCGAGACAGAGCCGCCAACTATTTCGCAGACGAAGAACGAGGCGCACAAGTTTTAATCTGTTCAGAAATTGGGAGCGAGGGGCGCAACTTTCAGTTTGCTCATCATCTAGTGATGTTCGACCTGCCAGCCAGCCCGGACTTGGTTGAACAAAGAATTGGACGACTTGACAGAATCGGTCAGAAGCATGACGTCTCAATACATATTCCTTTTGCGCATCAGACTGAGCAATATCATTTACTTAGAATCTTCGACGATGGTTTTGAATTGTTTTCTCAACCAAACGTGGCAGCACAGATCATCTATGAAGAATTTAACGATATTCATGCGAACGGTCTTGAAGAGAGAGTCACGCTCATCAGAGAGGCCAGCGAAAAGCGCCTTAGCTTGCTAAGCCAAGGACGTGATCGCCTTATTGAGCTGAATTCGCATCGATCAGAAATTTCCAGCGACCTCCTTAATCAGATCACTTTTGAGGATAATTCTAGTGATTTAGAGGATTACATTGAGGAATCCTTCGAAATGTTCGGTCTCGAATCAGAGCTACTGAGTGAAAAGGTTTATATAGTAAGACCAACCGAGCGCATGACTCGGCAAAGCCCGATCAGCGCTGAAACTCAAGACCGTTACCGCTACCCTGAACTTCCAGACGAGGGAATTACCTTTACTTACGACAGATCAACCGCACTTGCTAGAGAAGACGTCCAATTTATTTCATGGGAGCACCCGCTCATCGAACAGGCAATGGAACTAGTATCAACGAATTTGACAGGTAACTGCTGCTTTATCGTTGTCAATGCACCTGGTGTAAAAGCGGGTACGATGCTTCTAGAGAGCCTACACATAACAGAATGTGTCGCACCAGCAGAAATACAAGCGGCGCAGTATCTGCCACCCGCCATTGTCCGTTCGCTAGTGACCATCGAGGGAACGGACCTCGCAGATCAGCTGGCTTTCCAAAATTGGAACAACACAGTTGATATCGATAAGGAAACAACAGCAAAAATTTTATCTCAGCAGGAAACTGTGATCCGACAGCTAACTCGACATGCGGAAAAGGCAGCAGAGGAAAAATTTTTACCAATTCGGCAGTCCGCGCTCAGGGAAATGAAACTAAACTTGGACGAAGAAATAACAAGACTCGAAGCCTTTGCAAAGGTAAATCCTAACATCAGACATGATGAAATTGATTTTTTAGTAAAAAGGAAAGAAACACTTTCTGTTGCAATTTCTCAATCACAAATCAGGCTGGACGCCGTCAGGTTAATCCTCGTAGCCTGATACAGCGGTCAATCAAATCCAACCATTGTGGTCCTATGACCGGCCAAGTAAAGCCAGTCAGATTTATAGATTCTGAAAGCCCTCCAACGAGGATACGTCTAATAATCTCAACCGCTTCCTCTGTAGTTGAATATCGGAAGCGGGACGAAACATATTCCCGATAACATAAGTCATCCGGCACTACTGGAGTGCAACCGGCAGCGACAGCTTCCTGAACAGCCAATCCTTGAAACTCTTGGCGACTGGTAGAGAGAACGATTTGCGCTTCTTGTAGACACGCCTGATAATCATCTAAGGATTCAATGAAGCCTATTCGCCCCGCACGACCTGAAGACCTAAGCAATTTAGTAATTTCTAAGATCTCATCAGGGGTTTGCCGGAAATGTTGGCCCAGGAGATGAACCCGAAAGTCTAGATCCGCTTCGATCAAAGCCTTGAAAATATCAAGGAGTAATTCAGGACCTTTGTCATACTCCCACCGATGATTCCAGACTATCGTACCGGGCTTCTGGGCAACCAGATGTTGATGTTTATTTAACGCTACCGGCAGGCAAATCGATCGTTTCAGCAATTGTTCCGAAAGATTTGGCGGTACACCGTCTGGCATTTTTTTAAGGAGATCAACCATCCCTTGCATAAATGTAGAACGATTGAACTGCGAGTTAAAAACTACCACATCAGCAGCTAACGCTGTGTAGATGCTGGTCAACTGACGCTCTACTAAGCCTTGTTCGCTCCTGTCGGGATAGGCAAACTGATTTTCGTGGAAATAGACGATAGCTGGAACTCTTGACAGCCTGCTATTAAGCCCTCGCAATGCAGACAGATCAGTCATCGAAGTTACAATAAGTAAATCAAAATCTTGCTGAAGTCGATCGTCAAAAGCGAAAGTTAGCGAATTGCCGCGACTACGCCAGGCAAAATTTCGGGCAGGTAGAGCAACCTGGTGAAGTTCCATGCCGTTCGCTGCTAGATACTTTCCTAGCCCATCTCGCCAATATCGATGACTGAGAGCATCATAAGCAGATAGCAATAAAATTTTATGCATAGTTAACCCGCTATGAAGCATTGTATTTTCACGGTACACCGAAGGTGGTGTCTTAGGTAAAATATCACGTTTTGCAATTCTTAAGCTGGAGTAATAATGTCGGGAATCATCATCGTTGGCGCCGGACAGGCTGCAGGTCAAGCGGCAGCCAGTTTACGTCAAGAGGGATTTGAAGGCCCTGTCACCATTTTTGGTGAAGAGGCACAAGCACCATATCAGAGACCCCCGCTGTCAAAGGCCTATCTCGCTGGCGAGGTAGGCATTGAACGTGTTCTTGTTAGGCCTGAAAAGTTTTATGCTGACAAATCAATCGATCTGCATACAGGAACCCGCATCGATTCAATCGACAGAAGCAGCAAAACCGTTACGACAGTTAATAGTGAAGTATTTCAGTATGAAAAGCTTCTGCTTGCAACCGGCTCTCGCCCGCGCCTGCTAAATATTGAGGGCAGTCAACTGAGCGGCATTCACTACCTCAGAACCATCGATGATGTTGATAGCATAAAGGCCTCGATGGAAACTGCGAAGCAGGTCTGTATCGTCGGTGGCGGCTATATTGGTCTTGAGGTTGCCGCAGTCGCCAACAAACTTGGGTTACAGGTAACGGTCTTGGAAATGGAGGAACGTATTCTTCAGCGGGTCACGACGCCAGAAATGAGCGATTTTTACCATAAGCTGCATTCCTCAAAAGGGGTCGAAATACGAACCGACACAATGGTTAGCGGCTTCGAAGGTGATACCGTCGTCAAGGCTGTAAAATGTGGCGCAGAAACTATCCCAGCAGATGTGGTTATCGTAGGTATTGGTATCCTGCCAAATGTCGAACTTGCTGAAGCTGCTGACCTTGATTGCGATAACGGGATTATGGTGGATGAATGCTGTCGAACTTCCGATGAGCACATCTTTGCGGCAGGAGATTGCACGAATCATCCTAATCCGATCCTATCTAGGCGTCTCAGACTTGAGTCCGTTCCAAATGCCATGGAACAAGCTCGCGTTGCCTGCAGCAATATGCTTGGCGGAAATAAGACTTATGCAGCGATACCCTGGTTCTGGAGTGACCAGTACGATTTGAAATTACAGATGGTTGGCTTTTCCAGCGATGGTGATAATGCTATTGTTCGGGGCGATCTGCAAACGACTGAATTCGCGGTCTTCTACATGCGAGAGGGTAAAGTCGTAGCCGTAGACGCCGTTAACAGTCCTCGCGAGTTCATGGTTTGCAAACAACTTTATGGAAAGCAGGTCAACCCTAAAGACCTCGCTAACCCTGAATTCGAACTAAAATCTTTGCTAAACTAGCCCCATTCGGGTGCGATACAACTGAGGAGACATACCCATGCCACAAGTTAAATTCATTGAATTCAACGGCACCGAGCACACTGTCGACGCGGCAGACGGTGAATCTATCATGGTCGCAGCGACTGGCAACTTAGTTCCAGGCATTGACGCTGACTGCGGAGGAGAATGTTCTTGCGCTACCTGCCATGTATTGATTAGTGCGGAATGGCAAAAAAAACTCGCCCCCTGCTCTGATCAGGAAGAATCCATGCTGGATTTGAACCCAGATCGAACAAGCGAATCACGTCTGTCTTGCCAAATAAAGATGAGTGATGAATTAGACGGCATCATAGTCAATCTGCCGGAGTTTCAATATTAAATAGCCACAGGAGCATGTCATGAACGAGGCCCTGCAAAAAACGAATGATCCATACGCCATCCCACTGGCAGAAATCAACGTAGCAGACCCTGCTTTGTTCATGCACGATCAACACTGGGCTTTTTTCGACCGATTACGTGAGGAAGCCCCTGTACATTACTGTCATGATAGTGTTTGCGGGCCGTTCTGGTCCATAACCCGATTCAATGACATCATGGAGATCGAAAAGAATCCTGTTGCATTTTCCTCTGAAGGCAGCATCACTCTTATGGATCGTCCGCAGAATTTCAACACGGAAAGCTTCATTTCAATGGATCCGCCAAAACACGATGTCCAAAGGATGTCCGTTAGCGGAGTCGTTGCCCCGGTCAATCTCGCAAAATTGGAACCCATTATTCGCGAACGGGCCTGCAATATTTTGGATGACCTACCCATCGATGAACCATTCAATTGGGTAGATGAAGTTTCTATAGAACTAACAACTCAAATGCTCGCTACATTATTCGATTTCCCTTACGAAGACCGGTACCGCCTGACTTACTGGTCCGATATGGCGACTAGTTCAGAGCTGCAGGGAGGACCCACACCGGAGTCAGAACGACAAGCCGCTCTCCGCGAGTGCTTGGAAGTCTTTACCGAACTGTGGAATGAACGAGTCAAGAGAGATCCGAACGACAGTTTCGATTTGATTACAATGATGGCCCATAATAGAGACATGCAGAATATGGACCCCTTGGAATACCTTGGCAACCTGATACTTCTGATCGTCGGAGGCAATGACACTACCCGGAATTCACTTACCGGCGGCATTTACTTCATGAATCAATTTCCAGAACAATTCGAAAAACTAAAGGCCAATCACAAATTAATTCCAAAAGCGGTACCTGAAATTATCCGCTATCAGACACCCCTGGCCTATATGCGGCGCACAGCTACAAAAGATGTTCAATTTCACGACCAACAGATAAGGGAAGGTGATAAGGTCGCGATGTGGTACGTTTCTGGTAACAGAGATGCCACCGTAATTGAAAACCCTTATCAATTCGATATTGCGCGAGATAATCCCCGTCATCATCTTTCATTTGGTTTTGGAATCCATCGCTGCATGGGCAATAGACTTGCAGAAATGCAGCTGCGGATCGTTTGGGAAGAAATCTTGAAACGATTCCACGATATTGAGGTCGTAGGCGATCCGTTGCGTGTGCAGTCCTTTTTCGTCAAGGGCTACGAAGACCTACCCGTAATAATTCACGCCTGTTAAATGGATTCTGATCAACAATCGAGACTTTTCTATAGAGACTCATCAAAAGAAGTAGTCGTGCTCCGAAAAGGACTGGAGATAGCCCGCTATCGGACATCACGGGAGCTTATCGAAGTCCACATGAAAGGTATGCTAGCAGCAAAAGAGTTGACGCTTAAACAGATGAGCATTCTTCATGGTATTTCATCTGGGATTGATTGAATCCCGTTTGATAGGACGACAAGATAGAATGGCCGACTTCATGATCTTTTGTGTTTCGGGGAAGCTGAGAAAATAATATTTGCGCCGCACAGCAGCTGTGTATCCAAGGACTACCATCGCCTGTTCGTTTTCGAAGTTAACTCCAAACTGAGTGAACACATCGTTTCAAAAATCACAGTGACTGCTGTTAGTTTTATTTTGGCTGTTACTTCTAGTTGTCTCAATAGCAACACAATAGCCAATTGTTATAAAGGACAACTATTTTGGTATTTGAAAGGCAAAGATTAATGCAAAAATTGCAACAAGCTTGACAAGGCTATGACCGGTACTTGTTTTTTACAATAGCTCGTTGGAATTTCACCGTTGGACTCGTTACACTGATCTGATGGTCGACCGACTTTCTGACGTGACAGACAAAGCGCGAAGAGCGCTTCACAGATTCTGGTGCGAATACCGTGGTTTAGCCATTTTTCTCGTCATTATGGTGCTATTTCGCTCTGCCATCGCTGATTGGAACCAAGTACCCACAGGCTCTATGAAGCCTACTATACTCGAGGGCGACAGAGTCATCGTTAACAAACTGGCCTACGACTTAAAGGTTCCCTTTACCAGTTGGCCTATACAGACCTGGGCGGACCCAACGCCTGGTGAAATCGTCACATTCTACTCTCCAAAGGATGAAAAGCTTCTTATTAAACGAGTGATAGGCGTACCAGGTGATGTAATCAGCATGCGGAACAATCAATTGTTCTACAATGGCAGACCGGCCAGTTACGGTATTCTGGATATAGAGATTATTCAACAACTTGACCTGTTCCAACGGCATCGACATTCGTTTTTTTTCGAACAGTTGAACGAACAACGATATCCGGTAATGATGCGCCCTTCTGAGCCCAATCATTACAACACTTTTGGCCCTATCGAGGTTCCTGACGGGTTTTATCTGATGCTTGGAGACAACCGTGACAACAGCGCGGACTTTCGCTCTATCGGGTTAGTGTCAAGAGAAAGGATAATGGGTCGGGCCCATACCGTCGCTTTTTCGGTAGATTACAACGATTACTATCTACCGCGCATGGACCGTTTTATTTACTCCCTTGCTGTCGATTGATCTCTTTCGTATCCCTTATCCGCGACAACAGTGGCGGATCCTTCCGCATTAGTCTGATAAAGGGTATTCCTAGAAAGCCTAGCAAAATCAATCCTCCCACAAAGAACAAACAGAAAATGAACAGAACTTGGATGACATCCATATCAACATCAAAGAAATAGATTGCCACCCAGACAAATGCCACCGCGAAGCAAGTTCCTGAGACAAAACGGCTAATCAATGGGTCCTTCAATTTTTAACGCCCTCTATAATCGACTGACCGGTGTCACAGCTTCGGGCTAATTTAAAACAGTTCACTGATTCTCTCTAAACTCACTTGAAGGCAGCTTCCTTATAAAGTCGAAGCTAAGGCCTAACTCCTCTATGATATCTAGCGCCTGGTCTGCAACTATTTAATTTCAATCAATTCAATATCGAAAACTAGTACGGAGTTTGGTGGGATCTGACCAACACTACCCGCACCGTAGGCCAAATTAGGATGAAGATGAAGACGGAATTTATCACCCGAGCTCATCAACTGGAGGCCCTCTGTCCAACCTGAGATTACCTGCTGCAAGCCAAATTCAACCGGGGTCCCACCCGATTGGTCAAAAACCTCTCCGTTTATGAACGTACCTCTGTAGTTCACAACTACGGTGCTATTAGCGGAGGCATTGGGCCCAACAGTGTCTTCTAAAATTTCATATTGCAGCCCGGAAGCAGTGCTCATTACTTCTGTCCGCTTTGCATTTTCAGCTAAGTAAGCTTCACCGGTCTCTAAATTCGACGCGGCTAAAGCCTCGACTGCGGCAGCCTGAGCAACTTGATTCTCCTCCATTTCTGCCTGAGCGAGCGCTTGCCGACGCCTCACTTCATTATAAATAACTTCACGTTGCTGCTCCGAGAGGTTGGGAGGCAGATTAGCGACAGAATCCTTCAGTCCTTGAATCAATCGGTCGATGTTAGCGTCAGCGCTTTTACCCTCCTTCAGCATGTTGCCAAAGGAGTAACCATAAAAATAACCGAGATCACCTAGCAGCTCTACCTGTTCTTCTAAATCAGCTTCCAAACTAGACGCGTTTAGAGATATCGCATTCAACAATATCGTTAAAAGTATAATTTTATAGATTTTTTTCACCCTAACCTCGAATGATTATTAAACCGCTGAAGAATTATGACACATACAAGCTTTTTTTAGACAAGATACTAAAAGGAAAATCGCTAAAGCCTTGATAAGTCGTGAGAATTGAATCTAAACTGAATAATTAATCGTATCTCACACCGGAACCTTTCACCGCCGTCAATACCTCTCTATGAAGAACTTCATCAAAAGCGTCGTAATTATCTCTATTCTCCTTGTTTGCCTAGCCGCTAGTGCAAACGTTCAGACGCAAGAATTAAAACCTTTATCAGAGCATCGAACGACGACCCAACACATAGTCGACGCACTGGCATCGAGACACTACGTAAACACAGAACTTGACAACGACCTTTCTGCAAAGATCTACGACGCCTATCTTGACAATCTCGACCCTAGTAAGAGTTACCTCCTTCGCTCAGATATCGACGAGTTCGAGCCCTACCGATTCAAACTAGACAATGCCCTGCGGAGCGGCAATTTGGCGCCCGCGTTCGAAATCTTCAATCGTTATCATGAACGCGTTACCAACCGTATGGAGAAAGTAATCCACCAATTAGAATCAGAATTTGATGCATTTGACTTCGAACTCTCCGAACAGCTGCTTGTTGATCGAGAGCTTGCTCAATGGGGTTCGACACAAAAAGAACTAGACGATCTGTGGCGAAAGCGCTTGAAGGACGCCATCCTAAATCTAAAGTTAACGGATAAAGAGCCAGTAAAGATTCAGAAACTTCTCGTCAAACGCTTCAAGAACCGTTTGGCGAGGACTCAACAGACGAACGCAGAGGATGTCTTCCAGCTCTACATGAATTCCTTTACAAATACCTACGACCCGCACACACAATACTTCTCTCCTCGCACCTCAGAAAATTTCAATATCAATATGAGCCTCTCCTTAGAGGGTATCGGCGCCGTTCTGCAAGTAGAGGACGAATATACGAAAGTGGCCTCTCTGGTGCCCGCTGGGCCCGCCGAAAAAAAAGGCCAACTAAAACCTAACGATAAAATTATCGCTGTTGGTCAAGGTGAATCAGGTGAAATGGTTGATGTTATAGGTTGGCGTCTCGATGAGGTCGTGCAACTTATTCGGGGCAAGAAAGGCACCATCGTTAGGCTAAACATAATTCCTGCCGTCAACCAGGATGACAGCGCTTCGCAGATAATCAGTATTACACGCAACAAGGTGGAATTAGAGGAACAGTCCGCCCAGTCCGAAATTATTGAAATCGAACAATTCGGATACGTCCAGAAAATAGGCGTTATAGATATCCCTACCTTCTACGTGGATTTCAACGCTCTGCAAAAAGGCGACAAAAACTTCAAGAGTACCACTCGAGACGTAAAGCGACTTCTCCAAGAGCTTGTCGATAAGAAAGTGGACGGGGTTGTAATAGATTTACGAGATAATGGCGGAGGTTCACTACAAGAAGCCAAAATGCTAACCGGGCTTTTTATTGACCGGGGTCCGACCGTTCAGATTCGTAGTAAGAGTAATCGCGTAGACATTCTTACCGATAGAGATATCTCGGTAATCTATGATGGACCACTAGCTGTCCTCGTCAATCGTCTAAGCGCATCAGCCTCTGAAATCGTCGCGGGAGCTATTCAAGATTATGAAAGAGGTATAGTTATAGGAAACCAAACGTTTGGTAAGGGCACCGTTCAATCACTGCTGCCTTTAAATCGAGGACAATTAAAGCTTACACAAGCAAAGTTCTATCGAATTTCTGGAGAGAGCACTCAAGAGAGGGGTATCATACCCGACATTGCCTACCCCGCCAGCTACAATCCAGATTCGATAGGGGAAAGCACTCTTAAGCAACCTTTGCCTTGGGATGAAATCAAGGCGGCCCGCTTTAAAACGAAGAACGAGATCGGGCAATATCTACCTGAGTTAGAATCACTCCATCAAGCTAGGGTAGCTAACAATCCGGATTTTAACTACCTCAAAGAAGCTTTTGCTTATCGCAAGGCACGCGCAGAAGACAATTATGTGAGCCTAAACGAAAGCAAGCGACGACAAGAAAAAGAAGACCGAGAGGCCTTTTGGCTTACGCTCGAAAATAAGAAGCGTTTAGCTTTAGGCGAAAAAGTACTCGCTTCTTTTGACGAACTACTGCCGAAAGAGCCTGCCCTTGCCCTCACCGAACATCCTAAGCCCGCCACTAATGCTATTGCCCCCGAACAGACAGATCAAGAAACCGATGGCAAATCTATTACTGGTAATGAAATGGCAGGGGGTTACTCCACTTCAACGGAAGATATAACAACTAGCCAGGCAACTGAGCTCGACCCGTATTTACTCGAGAGTGGTCACATACTGCTGGACCTTATCACGCTCGAGGGAAGAACAGCCTCTGATCGTTTGCAATATCAAGGCATATGACTTCAGACAGGGTCACCGCCCAAGTGGGCAACTAGCTCATCGCGTTTTTCTAACATCAGGGCGACATCGCCCCGTGTCTCAACATTTAAACGGACAACTGGCTCAGTGTTAGACGTACGCACATTGAAACGCCAGTCGTCGTATTCCACGCTTAACCCATCAACATGCGTCATGTGAATGGCTTCTGGACCATAAAAACGCTCAAGCCGAATCAACAATTCATCTGGGTCATCAATTCGACGGTTAATTTCTCCCGATATGGGGAATCGTAAGATCATTTGATCAACCAACTCAGATAATTTCTTCCCAGAACTAGCCATCAGATCAATAACTAACAGCCAGGGCAACATCCCGCTGTCACAATACGCAAAGTCACGAAAATAGTGATGCGCACTCATCTCTCCTCCGTAAATGGCATCTTCCGCACGCATGCGCTCTTTGATAAACGCATGGCCAGTCTTACTCATCACCGCCCTACCACCCGCTGACTCAACCACGTCAATGGTGTTCCAAATCAATCGTGGATCATGAATTACAGTGCCTCCACCAGTCTGAGTTAAGAAAGCCTTAGACAAAAGACCAACGACATAATAGCCCTCAATAAAGCGACCACTCTCATCAAAAAGGAAACAGCGATCGAAGTCACCGTCCCATGCTACACCGAGTGAAGCACCAGACTTTTTGATTGCGTCAATCGTGGAATGGCGGTTTTTTTCAAGCAAAGGGTTCGGCACACCATTTGGGAAATGGCCATCGGGATCATAATTCACCTTGACAAGTTCTATCGGTAAATTGTCAGCCAATGCGTCAACGACAACGCCAGCTCCACCGTTACCTGGATTAACTACGATTTTCATCTTATGCCACTTGCTTGCATCGATATAACTCAAAAGATGAGATATGTAGTCAGGTCGATGATCAAGTTGCTCCAACTTTCCCACGGCTGGTTCATCCTTGAATTGATTAGAGGCGACAAGATCGCGGATCTCCTGTAAACCCGTATCACCGCTCACAGGTCGGGACTGCGCACGTACTAACTTCATTCCATTGTAACGCATAGGATTGTGACTGGCGGTAACTACGATTCCTCCATCAAAACCGTAGTGATTGGTAGCAAAATAAACCTCTTCTGTGCCGCATTCGCCAATATTACTTACAGACACACCTGCAGACCTCAACCCACGGATAAGAGCTTGTGTAATTTCCGGGCTCGTAATCCTAATGTCATGACCAACAACCACCTTTTGCGGCTTTATATGCAACGCATAAGCACGACCAATTGCCTCAGCAATTTCCTGGTTAAGCTCTTCTGGTACCCGGCCACGGATATCATATGCCTTAAAAGCAGATACAGGTAGTGTCATGTTAGTCCTTGCTTGATGATGACAGCCTAAAAGACTTTAAAGTCCGACCAAGCTCCACATCGGTTTTTAGTTGAACCAGTTGACGACAACGACGAGCATCTTCCTTAGACGCCTGCACTTTGTTGGCAAGCTTGTCATCAGCCGCCGAGGTAATTGCAGATTCTAAATCACTATATCTCGACAATAATTGTAACGCAGACTTTGGCCCAATACCCGGAACACCCTTAAGGTTATTACTCTTATCACCAATCAAAGCGAGGTAATCTACATACTGATCCACACTAACGCCGAAATGATCCCTCATACTTTGGCGGTCCCATAACCGATCATTGAAATAGTCAAAAAGTGTAATCTCAGACGAAAGTAATTGAAGATAAACTTTATCGGTGGAAACGATAACTGTGCGGCCGCCAAGCCCAGCAACGACAGATGCTATGGTACCGATCACGTCATCAGCTTCATAACTAGGAACCTTACAATCCGTAACGCCTATCTCTTGAAACCCTGCCACAAATTCATGAAGACCGTTTAGTAAAAGATCTGGTGTGGGAGAACGATTGGCTTTGTAATCGCGGGACAAAAGGTGTCGCCATGTCCGACCACGATCTTCAAAAACTACCGCTGCGTGGGATGGAGAAAATTTCGTCAATATCCGAGTCAATGAACCTTTGGCAGCGTCAACAACACTCTCAACATCCCGTGCATTACGTGGTTGTCGAGCCTCAAAGATTCGACGAATCAGATTAAATCCATCTACAGCGAGGAATAAAATCGGCATAGACTGATCAGAAACCTACCGCCATGCCTTCTGCTCTAGGATCCTTGACGCCTTGCATCACACCATCCTTAAACAAGATAGAATTAGCGTCACCAATACCTCGTCCCCAGTTAGCTTCCGTCAAATTATTGTGCCCGCGTGCTTGCAGCTCCCGAATGGTATCGGGCGAAAAAGCAAAACGCTCATACAGGATCCGATCAGGCTTCCATTGATGGTGGAATCTCGGCACGCTGACAGCGTCCTCAATCGACATTCCATGATCAATGATATTAAGTATAACCTGCAAGGTCGTCGTAATAATTGTAGAGCCACCAGGCGAACCAGTAATAAGGAAGGGTTTTCCTTGGCGCGTAACCAATGTTGGCGTCATTGAGCTCAACATCCGCTTGTTTGGGGCAATAGCATTTGCCTCTGCCCCCAAAAGCTGGAACTGATTTTCAGTATTCGGTTTCGCTGAAAAATCATCCATTTCGTTATTCAACAGCATGCCCGTCCCAGGGACGACAATCTTATTGCCGTATGAACTATTAAGTGTGGTGGTCAACGCAACCATCAGCCCATCTTTATCCAAAACAGAGAAGTGAGTTGTTTCCAAGCCTTCCGCAGGCGGCATAGCGCCAGGATAAATTTCATCGCTATCAGACGCTCTTCTAAGATTGACATTACCAAAGCGTGCTTTCGCATACGCTTTGTCTATCAGGGTAGCTATTGGAACGGGGAAGAAGTCAGGATCACCAAGGTGCTTTGCCCTATCTGCATAGGCTCGCCTCTCAGCTTCTACCATCAAATGGATTGCATCGGCACTTCCCCAACCTGCCAATGACAGGTCATGATTTTCCAACATATTCAGAATCTGAATCAGAAGCGCACCTCCTGACGAGGGTGGCCCCATACTCCAAATATCATAACCACGATAACTACCTTTGACGGGTTCACGCCAAACTGATCGATAGTCTGCAAGATCCTCATAGCTGATTATGCCGCCTGATCGTTGCATCTCGCTAACAATCAAATCTGCTGTTTTACCCTCATAAAAACCTTTCCGACCCTCATCCGAAATTCTCTGCAGGGTGCTTGCAAGGTCCGGTTGACGCCAGATATCACCTTGCTTCGGAGGACGACCTGCCACAGAGAACTTAGCAATTGAGGCTGCATGTTTGATCATTTTAGGTCGGACCCGGGCGAAATGACGGGCAACATACCAGTCAATCTCAAAACCATCGCGAGCCAACTTGATAGCCGGTGCGATAACCTGCGGTAATGAAAGAGTTCCGTAACGTTGAAGCAAAGTGATCAATCCGTCAACACTGCCCGGCACACCACTAGACAGCAGCGTGCTTCTCGCTAAATGATTATCGACTTCACCATTCTCATCCAGAAACATATCTCGATGAGCTGCAGCAGGAGCTTTTTCGCGGTGATCTAATGTAACAACCTCACCAGACTGCAGTCGCAAAACTGCAAAGCCGCCTCCACCGAGGTTGCCGGCTGAGGGATAAGTCACGGCAAGCGCGAACGCCGTCGCAACAGCAGCATCTACCGCGTTGCCACCCTGCCGCATAATTTCGATACCAGCTTCGGAGGCAAGGGTTGAGCGAGACGCCACCATACCGTTGCTCCCATAAACAGCCTCCGTACTTGCTGCGAAAACAGGAAAGCTTATGAAGAGGACTATCAAAGCAATAAACCGCATCAACAAAACCCATGGAAAAACTAAAGCTTAGCATTTAATCATTGAGTCGCTAATATGTAACAAATGAACCTGAGTAAACGAGACGCTCGCAAACTCTTCTTGCACCACCAGGGCCTGCTTCGTTCCGCAAGCTTTGGCAAAGGGAAAACCGCCGTATTCAACACAATCAATCGATTATCCTATCTGCAGATTGACACCATCTCTGTTGTTCGGCGCGCCCACGAGCACATTCTCCAAAATAGAGTGCCAAACTTCGACGAGACTATGTTAAACGAGCTCATGATAGATCGGCGCCTTTACGAATATTGGAGCCACGCTGCATCTTATCTGCCTTTTAGTAACTTCCGTTTTTCTCTCCCTGTCATGTACGCCAGGAAAAAACTCAAATCAATTGATGCCAGACTTGCAAGAAAAATCCTGCAGAGAGTCCAAACTGATGGCCCACTTCGTTCCAAGGATTTCGATGCGCCCGATCAATTCAGGAGCGGTGGCTGGTGGCAGTGGAAACCGGCTAAACAGGCACTTGAACACCTTTTTATGACAGGTGAATTGATGGTGAGTCATCGGCAGGGATTCCAAAAAGTATACGACCTGCCTGAGAATGTTATTCCTTCTCACGTCAATTCCTCCATGCCAACGACGGAGGAATGGAGCAAATTCATCGTGTTATCAATGATTGATTCTCTCGGGGTAGCCACCGAGTACGACCTTGGCTATGCAAAAGGCACCATCCAGCGTCTAACTAAGCTGGCAATGAAAGAACCCATAAGAGAAGCCATCAACTACTTCTGCCGGGAGGGCGGACTCTCAGAGATAAGTGTGGAGGGTCAAACTTACTATTGCCGGCCATCGTCCCTGGAACAGCTTCCAATTAAAGTCAACTGGAGAGCAGTCCAACTTTTGTCGCCATTCGACAATTTAATCATCAATCGACTCCGCACGCGCCAGCTTTTTGATTTTGACTATCGACTAGAATGCTACTTGCCTGCAACGAAGCGAAAATTCGGTTATTTCGCCATGCCTATCCTCTACGGCGATACACTGATTGGAAGAGTTGACGCTAAAATTGAACGAAATACTGCTGAACTTATTATTAAGCATCTTTGGCTAGAAACAATGATGAGCGAGCAAGTCATTAGAGCACTGAAACTTGGCCTTGAAGATTTCATGTTGAAGATCAAGTGCAATAAGATGAAAGTTGAAAATGCTGACCCTAAAAAGTTGCAACGATTGTTTGCAAGGGATGAACAACGGCAAGCATAGCCAACAATATTTTCTTAAAGCATTTTTCCAAAACAACTGGAGGAGTTACAACCTACAAATTACAAAACTAGATGTATGTAGTTCTAGGACCTATGTAGGTTCAAGCTAAATACCGAATGATCAACCTAATATAGGCTAGTTAATTCACTGATATTGACGAGACCTAAGCATATCGGGACTCAACTCTTGTAGGTTTTTTAACCCCATGAGCTTCATGTCTCTCTCCACTTCTGACCGGAGATTTTCTAGCGCTCTTTCTACCCCCGCTCTACCAGCTGCAGCTAGTGCGTATAAGTACATTCTTCCGCCCGAGCATGCAGTCGCGCCAAGTGCCAGAGCCTTTAAAATGTGTGTCCCTCTCTGAATACCACCATCAAGAATGATGTCAATTTGACCTCCTACTGTTTGCACAATCTCGTCCAACTGATCGAAAGGGCTTCTACTACCATCGAGCTGCCTACCTCCATGATTTGAGACCATTATGGCATCAGCACCAATTTCAACAGCTTTCTTTGCATCACGAGCACTCATAATTCCTTTAAGGCAGAACTTTCCATTCCAATCATCTCGCAGTTTCGAGGCATGCTCCCAATCCAAATCTTGATCAAGCATCGTTGAGAAATATTCACCCACAGAAATCGCTATATTCGAACCCTGCTGGACATGATCTTTAAGTTGCGAAAGCTCGAACTTCTCTCTGAGGAGGAAATTCAGAGCCCAATTTGGTTTTACACCAAATTGAAACAAGCTCATCGGCGTTAGTCTAGGAGGACTAGTGAATCCGGTTCTAAGGTCTCGTTCTCTATTCCCTCCAGTAATCGTGTCTACCGTAAGAGTAAGAACATCAAACTTCGCTTCCTTTGCTTTTTCAAGCATAGCCTCATTCAATCCACGGTCTTTATGGAAGTAAAACTGGAACATTTTAGGAGAACTAATCAGCTCACCTATTTCTTTTAAAGAAACCGTTCCCAAGGAAGAAACACCAAATAAGGTATTGTACTTTTCTGCCGCCAAAGCGACGGCACGTTCACCTTCATGATGGAAAAGTCGTTGAAGAGCCGTAGGCGAACAAAAGATCGGTATCCCCAACTTAAAACCCATTACTTCTACAGACAAATCTACTTGATCAACACCAGCCAAAACATTCGGAACTAAGTCGCAACTTTCAAACGCGGCTGTATTTCGCCTGTACGTTACTTCGTCGTCAGCTGCTCCATCGATATAGTGAAAGATTGGGCTGGGGAGCCTTCTTCTTGCTAAATCCCTTAAATCAGTAAAATTATTGCAGTTCCGTAAAAGCCGCGGCATTTTTACCTCCTAAAACTTTCTTAATTGTTAGGAAAAACCGAAAGGCCTTCTCCGCTAATGGATTATAACCCTAGAAGCGCAGACACACTCATTGTCCTTTACTGCAAGATAATGGGCTCTCCGACGATCTCTAAGCATCGCTCGTCCTTAATTCGACTGCTGTTAACCAGCCTCGAGACAGGGGTGGCCCGAAGATTCATTTTCGTTTCTGTTTGCAGGATCGAATCTAGTTTTCGAGTTGAAGTACTATTGCTTAGCCAATCCAAGATCTCTTTAGATGAAAGTGACAAAGGAACACGTGAATGAATCTGCCTCATCTGTAGAGGCGCTGCTTTAGTGACAATAGCGCAACTCTCGATAATTCGACCTTGACCTTGCCAACTTTCCCAGATGCCCGCAAAAGCAAAACCAAACTGATCGCAAGGAGTTATATAATATGGCTGTTTTAAACCGTCTTCATCCCTCCACTCATAGTAGCCCGAAGCCGGAATTATGCAGCGTTTTTTTTCATACGGCTCCTTGAACGCCTTACTTTTCCGTAGGCTTTCTGACCTTGCATTGAACATTTTATAACGTTGAGTGGGGCCGTCTGCCCACCAGGGTATTAGCCACCAGCGCATTAGTCTTAGCTCCCAGGAACTAACTAAATCATCGAACAACAGAACAGGTATATCTCTCGTTGGAGCTATATTCAATTCAGTTACTAACGGCCATCTGTCTTGCTTCCCAGTCATCTCTTTCAAAAGCCGATTCAAGGGATCATCAATAACATTAAATCTTCCGCACATACCGTGAAATTAGCACAGTTTTGCGCGAATTAAGAAAGCTGTACAAAATTGACTTTATAAGTTAGTTTCCCCCTCCTCGCTCGGGGAAGACTAGAATTAGGGAAACTACGATCTGAAAATTATCAGATTTTTGGGCCTTTCAACTATGCGACATCTACCAAATCTAAAGAAGCTCGAGACCGCAGAAATCCTCGATATCATGAGGCGAGCCGAACAAATAAAAAGTGATCCCAAGAAGCATCGTACCCTGCTATCGATGCAATCCATGGCGATGTTATTTCAAAAAACGAGCACGAGAACCAGGGTATCGTTTGAGGTAGCAATGAAGGAACTAGGCGGCCATGCAATATATATTGATTGGCTCACCTCAAATTTCGTGCTGTCTGGCATCGAGTACGAGACCGAATATTTATCTCGGAACGTCAGTTCAATAATGGCAAGGATGATGCATCACGATGATCTATTAAAGATTATTTCATCAAGCAACGTCCCCGTGATCAACGGTTGCGACGAAAGATTTCATCCGTGCCAGGCACTTACAGACTTATTTACGATAAGCGAAATTTTTCAAACCAACTTTAAGGACGCTCGAGTCGTTTATGTCGGTGTACAGAATAATGTTAGTAATTCACTGGTGATAATTTGCGACAAACTTGGAGTGTCTTTGACACTTGCAACACCAGAAATCGAGGACGATGACGAAAGTCTAGATGAAGACGTCCAAAAGATACTCGTCGAATCCGCAAGTATCAATCGCACTGCAGATGTTCGGTCTGCAGTGAAGGACGGAGATTTCATTTATACCGATACTTGGATCGACATGCAGTATTTCAACAACCCGAGTCTAGCATCCGAAAAAAACGCAAAAATCAAAAAAATGATTCCTTTTCAGGTGAACAAATCATTGTTGCAGGATGTCAACTGCAAAATTATGCACGACATGCCAATACACGAGGGCTACGAAATTACTGGTGAGATGGTACGAGATCCTCGATCGATTATTTTTCAGCAGGCAGAAAACCGCTTACATGCCCAGAAGGGATTA
>MDSZ01035921.1_pt1 | contig 24007 bp, 19 predicted proteins | sample 811201 | NCBI WGS metagenome assembly MDSZ01 (sample SAMN05326647, study PRJNA326480) | marine metagenome | isolation source: seawater | place: Indian Ocean: North | collected 2010
ATTTGAAAATTAATGTACTAAAAAGGTTTTTTTATAAAAATGTTTTTATCGAGTTACGAAAACAAAATAGACAAGAAAGGCAGGGTTTCTGTGCCAGCTACTTTTAGATCTCACTTAAACTCAATAGGTTATAATGGTTTTATAACGTACCCTTCTTTTAATCATGCAGCTTTAGAGGCTTGCTCGCAAGAAAGAATTGAAAAACTATCTAATACAATTGACTCTTTAAACCCTTTTGAAGATAAGAGAGATTACTTTGCAACTTCCGTATTATCTGAAAGTGAGAATTTACTGTTTGATACTGAAGGAAGAGTTTCAATTTCGGAAAAATTATTAAACCACGCAAAAATTAAAAATAATGTTTTATTTGTTGGTCTTGGTAAAACATTTCAAATATGGGAACCTAAAAATTTTGAAAAATTTAAAGCATTTGCCAGAAAAAAAGCTTATCAAAATAGATCTAATCTAAAATGGGAAAGTAAACAGAAAGGGGAGTTATCATGAGCATAAATGTTGGAGGCGGCGAATTAAGAGAGCTAAAACCAAGAATATTAGTCATAGGTGTTGGAGGTGCTGGTGGCAATGCAATTAATGCTATGATCGATGCTGGAATGCAAGGTGTTGAATTTGTTGCAGTTAATACTGATGCGCAAGATCTTAAAATGAGTAGAGCAGATGCAAAAATTCAAATCGGAATGAACTTAACTAAAGGACTCGGAGCTGGTGCAAAACATGACATTGGTCAAGCTGCTGCTGACGAGTCTATTAATGAGATCGTAAATTATATTCAAGGAAGTAATATGGTTTTTATTGCTTCAGGCATGGGAGGTGGAACTGGAACTGGTGCTTCGCATGTAATTGCAAAAGCTGCGAGAGAAATGAATATTTTGACTGTTGGAGTAACCACATTACCTTTCGCTTACGAAGGACCTAAAAGAATGAGAAGAGCTACGACGGGTTTGGAAGAATTGAAAAGACATTTAGACACAACTATAGTAGTGCCAAATCAAAATCTTTTCAAAATTGCTAATGAGGCTACTGGGTTTGAAGAGTCATTTAGTTTATCAAACGATGTTTTAAAACATGGTGTACAAAGTATTACTGATCTAATGGTAAGACCTGGAATGATAAATTTAGATTTTGCCGATGTCGAGACTGTAATGAGTTCAAGTGGAAAAGCTATGATGGGAACAGGAGAAGCTGAAGGAGATAACAGAGCAATGGCTGCAACAGAATTAGCTTTAAATAATCCATTGATTGATGAATACACTTTACAAGGCGCTAAAGGTTTGCTTGTTAATATTACTGGAGGAAGTGATATTAAATTATTTGAAGTTGACGCAGCAGTTAACAAAATTAGAGCTGAGGTTGATCCTGAAGCTGAATTAATTTTTGGAGCTATAAAAGATGAAAATATGAATGGTAAAATGAGGGTTTCAATTGTAGCAACATCTTTAAAAGGTTCCACTATTTCTCCAGAACCTAGGCCGGTATTAAATGTTGTCAATGGCTCAAACAATAGAAATGGTGTTTTTTCAGACAATCTTTTCTCAAAATCAAATATAGAGAAAAATATTGTTAATTCTATAGACGGTGCAAACGCTTTAAAGCTTGATGAAAATTTTGAAATAAAAAGTAGCGAGGAGCAAAATGCTTTAATTGACAATTTTGAGAGCAATGAAGAGAGTAAAATTGCAGAGGAGGCATTATTAACACAAACCAACGCTGACAAAGAAATTCCTGCCGGTGTATCTATTGAAAGTGCCTCTTATATAGAAAAAAGTGAGGATTTAAATAGCAACATTACAACACCTGAGGCAAGTGAGCCAGCTTCTAAATATTCTGAGGAAGAATATACGCCAAAACTTTTTTCAGAAGATCAAAATCAAGTTAACACTGAAATTAAAGACTTGAGCGAGGATAATGAAGCGACAGAGCAATTATTTGATCAAGAAACTAATGAAGATGAGGATTTTGAAATTCCTGCATTCTTAAGAAGACAAAAGTTTTAATGACAAGATTTAGAATTAATGAAAAATCAAACATCATCACTGGAATTTTCTCATTTTCCAGTGATGTTGAATGAAATAATTCAAATATCATCGCCATCGAATGGTGGCCTTTTTGTAGATTGTACTTTTGGTGGCGGCGGATACTCAAATGCGATACTTAAATTTCCTAACACAAAAGTCATAGGCTTAGATAGAGATACCGAAGTAATATCGATAGCTAGAAAATTAGAAAAAAAATTTCAAGATAGATTTAAATTTTATCAATTAAAATTTAGTGAAATGCAAAAAATTTTAAAAGATAATGTGGATACAGTAATTTTTGATCTTGGACTTTCATCAATACAATTGAATAATTTAAAAAGAGGATTTTCTTTTAAGTCTAAAGATAAACTAGATATGACAATGGGGCTTTCAGATATATCTGCTCAAGAAGTTGTAAATAATTTGAGTGAAACCCAATTAAAATTGGTCATTAAAATTTTAGGTGAGGAAAAAGAAGCATCAAAAATAGCAAAAAATATAGTCAAGGCCAGATCAGAAAGAAAAATTACTAGAGTAGATGAGTTAGTAAAAATTATAGAGAAGAGTAAAAAAAAAATATTTTCAAAAAAAATTAATCCATGTACAAAAACCTTTCAAGCTTTAAGAATTTTTGTAAATAAAGAAATTTCTGAACTTATTAATGGCATAGTAAACGCTACAAAAATTTTAAAACCTGGAGGAAAAATTTTGATAATAAGTTTTCACTCAATAGAAGATAAAATAATAAAATATTTTTTTAGCAACTATTCTAAAAATAGATCTAATCCCTCAAGATACCTGCCTGAGGAAACTAAGGATCATTTGATGCTTTTTGAAACACACAATAAAAAAGTAATTAAACCTTCTATAGATGAAATAAAACAAAATAATCCGTCTAGATCTGCTAAATTAAGATTTGCAATAAGAAGCAAAAATAAATTTTCTTCACCTAACAATCTGTTTGAAAAGTTTAATAGATATTTAAATATTGAGGCTATTAATGTTTAAAATAAAAATTATTTTCTCAATTTTTATTTTTTCATTTTTATTAATTGGTACTTCGATTGTTAAAAACCAAACTAGAGAAATTGAAAAAAAAATATCCAGTATAAGTAAAATGATTATGTTAAAGGAAAAAGATCTAAATGAGTCACAATTAGATTTTTCATATCTTACTTCACCTGCTATGATTGAAAAGAAAATAGAACATTTAGGCCAAAATCAATATTCACCTATGGAAATTTCGAGAATATTTTTAAACATGAATAGTTTCATCAATCTACAAAACAAATTTGCGACCCAGAGAAACACAAATGAGAAAAAAAAATAAAAAAGATAAAAATTACAATATAAATCAAAATAGTTTTTATTTTGAGGATTACTACGAAACTAATAAGAAAAACAAAGTTTCACGAAAAAACATCTACTCTCAAGACAGAATATATTTGTTATTTTTTCTTTTTTTTTCTTTAGTATTAATTTTTAGTATTAAAATTGTTCATATTTCTCTAAACAAAATCGAGATATTCAATAATGAAAACGCTTCACAAAAATTTACTTTATTACGAAGAGATATCACTGATAGAAATGGCGTCATATTATCCAGAAATATTAAGTCATTTCATGCTGCTGTTAATCCCAAATTAATTAGTAATAAAGATAATTTTTTAATTAAGTTAAGGCTAAACTTTCCAGAACTATCAATAAATATAATAGATAAAAAATTGAGTGAAGGAAAATATTTTTATTTAAAAAAACGTATTACCCAATTTGACAAAGAAAAATTATGGAGTCTTGGAGAAAAAGGAATAATTTTTGAGCCATTTCAATCTAGAGTTTATACTCATGCAAATCTGTTTAGTCACATAATTGGGCAAGTTGATTATGATAATTATGGTATTTCAGGTATTGAAAAGTATTTCGATAAAGAACTTAAAAATAAAAATACAGCCAACCAGCCTTTAGAATTAACCTTAGATACAAATATTCAACATCTCATCAATAAAGAATTAAACGAAGCCCTTATAACTTTTAGCGCTTCGGGTGGAGGTGCTTTGCTAATGAATGTGGATAACGGAGAAATTTTATCCTTAGTTTCGTTACCTAATTTTGACATTAATTTAAGAGCCGATGTTAATGATGAAAAATATATGAATAAAATCACAAAAGGTGTTTATGAACTTGGATCAATTTTTAAAACTTTTACGGTTGCTCTAGCTTTAGACAACAATATTTTGACACCGCAAACTATTATTAAAAATATACCAAATTCAATAAAGTGCTCTAATCACAAAATTTCTGACATAAAAGTGTTTCCAAAAAACTTATCTGTGGAAGATATTTTAATAAGATCGTCTAATATAGGCACTTTGTTAATTGCAAGAAAAATTGGAGAAGAAAAATTCAAAAAATTTATTGATGATTCTCAGTTGCTTAAGAGCCCTAATTTAGAATTAGAAGAAGTAGGCAAACCAATATTTTTTAATTGGAATAAGTGTAAATTAGAAACTATTTCTTATGGACACGGAATAACAACAACACCTCTTCAAGCAACAACCGTATATGCCGCTTTATCTAACGGAGGTATGATGATTAAACCAAGTTTGGTCAAAAAAAACGAAAACTTAAATCTTGGTAGAATTATTTCAAAAAAAACAAGCGAAAGTATAAATAATATTTTAAGAAAGGTTGTTATAGATGAAGACGGAACAGCTAGCCTAGCTGATATTCATGGATATTATGTAGGAGGAAAAACAGGGACATCCCAAAACTATAAATATAAAGATAAAAATTTGAATACATTTATATCGATTTTCCCATCTCAGAAACCAAAATACGCATTACTAGTTATGTTAGAGAATCCTCAAGTCGCAAAAGATTTAATTTATAATTATAGAGGCATGAAGGTAAAAGGTACTCGAAATGAGGCTGGTTGGAATTCGGCATATGTTGCTGGCAAAATAATAAAAAAAATTGGACCAATTTTAGCCATAAATAGTAAAGATTTTAAACATCAATATGTTGTTGAAAAAACTAATTAAAAATCTTTCAGAAGAAAAAAAAAAAATTACAATTAAAGGGTTAGCCATAAATAGTAAAAAAATTAAAAAAGATTTCATTTTTTTTGCAATAAAGGGTAACAAAATAAATGGTGAAAACTATATCAATGAGGCTATAAAAAAAGGGGCAGCTGTAATTATTTGCTCCAAAAGTTCTAAATATAGGAACAAAAATATTCCTATAATCAAAACCTCAAATATAAGATATTTATTAAGTGAAATTTCCTCAAAATTTTACAAATTAAAACCAAAAAATTTAATAGCTATAACTGGAACAAATGGCAAAACATCTGTAGCAGATTTATTTTTTCAGATTTTAAGTTTGATTAAAGTTCCAGTGGCTTCAATTGGTACACTTGGAATAAAATTAAAAAAAAAAAAAATAAATACAGAATTGACTTCTCCCGATACTATTTTTCTTCATCAAATCCTTGAAAAAATAAAAAAAAATAGAATAGATAATGTTATTCTAGAAGCTTCCAGCCATGGTCTGCACCAAAAAAGAATTGATCATTTAAATTTAAAAGCAGGTCTTTTTACTAATTTAAGCCAAGACCATCTTGATTATCACAAAAATATGAAAGCTTACTTCAACGCAAAATTACTACTATTTAAAAAGATTTTGGGTAAAAAGAAATTTATTGTTTGTGATAAATCAATCAAAGAATATTCCGTCCTAAAAAAAATTTCAAGAAATAAGAACTTACGTTTAATTGACTCAGGTATAATAAAAAAAAAATTAGAAAAACTCAAAAATTTAAATTTTAATGAACTTCAATTAAAAAATTTATCATTGGCAATAGCTGCTGTAAAATTATGTAATATTAAAGAAAAAAAAATTTTCAATATGTTGGATAAAATTAAAGATGTTAGTGGGAGACTGGAGTTAGTGAGAATATTTTCTAATAACATTAAAGTATTTGTTGATTTTGCTCATACCCCCGATGCGTTACTAAAAGCAATAAAAGTAATTAAAAAACAACACGGAGAAAATGTTTCTGTAGTATTTGGATGTGGAGGAGATAGAGATTTCAGCAAAAGACCCTTGATGGCAAAGATAGCAAGTAAAAATTGTAAAAAAATATATATAACTGATGACAATCCTAGAAATGAAAAACCTGAATATATAAGAAAAAAAATTATTGAAAATATAAAAAATGAAAATTGTTTTAACATTGGAGACAGAGCTAAGGCAATAAAGACTGCAATCTTAAACGCTGATCCTAATGAAATTATTCTAATTGCGGGCAAAGGTCATGAAGAACAACAAATATATAAAAACAAAGTATTACGTATTTCTGATAAAAGAATTGTGAAAAAACTTAAGTTAAAAATTAAAAAACTATCAAACAAAGAAAAAGTCTTTTTACAAAATAAAAAAATTATTAAAAAGATCCACAAGTTAGTTAAACCATTCGACTTTGATGGGTTATCGATAGACTCTAGGCTCATAAAAAAAAATAATCTATTTTTAACAATCAAGGGCAAGAATAATGATGGAAAAAAATTTATACATCAAGCGTTGAAAAATGGAGCTAAATTTATTGTTTCATCAAAAAAAGATAAAAAATTTAAAAATAAAATTATAAAAGTTGATAGTGAAATTGATTTTTTAAATGAGTTTGCCTCCTTAAAAAGGAAGTATGCTATAGCTAAAATTATTGCAATCACAGGAAGTGCTGGGAAAACATCATTAAAAAATTTGATTAAAGAATTATTACAAAACTTTGGAGAAACTTTTTCTTCTCCTAGATCTTACAACAACCAATTTGGTGTACCTCTAAGTCTATCCCAATTAAACATGGAACATAAATATGGTGTATTTGAAGTAGGTATGAGTAAGTCGGGTGAAATTAATAAGCTCTCAAAACTAATAAAACCGCACATAGGAATTATTACAAATATAGGTGAAGCTCACATTGAGAACTTTGCTAACATGAAAGGCATAGCTGACGCAAAAGGAGAAATAATTAATAATATAAAAAAAAATGGAACAATAATTCTTAATCGAGATGATAAATATTTTGATTATTTGAAGAAAAAATCAAAAGTAAAAAATTTAAAGATTATATCTTTTGGCATGAACAAAAAGTCAGATATTCATCCTATAAAAATATCAAAAAATAATAAATTAACTAAATTAAAAATTAAAATTGGAAATAAAATTATCATAACTAAATATAAAAATATTAACATTTATAATGTTCTATCATCATTAGCTTTAGCGCAAGAGCTTAAACTTAACATAAGCAAAATAACAAGATGTTACGAAAAATTTGAACCCACAGAGGGTAGAGGAAAAATACACAATATCAAAAGATACAAAAAATTTTTTAAATTAATAGATGAAAGCTATAATGCAAATCCACTGTCGGTTAAAAATGCTATTAAAAATTTTAATTCTATTAAAAAACTAAAATTTAAAAAATATCTATTGCTGGGGGATATGCTTGAATTAGGCAAAAAATCTGAAAGTTTACATAAAAATTTATCAAAAGTTATTAACAATTCAGATATAGACAAAGTGTTCGTAAAGGGGAGCAAATCTTTTGTTACTTATAAGAATATTAATAAGGAGAAACGTGGGAATATTTTTCAACATGAAGAAGATGTGGATTTTACTTTAAATAACATTATAGCTAATAATGACTATTTAATGATTAAAGGATCTAACGCAACAGGTTTGAACAAATTTACCAAAAGAATGATAAAAGGATTATAAATGCTATTTCATTTTTTTACATCTTTAATTGAGCAATACACTTTTCTTAATGTGTTTAAGTATTTGACTTTTAGGACTGGTTTATCAGTTATGACATCCTTAATTGTAGTTTTTATAATTGGAGCGCCGTTAATAAAAATTTTTTCTGAAAAAATGATTACCGGTCCAATAAGACAAGATGGACCTATCGATCATATAGTTAAAAAATCAGGCACACCTACAATGGGTGGAGTTATAATTATAATAGGTATAATTACAAGCACTCTGCTATGGGCTGATTTAACTAATATCTATGTTTGGACTTTAATTTTTGTATCAGTATCTTTTAGTGGTTTAGGATTATTAGACGATATATTAAAAATAAAATTTAAAAACTCCAGTGGATTAAAGTCAAGATATAAATTTATAGGTCAATTAATAATCAGTGTAATTGCTTTATTAATTTTAATTAAATATTCAAATCATGAGTATTTGTACGATCTTTATTTTCCTTTTTTTAAAAATTTAATTTTGAATATGGGTCTATTTTTTATTCCTTTTGGACTTTTTGTAATAATTGGATCATCAAATGCTGTAAACTTAACTGATGGACTTGATGGTTTAGCAACTGTTCCTGTAATGCTAGTGGCTTTATCTTTCACACTTATTTCCTACGTTGTAGGTAACACCATCTTTTCCGAATATCTTCAAATTCAATATATACCTGACGTAGGTGAACTTTCTATATTTTGCGGTTCAATTGTAGGAGCCTGTCTTGGTTTTCTTTGGTACAATGCTCCTCCAGCAAAAATTTTTATGGGCGACACAGGATCACTGTCCTTAGGTGGATCTCTCGCAGCAATCGCAATCATTGTTAAACATGAAATAGTGCTTGCAATAATTGGGGGATTATTTGTTTTAGAAACAGTCTCAGTAATAATTCAAGTAATTTCTTTTAAATTAACTGGAAAACGAATTTTTAAAATGGCACCCATCCATCATCATTTTGAAAAAAAAGGTTGGGCAGAGTCAACAATTGTAATTCGTTTTTGGATCATAGCTATAATTTTAGCTTTAGTGGGATTAGCGACTTTAAAACTAAGGTAATTGATGGTTTCTGTAAATAATTTTAATAAACTATCTTTTTTAGTTTACGGTTTAGGTTTGACAGGTCAGTCAGTAGTAAGATTTTTGAAAAAAAAACGTATTAAAAATTTTAAAGTTTGGGATGATAAAAATAAATCTTTATACAAAACAAAAAGGACTAAAAATTTAAACAAAACTTTAGAAAAAACTGATTATATAATTCTTAGTCCTGGAGTAAGTTTAAAAAAAACAATAAATAAGGATAAACTTATAAAGTTTAGAAATAAAATCATTACTGATATTGACTTAATATATTTGACAAAAAATTTTTATAAAACAATTGTTGTTACGGGTACAAACGGTAAATCAACGACTTGTAAAATTATAGCTCACTTATTAAAAAAAAATGGATATAAAACTTTGTTGGGCGGGAATATCGGAACACCTATTCTAAATTTAAATATCAAAAAAAAACATTATTTAATAATTGAAGCATCTTCTTTTCAACTTTCACACTCAAAATTTATCAAACCTGATTATGCTTTGCTTCTAAATATTACTAATGATCATATTGATTGGCATGGAAGTATGAAAAATTATCTAGAGTCTAAATTCAAAATTTTTAAGTATCAAAAACGAAATCAATATTCTCTTTTAAATATTAAATTTAAAAGACACTTTAAAAAAAGAAATTTTTCAGGGAAATTGATTTTCCCCACTCTCAAAAAATATAAAAAATATAAATTTAAGATAAAAAATTCTTACCTTAACTCAAATATAAATGATGAAAATATGTCATACATATTTTCTTTATCTAAATTGCTTAAAATAAATGAAAAATCTTTTCTAGAATCATTAAATACATTTGAAGGTCTACCACATAGACACGAAATTTTTTTAAAAAGAAAAAATTGTATTTTTATAAATGACTCGAAAGCGACAACATTTCAAGCAACTAAATCTGCTCTTAAAAATAATAAAAATATTTACTGGATAGTTGGAGGATTACCTAAAAGAAAAGATAAGATAAATTTATCAGGTTTGGAAAAAAATATAGTCAAATCTTATATAATCGGAAAAAATATAAAATTTTTTGAAAAACAGATTAAAAGTAAACTAAAATATTATATTGCTCATAATTTAAAAAATTCTATTCTTCAGATATTAAAAGATATTAAAAAGTTTCAACAAAAAAGTAATACAATTTTATTTAGTCCAGCATCAGCTTCATTTGATCAATTTTTAAATTTTGAAAATAGAGGAGAGATATTTAAAAAATTAAGTAGATATTATGCAAGAAAATATATTAAAACTTAAATTTATCAATTATTGGAGGAATATAGACAAAAAAATTTTTTTTTGTTTTTTAATCTTATTTCTTCTTGGTTTATTCTTTTCTTTTTCTTCCACTTCATCATTAGCTGGCGAAAGATTAAATAAAGATTATTATTTTTTCTTCTCAAAACATTTAATTTTTACTTTTCTTGCTTTGATTATAATGATTTTTATTTCAATTTTAGAAACTTCTCTTTTAAAAAAAATTATAATACCGATATTTGTTATTTCTTTTATTTTTTTGAGCTTAGTTCCAATAATAGGTATTGAGGTAAAGGGAGCAAAAAGATGGTTAGACCTTTATTTTTTTAGACTTCAACCAATAGAATTATTAAAGCCTTTTTTTATTCTAGTGACAGTAAAAATCTTAACATTGGAAAAATTAAAAAATTCTCAAATAAAATATCTTTTTAGTTTTTTACTATTGTCTTCAGTTATTATTCTTTTGATCGATCAACCAGACTTAGGCCAATCAATTTTATTAATTGGCGCTTGGGCCGCAACCGTATTTATTTCAGGAGTAAGTTTATTTTATATAATAGGTTTTTTTTCAATCTTTTTAATCTCAATTAGTACATTGTTATTAATGATGCCTGAAAAATTTGGTTATATAATTAATCGTTTAATTTCATTTATAGATCCTACAAAGGGTGACAAATTTCAATCTTCATCTGCGCTAGACGCAATTAGATTAGGTGGTTTAAAGGGACAAGGAATGGGCGAAGGAATTCTTAAAGAAAGTGTTCCAGAGGCACATACAGATTACATAATCGCAATAATTTCAGAGGAATATGGGTCAATTATTTCTATAACTATAATTTTAGTTTTTTTATATATTTCATTTAGAATTATAAAAAATTGCGTAAACCAAGAAGATGAACTAATAAAAATTTCTCTATGCGGTCTTGCTGCTCTAATGGTATTTCAGACCTTTATTCATGTTGGAGTAAATACAAACTTAATACCCACGACCGGAATGACTTTACCATTTCTTAGCTATGGAGGCTCATCATTAATAGGTAGTGCAATTCTTGCAGGAGTAATTTTAAACTACACAAAAAATAGAACTCACCTATATGAATAAAAAAATTAAAGCATTAATAGCTATTGGTGGAACTGGAGGGCATGTTTTTCCAGGTTGTAATTTAGCAGATCATTTATTTGAGAGAAATTATGATGTTAGATTGGTTACAGATAAAAGAGGATATAAATATTTAACCAAGTTTCTTAATTTAAATATTTCAATACTACCTTCATCACCAATTATTAAAAAAAATATATTTACTATAATTTTTTCTTATATTCTAATTTTTTTTTCATTTTTAAGGTCATTAATATTTTTAATTTTTAATAGACCGTCAATTATTTTTGGAATGGGTGGTTACGCCTCTTTTCCTATTTGTATTGCAGCATATATTCTTAAAATTAAATTTATAATTTATGAAAATAATCTAATAATAGGAAAAGCTAATAGATATTTACTACCATTTACCCAGAAAATGTTTGTCTCCTATAAAGATTTAGAGGGAGTGCCAAAAAAATATCAAAATAAGATTTTTGAAACTGGAAATATAATCAAAAAACAAATTATAAATTTTAAAAAAAATAACGTTAAATTAAACGTTAAATTAAAAGACGCTAAAAAAATAAGCATACTTGTGCTGGGAGGAAGTCAGGCTGCAAAGATATTTGCAGAGACACTTCCAAATATATTTCAAAGATGTATTAAACAAGGGATATCTTTAAAAATTTATCAACATTGTCTACCAAGTCAAAATGAAAAACTCAGATTATTTTATGAAAAAGAAAAAATAGAATTCGAAATTTTTAATTTTAGCAATAATCTTATTGAGTACTTTTCTAAAGTAGATTTAGCTGTAACAAGATCTGGTTCATCAATGTTAGCAGAGCTTACCAATGCAAATATACCTTTTATTTCGGTACCGTTACCTTCTTCCACAGATAATCACCAACTTAAAAACGCCATTTTTTATCAAAGGAAAAATTTCGCGTTTCTAATAGAGGAAAAGCATTTGAATGAAAAACTATTTCTCCTTATTAAAGATATTTACAATAATAGCGAAATACTTGAAAAAATAGTACAAAATCAGAGTCAATATTCTGACAAAAAAGTCTACGACAATATAAATTTAATTTTAAAAGAAATTATTGATGAAAAATATTAATTTAGGTCAAAAAGAAATAATTCATTTCGTTGGTATTGGCGGAATTGGTATGAGTGGTTTGGCACAAATAATGAAAAATATGGGTTTTAGAATACAGGGAAGTGATATGAGTAAAAATAAAAATACCATCAGCTGTTCTAAAGCAGGTATAAAAGTTTTTATTGGTCACTCAAAAAAAAATGTAAAAAGCGCTACAATTCTTGTGAGATCATCAGCTATAAAAAATAGTAATAGTGAAATGAGATACGCAAGAGCAAAAAAAATTCCTATTTATTCAAGAGCTGAAGTATTAGCTGATGTAGTCTCGCTAAAAAAAAATATCATTATTACCGGCTCGCATGGGAAAACAACAACTACATCTCTTGTATCAAAAATACTTTCAGATCAGAGACTGGATCCAACAATAATTAATGGGGGAGTGATAAATTCACTTAATAGTAACGCAAAATTAGGAAAAGGAGAATGGGCTATATTGGAGGCAGATGAGTCTGATGGTAGCTTTCTTAAATTACCAATAAATTATTCAATAATAACAAATATTGATTATGAGCACATTGATTTCTACAAAAATTTTAAAAATTTAGAAAACTCCTTTATTAAATTTATAGAAAAAACTCCACCAACAGGTAAATCAATTCTTTGTATAGATGATAAAAATATAAAAAAAATATTAAGTAAAATAAAAAATAAAAATATTTTAACTTATGGTGAAAGCAAGAATGCTGATTATCAGATATCAAATATACGATACAAAGTTGATTTTTCAATCTTTGATTTAAATTACAAGAGCTTAAAGAAGGAAAATAAAAAAATTAAAAATATTCAATTAAAATTGCTGGGAAGACACAACGTACAAAATGCTGCTGGAGCAATTATTATATGTTTAAATTTAGGTGTAAGTCAAAATATCATAAAAAAATCACTAAAAAAATTTACAGGTGTCCAAAGAAGAATGACTAAAATATTTACTAAAAATAAAAATGATTTTTACGATGATTATGCTCATCATCCTACTGAAATAAAGTCTATTTTAGAAGGAGTAAAAAACGTTTATAAGAACAGGAAAATAATATCTGTTTTCGAGCCACATCGTTACTCAAGAGTATTGTCTTTAAAAAATGAATTTTCTAAATCTTTCAAAAAATCAAATATAGTGCTTCTTTGCCCGATATACGCAGCAGGTGAAAAAAAAAATCACAGATTTAATCCGATTGAATTTGCGCGATTAATTTCCAATAATTCAAAAACCCAAGTAATAGTAATTAGAAATTATAATGAAATAGAAAAATACATTAAAAAAAATTTAATAAGCGATGAAATAATAATAGGAATGGGAGCAGGATCAATTTCAAAATACATGAGAGAACTAAAATATTTATGAGATACAATGAAGACTTAATAAAAAAATTTGGAAATAATATTTCAAATAATATTAAACTTTCAAATTACAGTTGGTTTAATTTAGGAGGTCCAGCAGAATATTTATTTAAGCCTAAGAACAAAAATCAATTAATAGAATTTCTTAAGGAAAATGAAAGAAGCAGATTTAAAATAACTGTACTTGGAGCAGGCTCAAATACTCTTATTAGGGATAAAGGTGTAAAGGGAGTTGTAATTAAACTTGGATCAAATTTTTCAGAAATAAGTTTAATTGAAAAAAATATTATTAAAGTAGGCGCTGCCACACTTGACCGCAAAATTTCTAATTTTGCAAAGGATAATGGGATTGGTAATCTTGAATTTCTTTCTTGTATTCCAGGATCGATTGGTGGAGCAGTTGTTATGAACAGCGGATGTTACGGGAACGATATCTCAAAAGTTTTGAATTCAATAAATGTAATAAGCATTAATGAAGGTGAAGAAAAAGAGATAAAACGCGAAGAAATTGAGTTCTATTACAGAGGAAGCAGCCTATCAAAGGATTTTATAATTACATCGGTAACTCTTGTTGGCGAAATAAAAAATAAAAATGAAATAAATAAAATACAAAATGAATTAATTAATAAAAAAAAATTGTCTCAACCTAGTCAAATAAAAACATGTGGAAGCACTTTTAAAAATTTAAGCAACGATAAAAAAGCATGGCAACTTATTAAAGAGTCTGGTTGTGATGAATACAAAGAGGGAGATGCACAAATATCAAAGAAACATTGCAATTTTTTTGTTAACAATGGAAAAGCGAATTCATCTGATATTGAAAAACTAATACATAAAGTACAACAAACAGTTAATGAAAAAGCAGGAGTTAATCTTGAATTAGAGATTAAGATAATTGGTGAATAAGAATTTTTTTAAAAGAGTTTTAGTTGTACTCGGAGGCACTTCAGGTGAAAGAGCAGTAAGTCTTGATAGTGGTAAGGCTTGTATTAAAGCTTTAAAAAAAAAAAAATACGTTGTTTCAATTTTTGATCCAAAGTTTAAAAACTTTAATTTGATCAATAAAGCTAAAACAGATGTAATTTTTAATGCATTGCATGGCAAAGATGGTGAAGATGGTGTAGCACAAAGTTATTTCGAGTATTTAAGAATTCCCTATACTCACTCTGGAGTTTTAAGTTCATATAATGCAATGAATAAGATGATTTCTAAAGAAATTTTTAAAAAAAATAAAATTTTAACACCAAAGTATTTTATTTTAAAAAAGAAGGAATTTAGTAATCATAAAAAGATTTTAAAAAATAAATTACAATTTCCAGTAGTTATTAAACCAATTGATGAAGGCTCAAGTATAGGTGTTAAAATTTCAAAAAGTAAATCAAATTTGATTAATCATGCAAAATTTTTATTTAAAAAATACGATGAATTGATGGTCGAACAATTTATCGGTGGTCAAGAAATACAAGTAGCAGTTATTAATAATACTGCAATCGGGGCAATTGAATTAGTGCCTAAAAGATCTTTTTATGATTATAAAGCAAAGTATACAAAAGCAGCAAATACAAAACATATAATGCCAGCAAGATTGAATGGTATCAAATATAAAGAGGTTTTAAAAATTGCAATGAAAGCTCATAAAGCTTTAGGATGCAAAGGTGTTACAAGGACAGATTTTAAATTTTATCAAAATAAATTTTTTATTCTAGAACTCAATACTCAACCGGGAATGACAAACTTGTCATTAGTGCCTGAAATAGCTGGTCATTGTGGTATCAGTTTTTCAAACCTTGTCCAGAAAATCTTATTAGATGCAAGTATTAATAGATGAATAAGCGATTATTAATCGGTTTAATTTTATTTCTTCTCTTAAGCACTTACAATATTCAAAGTGATTTCAAAATACTACCAAAATTAAATATAGAAAAAATTATTTTAGAAAATAATGATATTGTAGATGAGTCATTATTGAAAAGAAAATTGTCATTTTTATATGGAGAAAATATAATTTTCTTCAATAATAATGAAATTGCCAAAAAATTAGATAACTTAGATTTTATTGAAAGTTTTGAAATAAAAAGAATATACCCAGATAAAATTATAATTAAAATTTTCGAAAAAACACCTATTGCAATTCTTCAAAATAAGAAAAATAAATTTTATTATACGAGCAATGGAGATGTGATAAATTTTTTTAAAATCGAAAAATTTGATAATTTACCGATAGTATTTGGGGATAAGAAAAATTTTTCAATTTTTGTAAAAAAACTAAAAGAAATAAATTTTCCATTAGATCAAATAAAAACATTTTATTTTTTTGAAATTAATAGGTGGGATTTAACCACTAAAAAGAATCAAATTATAAAACTTCCAATTCAAGGTTATGATGAAAGCTTATTAAATTTCATTGAACTGGATAAACGAGATAATTTTAATAAATTTAAATTATTTGATTATAGAATAAATAATCAACTTATTTTAAAATGATATAATGCAATTAGACACCCCAACTCTTTTTGTTGAAATTGATAAAACAGAGTTTATTTTTTCTGTTTATCAAATCAAACAAGAAAACAACTTTAAGCAATTATTAAAAATATCTGTACCCTTACAAGGTATATCTTTTAACAGAATTGATAATTTCGATCTTGTTTTTAACATATTAAAGAACAATATTTATAATATTGAGCAAAAATTAAATTTAACATTTAAAGAAACAATACTGATACTAGATAACTTTGAATATTTTACAATAAACTTTTCAGGATTCAAAAAATTAAATGGATCTCAACTTACAAAAGATAATATTTCTTATATTTTAAATTCTCTCAAATCTCAAATAGACAAGTTAGAAGAAGAAAAAACTATTCTACATATTTTCAATTCAAAATATAATTTAGATAAAAAAAAAATTGAAAATCTCCCTATAGGTTTATTTGGAAATTTTTATTCTCATGAATTAAGTTTTTTTTTAATTCATAACAATGATTATAAAAATCTCAATAATATATTTGATAAGTTTAATATAAAAATAAAAAAAATAATTTTTAAAAATTTTATAGAAGGTGTTCAGCTCATGAATAGCAATCAAAACTTAGAAACATTTTTTAAAATTAAGATAAGCGAGGAAAATTCTGAAATACTTTTTTTTGAAAATTCTGCTTTAAAATTTGCCCAAAAATTTAAATTTGGATCGAATTTAATAATTGCCGATATATCGAAAGTTATTTCTTTAAAAAAAGAAATTGTAAAAAACATAATTTCAAAAGAAATAAGTGATGGAAAACCATCTGATGATTTCATAAAAGAAGAATATTTTGAAGGTCAAAATTTTAGAAAAATAAAGATAAAATTAATTCATGATATTGCAAATGCGAGAATACAAGAAATTGCAGAAATTATTCTTTTAAAAAACGTAAATATCAAAAGTTTTTTAAAAAAAGATAGATATATATTTTTGAGATTGAGTGAAATGCCTTGTTTGAAAGGTTTTAAAAACAATCTTGAAAAATCTTTTTCTAAAGAAAACTCTTATAAAATAAAATTTTTAGATCAATATGAATTAAATGAAAATTCATCATATTATTTTGATGCCGCTAAAATAGTAAATTTTGGTTGGAAGAAGGAAGCTATCCCAATAACCCAAAATAAACAGTCATTAATAACTAGGATTTTTAAGTCATTTTTTGGATAATTGATTGTTTTTTTTGGTAATATTTGTTGTTTTAATTACTTCTCTCAGAGTCTGTATAAATTACTCATGCAAAAAATTTATCAGCAAACTATATGTGAAACTGCCACTTTCGAGGGTATTGGGCTGCACTCTGGAAAAAATTCGAAAGTAAAATTACTACCTGCGAATGATAATCAAGGGATAGTTTTTAAGAGAGTAGATTTATCAGAAAACAACATAATAAAAGCTGATTACAAAAATGTTAAATCAGCGAAACTTTGTACTACTTTAGAAAATTTTTCAGGAAATAAAGTTTCTACAGTTGAACATTTATTGGCTGCATTTTATATTGCTGGAATAGACAATATAACTGTCGAGATTGATAATGATGAAGTACCAATAATGGATGGATCTTCAGATGAATTTATAAAAATATTAGAAAAAGCAGGAACAAGAAAACAAAAAACTAAAAGAAAATTTATTAAAATTTTAAATAGATTTGAATTTAAAAATGGTGACAAATCAATATCTATAAAACCTAGTGAATTAGATTTTGAAATTAAATTTAAACTAAATTACTCCAACAACATAATTGGAAATCAAGAGAATACTGTTAATTTTTATTGTGATAATTTAAAAGATATTTATTCATCAAGAACTTTTTGCTTATACGATGATATTGAAAAAATTAAAAAAAGTGGTCTTGCTAAGGGTGGATCATTACAAAACGCTTTAGTCGTTAATGAAGAAAAAGTTTTGAATGAAGAAGGTTTAAGGAATAATAAAGAATTCGTTAATCATAAAATTTTAGATTTAGCAGGGGATTTCTTACTTTCAGGATACAGAATTTTAGGAAAAGTTGAATGTTATCAAGGAGGGCATCAGTTAACGAATACTTTTTTGAGAAAATTATTGGAATTCAAATCATCTTACTCAATTATTGAACTTGATAATGATAATTTATCAAAAAATAGAAAAATCCAAGAACCAATCAAAATAGCTGTAAACGCTTAATATCATTAAAATTTACCATTCTAATTTAATTTGTTATTAATTGATTAATGTTTCAAAAAACTTTAATAACATTTTTATTAATTATTTCTTTAATATCCTGTTCTAATAAAAAAAATGTAGAATACGATCCTCAAGTAAAAGTTGACCCTTACAAAGTTTACAAGGAAGGCTTAGAAGCTTTCCAAGAAGGTGATTATTTTTTCGCTGAAAAAAAATTTTCTGAAGCAGAGCTTAACTTTACAGTAGTAGAATTAGCCGCTAAAGCGGCAATTATGTCTAGCTACTCTTTATACGGGATAAATTTTTATACTGAAGCTCTAGCAAATCTAGAGAGATTTTTAAGAAAATATCCTGCTGATCAAAACGTTATGTATGCACATTATTTAATTGCAATTATTTACTATGAACAAATCGAAGATGAAAAAAAAGATCTTTTACCTCTTATAATGGCAGATGAAAAAATTGATTTTTTTATAAAAAAATTTCCAGACAGTGATTACGCCATTGATTTAAGATTTAAAAAAAATCTTATCCAAAACCAATTAGCTGCTAAAGAATTATTCATTGCTAAATATTATATATCTACTCAAAAATGGGCAGCAGCAATAGCAAGACTAAAAATAATTGTAGAAAAATTTGATAAAACAATATTTATTGAGGAAGCACTTCATCGTCTTGTTGAAATACATTATTATTTAGGTCTTGAAAAGGAGGCAAAAAGGTATGCTAAAATATTAGGGTATAACTATAACTCGAGTGAGTGGTTTGAGCAGTCGTATAAAATTTTAAATAAAGAATATCAAATAGTTAAAAAAGATAACAAAAAAGATGATAAAAGTTTTTTTAGAAAGATACTTCAAAAAATTAATTAATCTAAATGATAAGTAAATCTAAGATTTTGAATAATTATAAAAGAAAAATTAATCTAATTAAAAAGCATAATTATTTTTATTTCACCAAAGATAATCCCAAAATTTCAGACTCTGAATATGATCAATTAAAAAAAGATTTATTGGATATTGAAAAAAAATATCCTTATTTAAAAGAATTAAATTTAAAAGACAATATTATTGGTGCCTCACCTTCAAATAAATTTAAAAAAGTTAAACATTTGCGTCCAATGCTTTCATTATCAAATGCTTTCGATCAAAACGATATTCAAGATTTTTTAAAAAAAGTTAAAAATTTTTTAAACTATAAAACTTTTGATATCGAGCTATTTTCTGAGCCTAAAATTGATGGTATTTCGGCAACATTAATATATGAAAATGGAATTTTAGTAAAAGGTTTGTCTAGAGGTGACGGAGTAACCGGTGAAGATATTTTAGAAAATTTAAAAACAATCTCTACAATACCAAAAAAAATTAAAGCAGAAAATATTCCATTTCTTTTAGAAATAAGATGCGAAATTTATATTAGTAAAAAAGATTTTTTTAAATTAAAAAATAAGTTTGCAAATCCCAGAAATGCTGCAGGTGGTTCACTTAGACAAAAAGACTCAAAAGAAACAGCCAAAATCCCACTTAAATATTTTGCTTATGGTTTTGGAGCTGTAGAACCTATGACATTTTCAAAACAGTCAGACTTTCTTAAAATCATAAAGGAATGGGGGTTTATAACTAATCCTTTATCAAAAATTATTAATGGAACAGAAGAAATAGAACAACAACATTCAAAAGTAGACATTATAAGATCTTCCTTAGATTATGATATAGATGGATTAGTTTATAAAATAAATGATTTAAATTTACAAAAAAGATTAGGAAATACATCAAACTCTCCTAGGTGGGCTATTGCTTATAAATTCTCAGCAGAGAAAGCAGTAACTACAATTAAAGAAATTACAATACAAGTTGGAAGAACTGGAGCAATTACACCAGTGGCAAAAGTTGAACCAGTTACTGTTGGAGGAGTTGTAGTTTCAAACGCCACATTACATAATGAAGATGAAATAAAAAGAAAAGACATCAGAATAGGAGACACTATTCAAATTCAAAGAGCTGGAGATGTAATACCACAAGTACTTTCAGTTGACATTTCAAAAAGGGGAAAGAAAAGTAAAAAATATATTTTTCCTTCAAAATGTTTGTGTGGTTCTATAACCAAAAAAGAAATAAGCAAAAGCACAAAAAAAGAAGATGCCGTTAGACGCTGTATCAGAGGCTATGATTGCAAGTTTATTGCTAAAGAAAAACTCAAGCACATAGTTTCAAAAGATGCGTTAAATATAGACGGTTTAGGAAAAAAAGTAATTGACCAGTTTTTGGACTTACAATTGATAAAAGAACCATCTGACATCTTTAAATTAAATTACATAAAAATTAAAAATCTCGAAGGATGGGGGGAACTTTCGATCAATAATTTAAAAAAAGCTATATCAAAATCACAAATAATTGATTTGGATAGACTAATTTTTTCAATAGGTATAAGGCATATTGGTCAAGAAAATGCAAAAATCTTAGCTAGTTTTTTTGGATCGATAAAAGAGTTCTCAAAATTATTTGATTCTAAAACTAGAAATAAAATTTTAAAAAATTTAGTTGACTTGGATGGTATTGGCGAAACACAAATACAATCTATTAATAACTTTTTTTTAAATGAAACCAATCTAAGAATAACAAAGGAATTGATTCAAAAATTAAATGTAAAAAATTACTCACTTCCAAAAACTGGTGGAAAATTCTCTAACAAAAAACTGATGTTTACCGGAGGTTTTCAAAATATGAGTAGATCAGAAGCAAAAACTATAGTGGAAAATAACGGAGGAAAAGTTTTAGGAGCTATTTCGAAAAAACTAGATATTTTAGTAGTTGGAGACTCTAAACCAACAAAAAAAAAAGTCGACCAAGCAAAAGAGTTAGATATAAAAATTGTTTTAGAGAAGGAGTGGGATAAAATACTAAATAGCTGAACACGCTTTTTTAAGCTCTAGAATTTCAATTTTATTCATGCTGTTCTTAAGATTGTGGTATACCTTTTTATGATAATTATTGATCCATTCCTTCTCCTTATTATCAAGCATACCTCGATCAATTAAATCTTTATCTATCGGAGCCATGGTGAGGTTTTCAAATAATTGTTTGTTTTTTTCTTTTTTAACATAAATGAGATTTTCGATTCTAATTCCAAAATTATTTTTTTCATAATAACCAGGTTCATTAGATACTATCATTCCCTTTTTAAATTTAACTTTATTATTTTTTGAAATCGCTTGTGGTCCTTCATGAACATTGAGAAAATATCCTACTCCGTGACCAGTACCGTGCGAATAGTTAAGACCAACTTGTTTTAAGAATTTTCTTGCTACATCATCTATGATAGAACCAGTTGTACTTTCTTTCAAATTAAAATTAGCAACAGCAATATGTCCCTTTAAAACTCGCGTAAAAATATTTTTAATTCTTTTACTCGAATTTTTCAAAGAAATAGTTCGAGTAACATCGGTTGTTCCAAATTCATACTGCCCACCGGAGTCAACAAGATAAATATCACCCTTCTTTAAAATTCTATTAGTTTTTTTTGTTGCATGATAATGTATTATTGCTCCATTAGAGCCAGCGCCAGAAATCGTTGGAAAGCTGGGAAACTTGAATTTATTATTCTTTTTTCTAAATTCAAGTAATTTTTGTGAAGCATCCATTTCTGTAATTTTCCTTTTAATAAAATTTTTTTTTAGCCAAAATAAATATTTTGTTAAAGCCGAACCATCCAGAATATGAGCCAATTTTATATTTTGAATTTCTTTTTCACTTTTGATAGATTTTAAATCATAAATTGGATCACGAAAATGTAATATCTTATTATTTTTGGATATAATTTTTTCAAAATAGTTAGAGCAAGTGTTCTCATCTATAATAAATTTCTTATTATGAATTTCTGAAAGAATATTTTTTGTAAATTTAATGTCGATGAATTTTATTTTATTAAATTTTTTTTTAAAAGAGGATGAAATTTTTTTTAGATCACAAAAAAATTTTATATTTTTATTTCTTGCAACTAAAATATAACTGTGCGGAACAGGCGTATATTCTGAGTCTCTACCTCTAATATTAAGTAACCATGCATTATTTTCACTTGCTGTTATAAAATGAAAATCTGCACCTTTTTTTTTTAGATAAAATTTAATTCTTTTAATTTTAGATTTATAATCAATACCCACAGATTGATTTGGTAATCTAAAAAACATACTTTTATTTCTTTTAATTTTTCTTTTCCAGATTTTGTCAATTAGATTATTCTTTAAAGGCTTTAATTTAATATTTCTATTTTTAAAAAATATATTAAGAGTTTTGTTTGTAAATAATTTTGGATCAAATCCAATTAAGAATTTTTTACTTTTTAAAATACTATTGGGCATTTTGAAGGGAAATGTAATTATTTTAAAAAATGATCCACTTTCTCTATTAGCCTGTAAAGTATATCTGCCATCCACAAACAAATAGTTATTTCTCCTAAGAATTATTGCAAAGCCAAAAGAGCCCGAAAAATTAGAAATATAATTTAATCTATCATTATGATCAGATACATATTCACCAAAAAATTCATCATTTTTTGGAATAATATAACCGTCAATTTTTTCTTGAAACAAAATTTGTTTTAATTTTTTTATTTTTTCCATTTAAGTGTTTTATTTTTTTTGTATCTATTCCAACCAGGGCTTCTGTATTCCCCATCAAATTCAATAGAATTATCTTGATTGAATTCAAATTCATCAGTTTCAACAATATTAATTTCATTTTTCTCTAAACTTTCTTCTGGAATTTCATTAATAAATCTTGAGGGTAACGCATCCATCCAATCGCCATGATAGGCTCTTTTCATTGCAAAAGATAAATAAGCCTCTTTTTTGGCCCTAGTTATTCCTACATAAGCTAATCTTCTTTCTTCTTCTAAAGCAAAATCACCCTTTTCCTCCAAAGATTTTTGATGAGGGAATAAACCTTCTTCCCAGCCAGGTAGGAACACCACATCGAATTCTAAGCCCTTAGCAGCATGCATAGTCATAAGATTTATTTTTGCACCTTCCCACTCCTGATCTATTGAAGTTGCCAAAGCAACGTGTTCTAAAAAACTTTGCAAACTTTCATAATCTTGCATTGCTCTAAGTAATTCTTTCAAATTTTCTAATCTATTTTCATTTTCTAGATCTTTTTTATTTTTAAGCATTGCTGAATATCCTGACTCATCAAGGACAAGCTTTAATAAGTCAAAATGCTTAATTTTTAAAGAGTCTTTTCGCCATTTTTGAATCATATTAATTAATTGATTTAACGCTGTTTTAATTTTGGGTTTAAAGTTTCCGTTTTCAATTATTTTAATTATTGAATCTTCCAAACACAACTTATTAGCTTTACCGAAGGTATAAATTTGATTCAATGTACTTTCACCAATGCCTCTTTTGGGAGAACCAATCACTCTTTCTAAAGCAAGATCATCAAATTTTTGATTAATAATTCTTAAATATGATACTGCATCTTTAATTTCTGCTCTCTCGTAAAATTTTATACCTCCTAGAACTCGATATCCAATACCAACTTGTAGAAATC
>MDSZ01019752.1_pt1 | contig 24003 bp, 18 predicted proteins | sample 811201 | NCBI WGS metagenome assembly MDSZ01 (sample SAMN05326647, study PRJNA326480) | marine metagenome | isolation source: seawater | place: Indian Ocean: North | collected 2010
AGAACATGGGATTGTTAAAGCATTCTCAATAGAGAAAGAAGAATTTGTAGATTTGGAGGTAGATTGGTAATGTCCACAGCAGAATGGTTTGGCTTATTTATCTTCTTGATAATCTTGACACTATTGTTCTTTGCCGCATTCGGTGGCACTAACATAACAGAACAAAGTGTTGATGATTACATCAAGAGGCTAATGGGTCAAACGGAAGAGAAGAAATGAGTTTGAAACAGAAATGTGCTTATTGCGGAGATAAGACACTAGCAAAGAGAATCTTAGGATTCTATGTAGGTTCGAGTGAACAAGTGAAACTTTGGGAGTGCCGTTCTTGTAGCGGTATATGGTCAGCAAATACAAAAATAGAGGGAGAGTAGTTTAGGCTACTCTCCTTCTAAATTTTTTTTTCAAAAATTTTTCAAAAATTTTCTAAAAAAACAAAAAAATTTTCTGAATAGGCGAAAGTTATTCGTCGTTTGAATTTAAAATAATAAAGCCCAATGGTTTATCTTCAACGAATAATGCACTAACGGTTAAATAGCCAATAGCGAAACTAAGAAGAAACAAGAGAATTAGATACATCATATGGAATACACCAAGCCCCTATTTTGTCACAGTATGGGCTATATTTATGTTTCATAGCAGAAATATATCCATTGTAAGATAGTGGATTATCAGCAACCCAAGAATCAAACCAACCTATATCCCAATGCGAACCTGCGGGAACATTCCAAGTTTCTATATCTTCCTTGATTAAAGTAAACCTGCTGTCTTTAGCACAATAAGGCCAAACCATATCTATTACTTCTTGTGAGTTTTCTATAATAGTAACGGAAGTAAAGTTATGATTATCAATTAATTCTTTATTTAGAAAACCAATTCCTAAACCCGCTACTAATATATCTCCGGTAGCATTATCCCATAACCATTGATGTTGATAATATTCTGTCGCAGAATCTTTCATGATAGAACCTACGCTTTTTTTAATTAGTGAAAGTTCTCCATTATCCATTTCTAATTTCCAATCCGTTGTTTCATTTTCGGGTATAGTTATTCCTAACATTTTATCACCTCATGTTAATGCTAATCTATACACAACAAGTGTTTCTTCTGTTACTAAACCTACAGTTGCTCTAAAACGATAATTTACTGCAACATATTGTCCTGCTGATGCATTAACAGACCCACCACTTCTTCCTGCGGCATTAACAATCTCGACTAGGCTAAATGTTTCTCCTTGAGTTTGAGTGATGTTACCTGTCGTCAAAGTCCCATTAGCACCCATTCCACCAGTAATACCACTAGCAGTTGCGAAGAAAGTAAAAAGTTCTGCGTTATTAAAATTTGTTGAATCTATTAGAGGCCAATTGTTACCCACATAATTGAAATTGAAAGGAGCATTAGCAGGGTTACCGGCATAACCAGCAAATATTGTAGACAAAGTGCTTTGCATTGATAATATGTCGTAGTCCAAACTACTCGCAACGCCATTAGGAGATTCTAAATAAAAGCCTATAAATGGAACAAGAACGCCAAATGGGTTTCCGCCTGTAAATCCTGTATTCATTAAAGAATTAAACGCACTTGCGGGCATTGTATGTTCTAACATAATACTGAAAGGTTGTCCGGCTAAAGTTTGATTAGTGAGTGCCATGCTTGCATTATTTGATGCGTTTCCGCTAAGAGGAGTTACTTTTATTGGATTAGAATTATTAATAAAAAATTGTGGAACATTATATCCTGCCATATATACATCTATCCCAACTGCTCCACCATTTGAAAGCGCAGTATATATTTGACTAGGTGCGCTTATTCCCGCAGGAGGAGAACCTCCACCTCCGGCATTAGCCTCTTGTTCAGCACAAGAACCTGCAATAGCGTTATACAAAGTAATCAAACTCCTAATGCAATCCAATCATTGCCGCTAATAGCAATACAAGTTACCCCGTTAAAAGTAGCAACTGTAATATCGGAAGCCGCATTATTAATATTATTACCATTTCTTCCAACAGTAATATTACCACCTGTTACATTTAGAATAGTATAATGTTCTCCTTCTGTCGAAGTAGCAGGTAAAGTTACATTTCCTGCACATTTTAGATATGCTCCTGCGTGAGTTGCTTCTGTCAAAGTAGTGCTTGCCGAAACAGAAACCATTGGTAATCTAGGAGTTCTAAATGTTTGACCTGTATCAACTGTAACTGCTCCTGTAAATGTTCCACCTGCTAATGGCATAGCGGCAATATCCGATAATGTTTGAGCCGCAGTTCTACCCTCTATTTGTGTTCCATCTACTCTTAGGAAATCATCATCGGCTAAGTTGGCATTAGCCTGTAATATGTTATTATTTGCTATGCCGAATGTTCCTGTCAATGCTCCTATATCGGATGCTAATTCGCTTGCACTTCTACCTTCTATTTGTGTGCCATCAACTCTCAAGAAGTCATTATCAACTACATTTGCATTGGCTCTTAATATGTTATTGTTACCAATACCAAAAGCCGCACCACTTAATAATGCTAATTCAGTAGAAGTTACTGAACTCACTGAAATGTTTTTACTAGCATCCGTTACTAATGCTCTACTAGCAGTAAGGTCTGTTTCTAATGTGCCATCCCCTTTTACAGCAAATTGTGTTTGGTCTGCACTATCCGTAACTGTAAACAAATTAGAAGAACCAGTGCCATTAAGTTTTAACACCACTTGATTTTCTTCGGATAAGAGTGTCGTTCTTCCACTAGCCCCTGTGATAGACATTGTTTGGTCATAGCCCGAATTGTTATAGCCAATACTTACACCATTAGCAACCTTTCCTGTTGTTAGATATTGAACTTTCATATCATTAAATCCATCAGCAGTAAAACTAATTATGGCTATTATAGTATCTCCTTCTGTATATGGAGGTATTTTATTTACAACATTTGATGCGCTTCCGTAAATACCGCCTGTTCCGAATTTGCGGATAACTACAGAATTATTAGAAGCCACCACCAATAAATGATGTGCGTTTATAGTATTGTTAAAGTCACTTTGAGCAAATGTAGTTTGAGCAGTAGAGGCTGTTAGAATACCATCTCTAAATATTTTACCCGCTTCTACAACAACAGCACTATTTGATGAAGAACTTTGAGTTATATCGAAACCCGTTGCTGAATCGTTAATTACATAGTTCCCCTTCATTCCTAGACTTAAAGCCTTAATTAACCCTGTATGTGGAAAATCTACTGCATCTTCTATTTGGCCAATAGCAACATCATCTTTTGTGTGGTTAGAAAAATGGTGCGGGTTTGCTTCTGTTGGCATATCACTCTACCTCTAATAATATAAAAAATTCTAAAGTATCATTTGAAGAAAACGGCCCAATCCCATCAAAGTTTTGTCTAATAACTAAATCTGTAGAGTCAAAGAAGCCAACTTCTCTAAGAACCTGACCCGTCATTCCTGCTTGATTGCAGTTTACTGTAGCCTTTATTTGAACAACATTTGAGTTGGCATCATTCGTTGCCGCACTCGCTACACTAACACTAGTCAAAGGGACATCTAAATCTCCTTGTGATGGAAATGTGGTATTGCCTCCTAAGCCAACTTTGGCACTATCAATCAAACTGCTTGCTATGTGACCTGCAATCAAATTCTGTAATTTTTCAGTTATCAAAACTCTTCCTCCACTAATGTAGTGACTGTTGTTACTCCTATGTTTAATGTGGCGGTGTTTGTATTTAGTGTTTGTGTGCTAGTATTCAATGCAAAAGCACCGGCAGGAACAGTAGATTTTCTCACTAGGAATTTTATTGGTTTTATCTTAGCCATCTTCGCTATGTCAAACTTTTGTGCAACATCATCAAATTCATTTTCCCTAATTTTATTATTTACAGCGTTATTCGCTACTGCTAATTCTGCAAATCTATCCTCTAATCCTTTGGTATAACTACCTAATTCTAAATCCATAGTTCCTGTTAGATTATGTTGTATTTCTAATACAATAAATTCACTTCTCGAAATACCTTCTTGTGGTATTTCAACAGTAACTACATCACCAACTCTTAGTTGAGATATTCCTTTGTGTCCAACATTTAATTGAAGACCAAAACTTTCATCATTATGTAATTTCAATAACTGAAAGGCTCTTTTATCTACATCTTCTTGTGTAATGAGTTCATTCTCGAAAACTTGAAGAGTCTTCTTACCTCTCTTCTTAATACTTCTAAGTTCTTTTCTAACTCCTTTGTGAAACTTTCCAAACACTTCTATTTCATTAAATAAATCAAATTCACTCTTCTCTCTACTGTAAGAAAATATTTCTGTTTTATTATCTAAGGTGTTAAAGAAAACTCTTGAAGATAAGTCTTGTTCAGTTTCCTCTTTTACTTTAAAAGAGCCTCCCTCTTCTATTAGTGTCTTATCTTTTTTAGTCATTAAGAATTTTATTGCTGAAAATAAATCTACTCCCCTAAAGTTAGGTGCTACAATAAACGGATAATTAGTAGTTGTTTGGGTGAAGTCTACATCATTCTCTTCTAGTAATTCATTAATTAGATTATCAGTATCGGATGCAATAGAAACGCTAGAACCTATAATCGCCCTATTTGCATCTATACTATCATTAGTTCCAACTAAAACATCCATAGTTTCGGAAACAGAAACTACACCTAAGAGTTCTTTTTGTCTTTCAAGAGTCATCTCAAAGCCTATATCATTTCCTGCATCACTAAATTCAACAGTCGTAAAGTTATTATTATCTCCATCGCTAAGGTTCATTTTTAATTTGCCTTCTGTCATTATATTATTTCTCATACTTGTAGGGTTTCTAATAACAATATCACTTTCATCTGTTTGTCCGTCAGTATCTACAACAACATACATTGAAAGAACCGCCTCATTGTTCCCTTCGTCGCTTCTACTACCTAATCTATCTGCAAACATGAAATTGTTTATTGTGGTATAAGTTGCATCTTCTCTAGGTTTTTTAGTGTAACTTGAAGACAACTGATTCAATCTAATTTTCTTTGGGCTAAAATCGTGAAAGCAAGTATGATTAGGTTGCATTATTCTAAAAGTCTTAAGCCTACCTGCGACTACAGAACTCGCTACAGGTGAAGGGAAATTTCCACTAACCGTCAAAATATGAGTTCTGTCCTTTCTAGTTGTGTCTATTTCGTGCGATATAACATATAATATATGGTTAGGAGTTCCTAAATCTATGGAGGCTCTATTTTGCGTAAAACCATTCATAGTTCTTGAACCATCCTCCGCAACATTGTTACCGATGGTAACGCCCAAATTTCTAACTATTGGGTTTTCATCATCATCAGTATCGTCTATTTTTACTCCTTCCGAAACTAGATAACAACCAGTCAAGTCTACATGGCTTAAGAATAAAGGATTATCTGTTCTAACTACTCCGTCTGCATTTGCGAAACTATTTTTTTGTGATGTAATATTATAATCAGTAAATGCTAGAACAGTAACATCTGTTCCATTAGTTGCTTTTTTAGTTCCTACTCTATTTCTGCTAAATATAACATTTAAATCCGTTCCCGCACTTGTAGCGTTATTGGACATATGAATTAATGGAGGGCTAACACCACCAGTTCTTTGTTGTGTTCTAGTAAAAAATGGAACTTTCTCGCTATCTACATAAAGATATATTTGGTCATCTCCTCCAAAACTTGTATATTCTTCATCTGCCGCTAATTCATCATTCGTGTCTTCAAATCTAGCGGCTGTAATAGTTGTCGTGTTAAAAACACAAGATGCAGTATAGCCTACATCAATTTTCAAAGTTGGTTTGAATCCACCAAACACACCGTCAGCATCATCTTGATAGCGTCTAATTGTAGTTGCATTGAAATTATCTGCTCCTACTACTTTATTAGCAAAACCTACTGCTGAACTAGAAATAGTCCCTGTTGTGCTTTTAGTGGTGGTTGCTGTAGTAATTCCAAATCTAACCTCTTGTCTATCGGTTCCATCTATGTCTATGCTTCTAAAACTTGCCACCTTAGTAGCGGCCATGCCAGTATCTACTCTAGCACCACCACCGCCTGTTATTCCCCATCTATCTAAAAATATAGGAATAGAACCTTGATAGTTTCTTCTTGAATTAATGGTATTCTCGGCACCTGTATTAACGGCATTGTGTTTTCCTGCTCCATGAAAGTTTTGAGTTGAGCCTTTTGAACTAGGTGAAACTGCTATCTCCATTATTGGTGGGAAAGTGTTACCAAACCGAGATTCAATAGATAATTTACTAATAGTAGTATCTCTTGTTTGGTTTGCTAGCCAAGAGTTAAAAGACGAATTTTGACTAGATAAAACAATAGGTAAAACAATGCTATTATCTTGGTTTGCTCCTGCTACTTCTCCTCCCATAGCATTTACGCCAAATACATCCGAAAAGGTAGTGTCACAAAAATTTGCATTATTTCCTCCATAACCCCTATCGTTATCTCCTCTATTTGCACCACTTCCAGCCGTTTGACCTTGTGGAGTAAATGCCGCTACATAGTTATTAGGAAAACCAGTTCCATCACTCGCTAATCCTCGCATAGTAACATACTGCATCGGATTAATGTTACCATTACCTTGAACAAAATCATTGTCAGTATTATAGCCCGAAATGGTTGCAGTTCCACTACGATTTGTAAAAGTCAAGTTTACACCGTTTGATGTGGTTGTTGCCTGTAAGCGTAATGTGAAAGTGTTGTTAGAGAAGTTCATGGATTGCACATATTGAGTCAAAGCACCTATCCCGCCTCCCGTAACTGTCATGCCAATAAATATCTTATCCATGTCACCTGCATTAACTACCGTCACAACTTGGCTTCCATTTACTATATTACAAGAAATAGTTTCTTCTACAGCCAAATTTGTCCTATTATGAGCAACATGAAAAAGTTGCATAAAATCAATATTGGGTGAACTTCCATTTGCTTGATTAACTGTAGGTTTATAGAAACCGGCATTGTTAGAACTATCCAAGACAGTTCTATTTGCCTTGTCTACTAATGTTATAGTGTTAGTTCCTATACTAGCCACTACTCCAATAAATCTACCTCCCCTGTCTACTAATATATCTTCGGGGTTTAAATTATCAACAGTTGCCGCACTACCTGTATTATCAACAGTATTGATGACCTTACCGCTAACAGAACCTATACCAATAGGTTTAGCCGTCCCCCCACCATCATTAAGCCCTACAAGTATATGTCTAGGATAGTTGGTTACAGTGCCTATATTGTTAGTATTTTCCGGTATGTTTTCGGGGTCAAATTGATTATAGAATACATCCACAACTAATTCGGTTAATCTCATAATGCTGAATCTTCTTAGTTTATTTATTTGTTTTCCATCAAAGGCAGAAAGAATATTATGATGTCTGTAAGAGTCATCAAAGGCAGTTATCGTATTCGTTATTCCCCTAGAGGCTTCTTTCAAATCCGAGCGTGTGCTAAGACTTAATTCTCCTAATGTTAATAAAGAATACTTTGTTATATCTCTAGTTTTATTTATGTTTAACAAACTATCTTTTCTTGTAGAAGAATAAGGTAATAAATCACTATTACTAAATAAAAACATTCTAGCAACTTTAGGGTCTATTTGTTCAAACTTATCTCTATATTGATGAGCGTTTATGAGTCTAGTTTTATTATTATCGGAACCTCTTAAGTTAGGATAGTCTATTTTTTCATATAGTGTTAGTTTATCTTGAACAAAGGGGGTAAAAAAAGTGATAGGCTTTCCTCCTCTTCTAAAGTATTCTAAACTATGTGGATTGCCAGTGTTTTGTTCTAGTGTAGTTGGCTCAAAAAATCTATCACCGACGCTAGGTAAAAATCCCCTTGACTCTAATATTCTTTTGTTGTCAAACTTGAAGAATGTTGCTGTTGAAGTATTAGTAGTGGATGTTGCATTTACAGCGTTACCATCTAAATCTACAAGTTTCATCTGTAATAACGAGTCACCCGCATTACCAAATCCTACAATTGCACCAACGAAAGTATCACTAGGAATATCAGGACTAACTACTTTTTGACCAACCCTAAACACATTATGAAAAAGAGTATTCGTGCTTCCCGAAATGAATTTCAAGACATCTATCGTGACTATAGAACTACCACTAGTAGTTCTTATATTACCTTCACCAATGTAGTTCCTTTGACTTATATCTGTTCCTATTATATTATCTTGACGAATACCAAAAATATACTGTCCTGCATTATATCTATATGCACTAGCGTAATATTTTATTTTACTAGTTTCATTTTCATACATTATAGTATCATCCGAGTCAAATATCAAATGCTTACTCTTGTTGTAGTTACCTTTTTCTAAATTAATCAATCTATAATTAGAAGAACCAAATTGAGATTGATAACTTCCTAATCTATCAACTCTAGCACTAGTTGAAAGCCCATGCGCCCTAGTTCCGCTATTATACAACATAGGATGTTCTGCTTCCAACTTGAAATCTAATATGCTCGTTATGTTATTTACATTAGTTTGATTAACTTGTGGGTGTAATAATGCAATATTCTTTCCTCCGTGTAAGTGACCACCATTTAACAGATTTAATTCGTGTGTAAACTTTGTAGTTTCCCTCACATCGTCTTGATTGTGATGTCCCTCTAATCTATCTATTGACATTCCACTAACAAAGAAAGCAGTAAAGAGTGTTGTTACATTGATAGTAAGTTCTGCATTATTATCTAAAGTAACCGTTCTTTCTTCTTTGTTCATGCTTTCAATTAAGTAAGTAGTTCCAACTGCTAAACCTGTGCCTACCACTTGCATGCCAATAAATAACTTTTCAGTATCTACATTTCTTATTACAGGAGAACCTGCAACTATTGATGCTCTTGTAAAAGTATGAACACCAACCTCTCGGTCTAACATTATTCTACATTGGTTGCTAGCCAATGAAAATTCAGTAGGGCTTGCACTAGCACCTGTAGCATTATTACTCATTTCAACGCTAATACTACCTACGGATGTTACAGTAGTGGATGAAGGAATATTAGAATGTGTGGTATCATCTATTACCATGCCTACTGATAATTTACTTGTATCTACTGTTAATGTTGCATCAACGCCTAATGTTGTTGCATTTACCGTCACATTGACATCTTTTTCAACTTGTAATACATTTGCTAAAAATTTACCATTTACAAATAGAGGCTTTAGATGTAGGTTTCTTTCTCCTCTAATATTATTAACAGAAGACATAGCAGAATCCGAATCAACTTCTATAAATCTTCTAGCAAGACTCATATTATGTGTTAGCCTACCAACTAAAGTAAAATCAGTATCTTGAGTGTTGGCGTGGTTAATATCAACTCTACCCAATGTCAATGGATTGTAAGGGGCAATAGTTACAATAGTTCCTTTATTTTCACCGGCAGACTTAGTATCTACTATCTCAAAATCAATAAGAGTGTTCACAGTATCAAAGGTTTCACTATTCCCATTCTCATCCTCTAGTATAGTTTGGAAGTGAGAATCGCTTTTCATGTTAGCAATGTCACTTAAGAAATACCCTACTGCTCCTTCATTATCACTTGCACTACTGCCGATTAAAATATCTCCTTCGTCACCGGAAGAAGTTATCTTTACTCCCGAATCAAAGAACAGCCCTTTATCCGATGCACCGCTTAGACTAGTAGTAGAATCTACTAGAGTATTAGTTGCTAATGCTTTATTTAACATAAATCCTTTATTCGATTCTTTGAATCCTTCAAGAAGAGTTCCTTGCGCTCTTGCTTTATCCACTAATGTAAAACTAGTTCCTGTTGCTGTTGTTGCTATTTCTCCTATATATCCCATCATACCCGAAGCATGTTTTAAATGAACCTTGTCTCCTGCTGTTAAAGTTATACTACTCGTAGTAGTTAATGTTTTACTATCAAATTCACAAGTAAAGGAAGTAAGAAGATGAGATAATTTATTATACGGGCTTTGAGTTGAATAGATTACATCTTGAGAAAATAAAGTATTCTTATTTATTATGGGAGATATTAACTGTCTTATTTTACTTCTACCTGCTAACTTAACTTGTGTTAATCCATTTTCTTTGTAGTTATCTATTCTTTCAACAGTTCCGTCTATTTTTTCTACTAGAATAGCATATTGACCATTCATGTAATCTAGCATGTTTCCTTGAGCATGATATTCGTGTTCATCGCTAGTATTACCATCAGAATCATAATATGCTTTATTTGAAAAACTTAGAGTCATTAATTTTTTTACAGCATCAATAGAAGTAACTCTAGCATATAAAAAGGAAAATTCTTTCGATAATAATTTTACATATAAGTCCACTTGTCTATTATCTATCAATGGAAAATCCGTTAGTAAAGTTTTATCCTTTTTGTTATAAGCCCTTCTTTCTAATAAACTTCCATTTGCTAATGTCGGTAAACTTCCTACAGTAAACTCGGATTCTGTTTCTAGTCTATGGTAAGTTGTAAATGAAATTGTTTGTGCGGCATTACTAAAAGCACCTAATCCCGAAACTACCATTATTCTATTACCAACTCTAACTTCATCTCCCTCGTTTAGATAACTGTTTAAGTCGTGACTTGTTGTTATGTTATACACAGAACCTCCAACAAATGAAAAAATAGTTGCTCCAAATGATTTGAATTCATTAAAGTCGCCAGTAAACAGTTGTTGTCTAATTCTAAGAGGTTCATTGTCTTTCATTTTAGTGGTCACTATTCTATAAGGGTCTGCTATTTTTACTTCTGCTAGGCTACCTTTTGCTCCAATAGATTCATACAATTGTTGGTCTATTACATTGTAACTTAAATTTGCTTTATCTTTAGAAAAGCCATATGACAAATATCTAATAGGGCCAATATAATTTTGAGTTGCTTCATTTGTTACGGTGTCATCATCATCTCTTCTAGCATTACCAAAACAATTATCTCTACTAAATGGAGTATAAGCAGGAAGCGGTGTTCCTCCTTCATTAGTAGTAGAAACAATAGGGCTATCTAATTCTCTTAACCTATCTACTAGTCTAGTTCTCAAAGAAAATCTACCGTAATCAATGACTTCAAAACCAAAGTCTTGCATAGTGGTGAAGAAACTAGTTGTTGTTAATGTGTCTGTCCCTGCTGAAAAGAAATCCAACTCCGAATATAAAATATTATATTTTTTGTTATGGTCAAGTTGATTTCTCTTATCTGTATTTTCATCGAAGAAATAAAACAGTGGTCTTGATAAACCCGCACTATGACCTACACTATTTTTTATTCCAAGACCAACAGCCACTATAGTTTTATCAGTAGGGATAGGAGTAGAATATAATTTGAATTTAACTCCCTTACTTACTTCATTTCCTAATTTTGGCTCAAACTCAAAAGAGTCTCCATTCACATCATCGTTTAGTTTTTCTTTAACTCTAACAAAATGATGTTTAGAACTATCATCGGAATGAATCATAGCAAACAAATAGTGTGTATTTAGATTAATACTGTTGATGTTTATTCCTGTTTGAGTTAAATCGTCAAAGCATTTTATAGAAGTGCCTCTTGTGTTTTGTAAATTTTGATGTTCTAGCCCTAAAGTGTATGTTGTATTGGTAGCAGTAGCACTAGCCTTTTCCGTTAAATGAAATGTAGTGCTTGATGGTATGCTTTTGATTGTAGCAGTTATACCTGTAAAGCCAACTCCTGTTACGCTTTGGCCGATATACAATGCGTTAGTATTTCCACTAGACAAAGTAACTTTTTCACTACCTATTGTAACATTACAATTAGCGATTTGTGACCTGCCTATAGGAGTCAATACTACGCTCCCCGAACCTTCTTCTATTATTACAGCACCAAAATTATCTACAACTGAACCACTACTAGTCGGGGATAATGTGCTTGCACACAACAACGGATTAGGAGGAACTTCGTATGCTGACTTAGTAAATGTCCTATCGGCAGTTGTAGAATTAGTAGCCGACTTGCTTAAGAAAGCAGTTGTCGCATTGAGATTAGTTATTATTGTTCCATCGGGTATGCCACTTCCTGTAACAACCATTCCAATAAATAACCCATTGGTATTTGGCGATACAGTTAGATTAGCATTACTGTTAGTCGTGCTTGCTCTATCGAAGGTTAGTGTGTCTTTAGATGGAGTAAAGGCAACTACTGTTGATGTCATTCATCTACCTCCTCAAATCTAAAGTAGAACAATGTGTCGTTTAAATTAGGAAGTAAATTATTTATTAGAAACTTTTTCTTAACCGTATTTACCATAGACATTTCATGCATTTCTCCCATAAACTGTTTGTTATGAGTGGTGCTACCTTTGCCAGTAGAGAAACTTGGATTGTGGTGATTACCAATAAATGAGTCTTCTTGTGGCATAATAAAATCATTAATAGTTAGAGTATTTACTTTTACTAGAATACCATTTAAAAATAATCTAACCTCTTTAGATATATCATTGTATGAGCATGCTATGTGGAATTGGTTGTTTATGTAGCAAGCATCTTTGTAAGAGTGAACATATATCTTTGTTGATGTGGATATTGTGTTAGCAGGTGCGTTTGCTAAATCAAAACTAACACCTGTGTTTATTGAAGCAATAGTTCCTAAAGAAGTATAATTAAAACCGTCTTTCAAGAATACTTCTTGATTAACATGGAACTTAGTAGTGTCATCTATGTTTATTGTAACTCCACTACTAGAAGCATCTGTAGTTCCTGCAAAAGAATGTGTTATTCTTCCATCAGCATCAAACCCATCAATGACTAATGGAGTTAAAGAAGGATTTGCAGGAGTTGTAGGGTAAGACCAACCAAAACCGGAAGTGGCTTTTATTACGGGTAAATCTGTAATAGTTGCTTGTGAATCTAACACCGCTTTTATTTTATATTCTGCGGGTTGGTTTTGATTATGTGTAGTTGAGTTTACTAAAGATATAGAAAATTTAGAGTTAGAAAAAAGCATCATTTCATGTGTTAATCTATCTGTAACATTTAGATAGCGTTCACTTCTAAAATCATCATTACCATTAGCACCGCTTTGAGTTTTAGTTACAGAAGGCATTACTTTTTGTGTTTCTGTTGTTGTCTCTACTCCTATCGAATTTGCCGATGTAGACCATTGACCTGCTCCGTTTATATCATACGGGGTAACTATGGCTTCAAAAGTAAAACTTCCTGCGTGGGAAAATAATCCATAATTTATATTGTCAGTTGATGAGTTGGTGTTATCGCTATAATCTATTCTAACATGACCATTACACATAACGGGGAAGATTAACCCTCGCTGTTTTCCAATAAGCACATCATACATATTATCACCTATGGAACTATTATGGCTGTTTCAAACTCTAAATTAAATGACAATTCAAATGCTTCCCCGCTAATGTCACACCCGAAATTTCTAATGAATCCTGTCATGCCTGTATCTGTTTCAAAGTCGGGGAAAGAAGATATTTTAGCAGGAACTCCTATATTATCTAAATCATTATTGTCTCCTCTCGATGCAAAGTTAAATGGAACATTTTGCCCTACATCTCTAGTGCTATCATCAAAAACAGTTTGTGTCCATGTTCCTCCTGCGGCTTCACAGTCTGTTTTATTCTTATGGTCACTTATACTGCATGTTCCTCTATAATTATAATCACTAGCAACAAAAGACGGTATCAAAACCACAAGTTCATTCACCGCTTGATTCTTAGCAAACCCTGTAGAATCAACACCGGAAGCAATCATTTGTGCTATTTCGTGTGCTGTGAATCTTCTAAGAGTAGATGTTTTATTGACGATTTTAGTAATAGTTTCATCCATTATTATGCCCTGCAATGAAATATTTTTAGTTGCCATACCCAAATCCAATGCGGCTGTTATAGATTCACCAGTAGCAACACCGGATAAAGGAATGGGGAAGGCAGGTATTGATTTACTAACGCTGATGCCTACGCTATTTACTTTTAGAGGTATTACATTTGTAGTTAGCCCATCACCGGCTTTATGGTTCTGTATTTTCAAATATACTGTAGTCATTTTATCACCTCACAAATCCACTAGAAGAAGAACTCCTATTGATTTTATTTGTTATCATTCTACCAACTTGGTCTGCTATTCTTCTCAATTCGGCATCGGAAGTATCTTTGGCGTTTATAGTAATGTTGATGTTAGTATCTCCCATTCTTGCTGATTCAGCATTACTATGAACTCTACTTCCCGCAGGTAGCCTAACTAATTCCGGCCCCTTTTCTCCAACCAATTGTAGACCGGAGGCAGAAACTATACCTCCATTTGCGAACATACCCTTTATGTTTCCTGTAAGTAAGGCTTTTTGCTTTTTATTAATCTCATCTACCTTTTTCTTTTGCTCGTCACTTAACTTATCATAGCCCCCCGCTACCTTCTTCGCTCCACCAGCAAGCCTGTCTTTTACTTTACCAAAGGCTTTCCTTATTCCTTTGAATATCTTTACCTTGAAAACAAAGTCTTTAGCAAAGTTCTTTATTGTGTTAAGAATATCTGTAAGGAACTGACCACTCATAATGTAATCTAATAGTTTAGCAACGAACTCAACAGGTTCTCTAATTATTTTAAGTAGCATGTCGTTTATTTCTTTTTTATATTTGCCATACAATGCTATTAAGAAAGCAGAAACCAAAACAAACACCGCTATTGGTAGAGCGTAAGTAGCAAGTAATTGTAGTGCCATAGCAAATAAAGTCTTAGCCATCCAAACTCCTGCTACTAACATCCCCGCTTGAACAGCATAATCTATTACTGCTTCTCTAAAACTAGCATCATTAACAAAGGCATCAAAGAAATCTATTATTAAACCAAAACCTTCTGTTAATGTAGTCCATGCTAATGCAACTAATAATGCCCCTCCTTCTAATAATAGGTCTTTAATCTTGGTCAGCATAGGTGGTATCAGTTCAAATGCTTTCTCATAGTCCCCGCTAATAAAAGCAAACGCTATACTGAATATGTCCATGACCACGCTAAATAATCCTATAAGGAATTCTTTTATTTCGGCTATCATCCCCATTTCTTCTAATACTTTGAATATTTCATATGCGGCTTTTACAAACAATAAGAACGCTATTGCTCCAAATATAACAAATAATATCATTCTTTGTAAATTAGGCAGTATTGACTTTTGCATCATGTTGTTAAAATTCAATATTTTCTGTTGATATTTCTTTCTATTCTTTGCTAATTTAAACATACCAACTAAAGGAGCAACAGGTAAAGCAAGAGCCTTGAATTGTTTAGGGTCAAAGAAACTCTTTCTTAAATTTTCAAAGCCCTCTTTTTTACTATCCTTAGCAAGACCCTCTTGCTCTTTGGCCATCTTTTGTTTTTCATCCTTGACGGCAAACTTTACTTCACGCTTAGTTTGTTTTTTATCCATGCCTAGCATTTCTGCTCTTTTTCTAGCCTGTTTTTCTGCTAATACCAATCTATCTTCATCAAAAGCATGAGCCTGTTTTGCCATTTTTATGACTTCTTCTTCTTCTTTTCGCATTTTTTTGTGTTTTTCTGTAACACTATCGTATGCTTTAGCCATAGCATAGGCTTCGTCACCTGTTGCCTTGAGTGCTATTTGAAATGCCGCAGTATCTTGTATTTGTTCTTTCAAAATATTCATGTCTGCTTCTTCTGCTAAACCTCTTTGATAGTTTTCATACGCTACCATAGTGTCTTTCATTGCGGCATTCAAAGTTTCATATTGTTTTATATTTTTAACAATAGAATCATTTTGCTCATTTCTAGCCTTAGTGTTTTCCTTAGAGGCTTCAGCAAATTCGGACAGAACACCCAATGCTCCTCTTAGATAGTTTTGGACTTTCCATAAAGGAGTTCCCGAAACTAATCTGCTAAAAATAGTCCACTTTTTACCTGCACCATTTATTGAGTTAGCGGCATTAGTTATTTCTTTGAATAGACCTTTGAATTCAATACCGGAACGAAAAGAAACCTTTTCTAAACTAGCCAATGTATCTCCAAGACTTTCGATTTCTCTTTCAGTCTTGTCGAGTTCGCTCATTGATTTCACCGTCTATTTTTTGCCTTTTCTAGTTCTTCGCCCTTTATCGTTTCAATTACACCATGAACAGTTAATAAATCTTTTACTAAACTAACCGGCATTTTATACACCTCTAAGGGACTTATGCTTAATGCGGAAGATAATGTATATACCATTATTAAACTAATAGTCTTAATATCGGAAGGCTTACCTTTCAATGCCTTCCTAATCATTCCTTTTTTTCTTCATCCTCCTGCATGAGCATCATAGGGTTTGGTAATATTTCTTTAATTTGATTGCCAACATAAGGACTTAGTTTTAGCATATCAATACTTGAGAGAGATGGTTCAGTTTTAGATATAAAATTATCCATCATATAACGATACATGGCATTCAAATCTATATCTAAATTCTGTGTTCTAGCGTCAATCTTCATAACAGAATTTAACGCTTTTTCAGTTTCTAACCATGTGGGTTCTTTTACCCACACTTTTAGATATTCTTCGCTTTCGGGTGCTACCTTAATATAATGTAGCGTAGGCTCTTGTAGTGCAAATAAAGCACTCTTATCACTTATTACTTTCTTTTCAGTCATTTCATCCACCTTCAAAACCAACAAACAAACAAACGGTGTTGGTGGAATTTATAATTACTCGGCCTTTGGAGTTTCTTTCTTCTCCTCCTTAGCCTTCGTAGTTGTCTTTTTTGTTTGACGCTTTGGCTTTTTAGCCTTCTCTAATTGCGTCAAGTTAATCAAATCTGTTCTTGATACCACTTAATCACCCCTGTAATACCCAGTGGGTTTTAACTGTGCAAAGATTTAGATTTCTTGGCATTACTGTCGCTTCTACAACAATTGGCCCTTTATCTTCTGCTATAGGGAAGTTATTGGCTGTAATGAAATAATCTTCAAACTTTAATGTAATTGTTTCTCCATTAGACTTAGTAAAGATTAACTCTATAGTTTGAGAAGTATCTTCCGAATCATTCAGTAGAGCCTTGTATAGTGCATTATCAGTAACATGACCAGTAAAAGATATTTCATATGTTCTTTGTGCAGGTATGGATTCTTGAACATCTTTTGAACCAACACCTAAGAATCTTCTATCTTGTAGGTTGTTATTCATAGTTAGAGTTAATGAATTAATCTTCAAGAAAGTGCTTCCTAGTAGTTTAAATGTTCCATCGGAGAAGAAGAAAGGTTCTCTTGTTTCATCTGCATTAGTGCTAGATTCGTAATTAATGAATGCTGTTTCATCAGTAACTCCTCTTCTAGCATCATATATTTCATCATGCTCAAGATTGTGAACATTCCTAGTTGATAAGTCCAAAGTCATCTTAACTTCTTCATTTTCATTAGCGGTCATGGTTAAAGTATTGACTCTACAACCTCTAGCGATTTTAACAAAGTTTCTTGATTCATCAGTTTCGTTTGTATCAACATGAGTTCTGTATAAATTCGTTCCGTCTAATTTAGATAAGTTTTGTTCTAGTGAAAAAGACGGCAATAAATCTCCATCTTGTTCATCGAATGTATATGTGATTGCTTTTGTTAATGTGGTAGAACCTGTTGGCCTATCTAATTTATGGTAAAAATCTAATTGAGCATCAGTAGCCTCGAAAGGAGTAATAGGAGGACATATTTTATTACCAACTGTTCTTCTAAATATTGGCCCTGTTTCTACAATACCGGCAATAACAGCATCATCACCTGCGGCAACTTCGCTTGTTCCGGCATCCATAGAACGAATTAGGAAACTGTCGTTATCGGCTGAACCATGAGCCAAAGTTTGTCTATGTGCGTCTAGTGTTAAAGCAGTAGTTAAAGCATCTGTGCTACAAGTCAAGGTTGTGCATTTTCCTAAAAAGTAATACAACCAAGCACCATGATTTGCCACAAGACCCAAGTTACCACCACTAAAAGAAGTAATGCCTTTGTATTGATAAGTAAAGTTTCTTGAGCCACCGAGAGAAAGATTTTGTTGTTTCATTTCAACTTCAGTTGTTGGGAAAGTAGCACTTTCAAGAATACCTAACCATTGGTCGGAAAGTAATCTCTTTGCTGTATCAACAGGAGCAGGAACAGGTGCGCCATACGCTTTTATTACAAAATAATCAGTAGAAGCGGCTGAAGCAGAAGGAGTTATTGTTACAGTATTTGCAGTATTCGCTGTTATTCTATGAGTGGATTGTAAGGCATCACTTGTATTGTATCTTTCTAAAAGACATCCTTTATACAAATTAGTAACTAATTCAAAGTCACTATCAAAGGTTGCATTTACTTGTATAACACTTTGGGCTGAACCGTCTAATGCTCCTCCACCACTCTTTAATCCTACACCTAAAAATAAATCATTTTCCGGTATAAATGTTATACTTGCCCCGCTTCCTAAAAATATATCTGTATTTGTTGCCATGCTTTCCTCTCCTTCCTTTTACTTACTTACTAAGGGAGTGTTAATGCGAATCGTTTTGTTTCTACTGTCAATTTATATCCAAATAACCTCTTTGCTCTATCGTTACTTTCGCTTCTTGAACCCACAAACACTTGATTAAACTTAGAACCATCACTTGCGGTATATCCTTTACGACCTCGCTCAAGCGTATGACGGGCTATCAAGTATAAAGCCTTTAGCCTGTCTTTGCCAAAGTTAGCATCCGTTCCTGCTCTTTCATCATGTATCGTTCTAATGTGCATTGTGAACGAATGCGTTTCATTTCTTAAATCAAAATGTATTGTTGGATAAGTTATATTTTGTGAATCCTCAAAGAATATAATTACATCTTTAGCAGTTAAATCATATCTAACTCCTCTATTCTTATCTAAAGTTCTAACATCAACAAAGTTAGGAGTCCCTGCATGGTCAGCAGTTATCTTTCCTTCGCTAATTAAAGTTGTAACTGAAGAACTCCATTTACTCGAAACTAAATCTATAAGTAAACTTACTTCATCCATTTCAAAACATCCTCCGCTATCTGTTTTCTAAGGACTTTAGTATATGATTGCATTGCATATTCAATAACTTCTTCATCACTAAAAGACACATCAATACCTAGTATTTGAGAAAGTTCTTGCGTAGCCGCTTGTCTTTCTTTTTGTATCTCTACAAATTTTCTAAAGTCTGCAACTAATTGTTTGCTAGACATAACTTATCTCCTTAGTATGTCTTTAATTGATTTTGAAAGTTCGCTCTTTCCTATTACTTTAGGTTGAGGGTTTCTTTGTCTTAACCTAGTTCTTGGGGTTACTTCCTCTCTACGCCTTAATCTAGTTTGTCTTGGAACAGAATCTCTTGGAACTAATCCTCTAGGATTTTGTTTCGCTTGACGCTTTGCTTCTTTTTGTTGTTGTCTTCGTTGTTGTTCTGCTAATCTTTGTTGAGTTTTTTGTTGTCTAACCTGTTGTTTTTGTCGTTTAGCCTGTGCCTTAGCATCTTTTCTTCGTTGCCTTCCACTTTTAGCACTTCTTTCAACTGTTCTTTGCATGTCTTGTAAGAACTTATCCTGCATTCTTCTGTTTTGTTGTATTAATTGTTGATTAACACCGGGTATTTCTTTTGGTGGGATAGGATTGCCTTGAGCATCTTTAGGTGGGTCGGGAGGATTATTAGATTGCTGTTGTCTTTTTTGTCGTGCTTGTTCATTTAATTGTGCTGTAGTCATTCTTTTAGGAGGTGGGCCTGTTATTTGTTTTTGTTGAGGAGTTGGTTGTGAAGCCTGTTGTGTTGCTTCTTGTGTAACTTGTTGTGTTTCTTTTGGAACATCAGGTAATTTAACATTTTCAATTGGTTTAGTAGGAGTTTTTGCAGGTATAACATTACCTTGTGCATCTCTAGGTAATAAGTTACTAGGAGGTTTATTTATAGGAACATTATCCATAGGTTTAGGAACATTATCCATAGGTTTAGGAACATTTTGTGTGGTTTTAGGCATTAAGCCTCTTTCTTGAGCAAAACCTACTAATGGGTCTTGAGTTGGTGTTGTTCCTTCAACGGATGGTAGTGCAACACTTTCTATAGGTTTAGCATCCGTTACACTTTGAACAGGAGTTTTAGTTCCTTGATTTTGTAGTATTCCTTTGACATTTTGACTTAAGCCGCCATCTCTTGCTAACTTACCGGCCAGTCTTTGCTTTTTACCCGAATCTATCATAACTTGTCGTTTTATTTTAGATGCTTTTTCTCTAAGTATATTCATATCTTTTCCTAATCTATTTAATTTTAATTGATTGTTTTGTCCTCTTTTTTCATTATCTATTTCTAACTGTTTAGATTTAATTTGAGAATTTATTTGCTTCATCCTAGCATCTAAATTAGCCCTTAATTGTTCATTAGTCCTCATTGTTCTTTCTCTTTCTTTATCTAATTGAGGGAGAATTTGACTAGGTAAATTAGTAAGTAGGTCAGTTGGGACTAATCTGTTTCCTGTTTTGGATGCTGTTTCTTGTCTTATTGTTTTGGCCTTATGAATAATATCCATCCAAGACATAGAATCACTCCAATAAATATACGAGGTCGCCTTTGCCCTTTAAGATTTCCATAGCCTCTTTAGTTAAAATATCATACTTTTCTTTTGTAGATATATTACCACCAGTTTCAGCAATCATGATTGTTTGGTCATCATGTCTTAATAATTCAGCCGCCACTAACATTGTTGTTGCTTTATGTATAGCCGATGGGACACGACTTGAACCTGCAATATAAGTAACTATGATAGAGTTTTGAGTATGATATGGATAGTCTCTTAAGAAAAATATTCTACCATCATCTTTGATACTCCAAAAACTTCCTAATCTTTTCATGTCTTGCTTATCAGTAAAATTCTCCGAAGTGGACTGTGAGTTCTGTCCCGCTTTATCTGCGATTGTTATTGTGCATCCCGAACCATCTTCCCCTGCTAATAAACTTGAAATATTAATTTTATATCCATTATCGGGGTCTATTGAAGCATAAAAAAAGTCACTTATGCTTAAACCATTAGGAGAAGATGTCCTCTCTTTTTCTCTATTCGCCCCTGTAAATTGTGCAGTATTAGCAGGGAACTCTTCATTAATTAAATGACAAATATCTCTTGCTGTTGTCTTTGCACCGAATCTACTGTCAAATGTATTGTGTGCTGACATAGACCCTTCTCCATGATGAAACAAAGTAAATGTATCACCGCTATTTGGCAATTGTAATGTTATGCTTCTAAGGTGTTGAAAGTTATCGGGGTCTAATGTAACGCTTGCTTGAGCCGATGCTAACTCAAGATAACTGTTCCCTTGCCAAACCTTGAGAGATATAACTTTCTTTAGTTTCATAGTTGCTAATTGTATAAACCCAACATAGCCACCATAGTATGCTTGCATTGGATGTCTTACAAATTCAAAATCATGAAACTCATCTTCGTGAATAATTGGTCTATAAGACCTTTTTACTTTATCATCAACAATACCTTCTATGTTTTTAATTATCTTACCGACTTGTGCTTGACTAGGATATGTAGATGATGTAAATGCAGGTATCTGTAGCATATCCGATACTGCATCTTTATCTGTATAGAATCCTTTACCCGTTGAATAATCTACATCAATAGATGTGTAATCGCTTGGTGATGATGCTATTGCCATATCAAATACCTCTTTCTAATGTGTCTATGTTTCCTCTTATAGAGTTAATGAATGTATTTAATAAAGCAGTATTAGTTTTGCTTTCTAATATTCTAGTGGCTTCTCTTTTCTTTTTAGGATTAGGATTAAGACCTCCTCCTTTGAATATAATTTGTTTTCTTTTAGCGTTAAGTCTCTTAAATTTATAAGTTGTATTTGTTTTACCTTTAGGATTCTTTTCTGTTTTATTTGTGGTTTTAGTTGTTTTAGTTACAATAAACTCAATATCAAAAACATACTCTAAATCATTTAAATATCTCATCAACACTTTTTGTAGGAACTCTTTAGATTTTTGATAAATCGCTCCGTCTGTAAATTCTGCATTTACTTTCATAGATTTTATTTTTTCTTCATAACCCTCTATGTAGTCTGAATCGGAATATATATTCTCTTCTTCTTTGTCCAAGAATTCTGCTTTTTTCTTTATTATCCCTTCCTTTATGCTTGCTACATAATTTCCTGCGGATAGTGTGCTTTCTATTGATTTGTTTTGACCTTTAAAGAATACTTGGTATGGTATTTTTTCTGTAATATCTTCAGCACTACTATAGTTTATTCCACTCATACCGATGCCTATTATTTCTTCAAATGGGATTTCTTTGACCTTTTTAGCATCCTCTTTTTCTTTTCTATCTTCTTTTATTTTCTCTAACTTATTATGTAATTCAACTATTTCATCAGCAACTTTCTTTGATACTTTCTTCTTTTTTGCTAGCCCCATGACTTCACTTTGTTTAGGAGCAAACTTAGAACCTTCTTTTATTCTTTTTCCAGATTCAGTTTCTTTATCTTCATAAATGCTCTTATCTTCTAACTCTCTTTCAATGTCTATCATTTCTTTTCTAAGTTCATTTAGAATAGTTTTTTCTAAACCCTTTAGCATGTTTGGAATTCCATCAACAAACTTGTAAGTGTCTACTTCTTCTTGATTATCTTTATCATACTTAACAGCCGCTTCTAAAATTAAAGGGTCTATTGAACTACCCTCTTCTATTTTTCTTAAACTATTATTCCGTCTATTAATTAAGTAGAGTGGTATCTCTTGTAAGTCTAATGCTTTTGCTGTAGTTCCTCTTTCTTCTTCTTCTTTAGGAAAGCCACCCCTTCTACTACTAATATCACCTGCCGGAACTTTACCACTTAACTCTTCTATTAAGTTGTAACTTTGGCCATCTTTATTTTCTCCCTTTATAGTTATATTAGTAAAACCTAATTCTACTAATTTTTTGAACTTAGCACCATTTCTAAAATCATCTAATTCATTTATTCTAACAGTCTTAGTAGTTTGTGTTCCATTCTTAACCTTACTTTCTTTTTCTGTGACTTCATATAGACTATTGAAATAACTATCGTAATTATCAATACCCTCCTTTAATGCAATCTTAGTATCTTTTTCATCAGTAGGGGATTCTAATATTCTTGCTAATACAGCCCTGCTTAATTCTTTAGGTGCTTTATCCATTAAAGATTCTATTTCTTTTAGAGGGACAAATTTTTCTTTAAGTGGTTCTCCTTCGATAAGTTCTCCTATCGTAGTTTCTTTAACTTTATCTAAACCATCTTTGTATATCTTTCTATAATCTGCAATTCTAAATCCTTTTCCAACATTTCTTGATTTGATTTCATCCGAATCTAGTATGTTATTTATGTCATCAACTGATTGGTTTTCTGTTCCCAATCTAATTTGTTTCTTCTTGTCTAAAACATCATGAATAGTAAACTCTTTGAAAAACTCGAAAGCGACTTCTTCGTTCCAGTCGGGAATAGAAGAACCCACAATACCTACTTTCAAAGAACCACCTTCACATTAACCATTTAGCCCAAGCCGCACCTTTTTGTATAGCACTACCTAAACCTAATCCGCTTTGTGGAGGTTCGTAACTCATCTGTCCTTGAGCATCTATCCAATATGGTCTTCCATAATTATCAGTTCCCGATGGCGGAACAGGATAGCCACTACCATTATTCATAGCACCCTGCATCTGTTGATATTGTTGAGTTTGTCCTGTTAGTCCTGCTATTGCCATACCTGCTGTTGGCTGTGCCATTTGTTGTGTTTGCATACCACCGCCACCACTAAACCCTTGAGATTCTAGGTATTGTTGTTTTGCCAACTTTCTTTGATTAACAACTTCTGTATTAATTGCCGCATCTAATATGTTCTTAATATCCAACTCGATATTTTCTGCTGTAATCTTTTCAAACTCTCTCATAGCATCATTGTGTATCTTTAGCATACCTGTTGTAGAATCAGTTGTAAACTGTAACTTAGCCAACATCTTACTAACTACTCTTTCTACAACATCTTCCATAAGTTTCTCCATCTGTGTCAAAAACATTTGACCATGATATTGAAAGAAC
>MDSZ01226587.1_pt1 | contig 23990 bp, 11 predicted proteins | sample 811201 | NCBI WGS metagenome assembly MDSZ01 (sample SAMN05326647, study PRJNA326480) | marine metagenome | isolation source: seawater | place: Indian Ocean: North | collected 2010
CCTTGTCCTTGGCCTTGGCCTTGGCCTTGTCCTTGGCCTTGTCCTTGTCCTTGTCCTTGGCCTTGTCCTTGTCCTTGGCCTTGTCCTTGGCCTTGTCCTTGTCCTTGGCCATCTTCTCCTTCACCACCACCATCGGTGCCTCCGTTCCCATTACCATCGCCATCTTCGTAATCTGGATCATAAGCATCTGGGATACCGTCACCATCAGAGTCAGTAGCAGAACCATCATTAGGATCATTTGGGAACGGATCATTTGCATCATCTGTTCCATCCCCGTCAGTATCAGCTGAGTTAGGGTTTGTACCTGCAGCATATTCCTCTGCATTAGTGAGCCCATCACCATCTGGATCAGCACTAGAGTCGGTTCCTGAATTTGGATTCAAACCATAGTTAACTTCCCAACCATCTGGCATTCCATCATTGTCTGTATCTGGATTATTCATATCTGTTCCAGCATCTTGCTCTTCGGCATTAGTAAGTCCGTCACCATCCCAGTCTGCTCCGCCATCAGACGGATCTAAAGGATCTGATCCATCAGCACTGACACCGACTGAACCTGCCATTGTAACCAAGAGAAATGCTATTAACATACTCGTATTCTTTGTAGTATTCATTTTATTTTTCATTTTTTCACTTCCAATTATTTATTTTTCGAAAACCATTTTTTGAACTCTAAATCTACCGATATACAATTTAATAATACAAAATATTTTAGAGTTTTTTTAATTTAAAAAGAGGGAGATGTAAATACAAAATTGTTCACATAACGATTTACTGCGTTACATGTTATTTTTTTATTGAGTATTTTTTGTTTTATTTTTTCTCCTCCATTTAAACATTCCAATCTCGCGGCTTTCATAGGGAACCCTCCGTTCCCTCTAAATTTACAGACATATATAGAGTATATTAAATATACTAATTTGGCTAAGGAGTTAATTTCAACAGATTAGCTTTAAATCTTGCAGATCCGAAGAAATGAATCACAGGAGCAATAAGTGTTAAGATAATTAATGATACAAAAAATATCAGAGACCAAATTCCTAAACCATTACCAAAGGAAAAATACAATGACCAGCCTAGGATTACTAAAACCCACGGAGCGTATCTCCGAGAAAATAATGCCATCCTGGCATTTACCAATTCATCAGAATATAACTGAGGTACTGCTTCAGGATCAACCATTCCTTGCTCTACTGCACATCTCACACAAGTCAAATAGCGTGGACCATTACCAGAAACAAATTGACTCTGGGGGTAATGTTGCTTACAAATTCTACAAGACGGCATGTACTTCTACACTCGACCAAGCATACATTATCCTTCAACGCTACGGTTCTTTAATCTGATTTTGAATATAAATTCTAGAAATATTAACTGGTTTCTTATTGATAAAATTTATCAAGATTTTATTTCCCATTGGACTACCCACTGACTCAGGATGAAATTGAATACCAAAAACTGGTAAAGATGGATGTCTAATGCCCATTAGAAGATTGTTAGAATTCTCCCATGATGTTTCTAGTAATGAATTATTTTTAGAAATTAATACTAGACTATTATATCGCATTAAAGTCATTGGATTAGGTAGATTTCGATATAGTCCCTTTCCGTCATGAAATATTTCAGATGGTTTGCCATGTATAGCTCCAAATGGAGATTCTATTAATTCCCAACCAGCAGCTAGGCCTATTGCTTGATGCCCTAAACATAAACCAAGTAAAGGAATGTGTTGGTTATTATTATTTAATTTTCCTTCAAGTGCCATTCTAGCTAAACGCATTGAAATTTGCGATTTATTTGGTTCAGAAGGCCCTGGTCCAATGATAATATGCGAGGGTTTGTATAATTTAATCCATTTTTTAATAGTTTCATCAATATTGTTTATTTTGGCTATTGGCCTACCTTGTAATATCCTAACATTCTTACCCATATTAGCTACCGAGTTAGCTATATTTTCAGTAAAGGAATCTAAATTATCGATTATGATAACTTGAGAAGTTTCTATATTTTCTTCTCCTCTAATTATTTTTCCATTTTTTTTAGAGAGATGGTTTTTCTTTGGTCCTAATTTACTTAATGGACCAGAGATTTTTGGAATAGGACTTATGGTCATTTTTCTTTCAGGAAGATCTGTTCCACTAAATCCCGTTCTGAATCCCCAAGTAGCTTCTGTTATTGCAGCAGCTTTCCAACGAGATTCTTCAACTTCTTCTGACGGAATTGAATCATTGACTATTCCTCCTCCAGCTTGTACTGTTCCATACCATGAATTTGGGCCAGAATGTGCTTCTAGTGTTCTAATTAATATATTCCATTCTGATATCTTATTATTGAAATTAATATGTCCAATAGAACCAGTCCAAGCACTTCTAGGGTGTTTTTCTAATTCATTGATTGCAGCAATAGTTACTAATTTTGGACAACCAGTAATAGATCCTCCTGGAAATAAAGATACAAAGGCATCACCAACCGTCATTTCTGGAGCTAATTCCCCTTCTACCCCGCTAACAAGATGTTGAACAGTAGAAAGCGCTTCAATACGCCAACTTTCCCAATGAACAGTTCCCGGAACGCATATACGAGTTAGATCATTTCTTTCAAGATCAACTAACATAAGGTGTTCAGCTAATTCCTTTGGACTTGAAATCAACTCATATTTTAGATCTAAATCTGCCTTTTCATCTAAACCTCTAGACCTAGTTCCTTTAATTGGACGAGTATTTACTATCTTTCCTTCTGTCTTAATTAATCTCTCTGGACTAGTGGAAGATACTGCCCATCCATGATCATGGACATATAGCCAAGCACCAAATGGTGAAGGATTATTTTTAATCATACGTAAATATGAATTCCATGGATGATCCGGCATTTCCCCTTTCCAAGTTCTACCATAATTAAGTTGGTAGAGATTACCCTTAACTATCGCTTCTTTGATTTGGGATATTTTTCTAGCATGATCTGCATCGCTTTCACTATCGGGTACGATATTTTTTGTTGGAATTAATGGATAATTATATTCATAGGCTTTATCATTGAATGTTATTTTTGACCAAGGATGATTTTCAAGAGAAATTGAATGTAATTGGTTTTTTGTTCTTTCGTGTACCCACCATGCTTCAGTCCTCCACATAACTCCTAACAAACTTCCAGATTTTGGCATATGTTTAAGAAATATTGAATTTGTCCACCTCGACAAATCATAACCCAACAAACCAGCAAATCCTCCTGGAATTATGGGTAATTTAGTCTCTGAATTACATTTTATTTCATAAGTTTCCATTATTTCCATTGCTTCTGATAGGTCTCTAGGGTGATATTCTTTTATTGTAGACCATTGATCATTAATTAGTTCTTGAATAATCATTTGCAAGGGGATAGGTTTTCTTAAAGATATATTACCATCAAGTGCAGAATCTTGTATTTGATGATGATTATCCTGTTCTGGTTCAAAAAATAATATTCTCAAACTATCTAATGCAGGTAAAAATGAGTATTCTGATAAATCTGTAATTGGTCCTGATGAGTGAAACAATAATTCATCCATCAGAGGCAATAATGTTTTTCTATTTGATAATAATATAGATAGCAATGGGCTTTGATCTTTATCGATCTCAAATATCCGATGTAAAACTTGAGTCATCAGAGCTCCCTCAGGAAATCCCAATTTAACCAATCATTATTTAATTTATTTAACCAAACCTCTCTCGCTACTTGGTACAATTTACCCTTTGGCTTTCCTATCGGAGTTCCGTCAATAGAACCAACTGAACAAACTCCCATACCACTTCCTATGACAATAAGTTCAGAAGCTCTTGACAACATTTTGAGATTTATTTTAGCACTTCTAATTGGTATACCTAATTCTTCTACATCATTTCTTAATAATTCTAATGTTACAGAATCCAGAGCCCCATCTATGTTACTTGGATGATAAGCGATACCATCGTTATCTAAAATCAATGGTAAACAATAATCTCCGTCGATTAAAATATCATTTCTGAAGAGGAGTGCTATATCAGAATCATGGCTTATAGCTTGTTTACGTGCTTCATCATAAGGTTGCCAATTCCCATGCTTGGTTCCCAATATAGGTAATTCAAAGTCGGGTAAATTCATTGATATAGCCTGCAGAGGATCATCTTTCCAATTCTTATTTCTACGAATTTTTATAGACTCCTTGCCACTTTTCTCAACAATAATTTTTATTAAAAATGGTATTTCACAATTTAATCCATTCAAATTTTCAGACTCGATTTGTTTTTCTAGTCTGTCATGAATAATTCTTGGTAAATCATTATTAATCTCTATTCCAAGAATCTTTGAATGTTTGAAAAGTCTATTAAAATGCAAATCTGGAGCTAACAGAGACTTTTTTCCATCCCAAGCTATTGCAGTCCATACTTGTGAATGAGGTTCTGTAGAGTCTGGCACGTTTAAGCCGAACAGGTATACCTTTCAAGGTCTATTGGTCTTCTAACATATCATCTAAGAATGATGTATCTATATCTTCTTTTGATAAACTATCAGCCATTTTATCTAAATCATTAGAATCCATTAAATCGGCCATTTTATCTAAATCATTAGAATCCATTAAATCGGCCATTTTATCTAAATCGTTCATAGAATCTGTAAATGCTTTCTTAGAATCTAAAAGTTCATTTTCTACTTCAGAAGAGACAAAGTTTGTACTGGGATTTATATCTGCTATCTCGTAGTCACCAGTTTGATGAATTTGTTCAAAATCGTCGTTGGGAGCAATTTCTTCCTTTGGAGAAATGATTAATGTTTCCAAATCATCATCATTCTGAGTTAATTCATCTTCTAAATTTACCTCATTTGTTCCCATTTCCCATGGTTCTGGAGCTGCTTTATCTCTTGGTTTTATTATCAAAATAGCACCAATGAATATCAAAGTTGAAGAAATTAAAATTATTATAAAATTCATATTTCCATCTAATAATTGTTCCACCCAAGATATGCCCGAACCATCATCAAGTAATCCCCCTCCGCCAGGAGTATAATCGGTCCATGGTTTAACTTCCAGTGGATTTACCCCTAGTCTTTGAGTCTCTCCATCTGATGCAACCACAGCTACCCAGTATGTTTCTGATTGTTTAATTTCAATACCATTGAATAAGTTAAAAGATATTGTATTTGAGGTTATATTATCTGAAAGAAGAGAGGAATTTCTGGTATCTGAAAATGGCTCTAAACTGTAATAAACACTGTAAGAAGTTACCTTCTCATCATTAGAAAGATCCCAAATAATTTCAATATCTGTTCCTGCAAGATTCCAGTATGATTGGACGCCGGAGAGCACTGGCAAGTGTGCACCTGGATCTAATATACTTTCATCGACCAGACTAATCATAGAGGTCATCAAATTATCATACCACGCATTTGAAGATGAGTCGACGGGGACAATAGCGACCCAAATCGGTAAAGATGGGCCAAGAGGTTGTCCGTCAGATAATTGTTGTAGTAGAATTGGCATCTCTACGTCTCTATCAACAATTAATGCCGGTTGAATAGTATTTACTTGTGTAAATGGATTACCTGCTACAGCGTAAATCCAATATTCTGAAACATCAGAGGATTCGCTGTGTGCAAACTTTACAAACATTCCATCTCCAAAGTCAGGTTTTCTATCAATAAGAATCGGTGAATCCATTCTATCTGGGGGATAAATATCTCCTCTATTGTCTATAGGAGTTACAATAACTATATTATTTTCAAGATTTGATAATTGTACATTACCCGCTAAATCATGTATTGTGACTGCCACGTATAATGGAATAGAAGGTCTAATATCATCTGAGATTAAATCTGAAGGTTCATTACCATACAATGCTTTATTCAAAGTTACTTGTAATTTTAATGAATTTTCGATTTGTCTTTGATTGATTACTAATAAATTACAATTATTTTCCTCGCAATGTTTGCTGATATCAATTAGATTTGCAAGTGGATATTCGGATACCCAGATAGTATAATGGCTGAAATCATCGGCAATACTTCTGTTCCAAGATATATCTATTGCAGTACCATCATCTAAAGGATGATCCCATGCTTGTAAACCAGAGACTTTCTCAGGGGGATAGGCTGCGCTTGAGTCAGTATCACTGTAAGAAGTTGTAGTAACTACATTTACAGGTTCAACTGCCATATTACCCCAATCATCCACAGCAACAACTCCTATCCAATATGCGATCCCATTCTGTAATGTTGTACCTCCTATTGAATCAATAATTGTATTACTAGTACTACAGTCTGAAACATAAGAAGCAGTTGGCCAGCCGTCTACACTATTTGGTGGTTGAAAACCTGATGCTGGTAAAACATAGATAATATAGTAAGAGCAATCATCTTCAACGTTTGGGGTCCATGAAACTCCTATTCTACCTCCTTCATCACTTGGCATATCATATGCATTAACATCAGAAACCTGTGCAGGGGGTATGCCGTCATTTAGCCCACCGGCAGTAACAACGGGTCCGAATATAGTTGCATTTGCTGGATCTGATTGTCCATTTTGATCAACACAAACGATGGCAAACCAATAAGGTACATTTCCTTCTAATTCTAATACTGTACTATTTCCACTGGCAAATGATAAATCAGATGCATTATTTAATGCTAAAGCATTATTTATTTCCTGTTTTACTGACCATATTCTAGTTAGATAAGGATCTAGTTCGTTACACGCTGACCATTCTGCATTTACCACTCCTGGAATTCCTCCTGATAGGGCAGATACTGAGAGCCATGCTGGAGGTGATGGTACTTCATCGGTCGGAGTTGCATTACCTTCCCAAGACATCGGTTCTCCGAGTGAACCATCTTGATACTCAATTACAATAGCAGCCCTATATTGTCTATCATTAGAGAGAGTTTTAATCATACCATCTTGATTTGCTTCAGAAATTGTTGCAGAGGTTTCTGACCAAAATGGTATTCTTTGATAGGTAGCAAAATTATCCAAATCTTCTTTCAAAGGAGTCCAATCAGGATTATTGGTAGAATCCCAAACATACAATCGATAAGCATGCCAAGCAGAATCTTGAGCAGGTAGCCATGAAGCTTCCAATATTCCTCCTCCGTCATTTGCTCTGTCTGTTAAACTGGTGATCGATGTGGGAGCTTCTAATCTATTCCAGTCATAAGTCATTCTAACCTTCAATTTACCATCTTGAGGAGATTGTAAACGTATTTGTAATTGTGAGGATGAAGATCCTGGTGGAGTATTGAAAATAGCAGATTGGAAAATGGTTTGAATGCCTGAATTATAGTCTGTTAGATTCCAAATACCAGAATAATTTAGTGATTGAGATTGTGCCCATACCCAAGCACTACTTTGAGGTGCTGAAAATATCAATGGACTATTGTACATTGGTAATTTCCCAGGCTGTACTTCAGAATCAAAAGAAGTGTTGATAGTTATTGGTTCTTCTTCAGAAGCCAGTATTGTAGACATTCCTGGGTGAGTAGTGTCAGTAATATCCAATGTTTTATCACCAAACACTACTGTAAGAGGAGAGGCTCTCTTTTGATATTCCCTGGGCATTTCTTGTAAGGTTTCTATTGGATAAAATAGATGGAGTCCGTCTTGAGAAACCACTGCTAATTGATTATCTTTTATATCAGCATCAATTATACCAGTCATTACTTTACTTCTAATAGTATTATGACCATTGTCGGCACGAATGATGTCAATACCTACTGGAGAAATCATCACGATGTGTGTACCATCAGACAATATTTGAGAAGCGGGCCAAGAAAGTAAATCTTCTATGCCCATTCCAGATTCCATACGCATTATTGAACCGTTCCAATGTACTAATGGTTCACTATCTGTTGCAATGTGAACTCCCCAATCATCCGATGAAATAGAACGGACATCATTGCTTGGAATCATATCAATATTATATGTTCCATTTTCTTGATCAGAATTCAAATCCCATGCAGCCACACCCGGCCTTGTCCTGCCTTCACCATTATGGGAAATAAAAATAGCAGCATCATGTGAAATAATCTGAGTAGTATTATCTTGAACGTTTATAATTTCTCTCGAAATTGCTGGAGAATATACCAATCCTGAAACAGAGTTTCCAATTAACCCATCATCTTCATTCAGAGTTGTCAAATAAGAAAGATTTTGATCTAATATCGATAGTCCGATAGGGCCTCCCAAAATTATCGATCCATTGCCCCGGATAGGGCTTGGAGATATTAATAAATGCTGAATAATAGAAGAAGGGAGGCCGTCTAAAGTTGTTATTGGGTTGTCCCATCCGGAGATAGTGGTGTTCCACAAACCTAAACCTCCATTGGTTGCAATTAATATATGATCATTATATTCAATAAAATCCCTAACAATATTGTTTGGTAACCCTGCGATTAAGCTTCCATGCCCCCAAGTTTCTTTCTCAGTGTCCAGTGATTGGAAACCGGCAGAAGAACTATCATAACCCATCAGGCCAACATAAAGAATTCCATCATCAAGAAATAAGCCATCCATATTTCTATGAAGTGCTGAAGGTAATTGATTCAGAGTTTTTTCAGTTGTATTTAGATACATAAGACCCCCACCTACTGTGGAAACCCAGACCTTTTCGCCATCTAATCTCAATTCATTAATTATATCATCAAATACTCTAACGCCGTACTGCCAGCTTACAGAACCATTTTCTATTATTTCGCCCTGTAAAATAGTAGAGCCCCAATAGGCATCAAAATAGTCACTACTAGTTAACCAGACATGTGTTGAATTAGATATCATTTCCTGTACTGAGCCCCCAGGTAAGCCAACTAATTCATCAAATCCTCCCTGAATAAGTCCAGTATTATCTAACCTATCTACTCTGTTAATACCTGTATTTTCTCCAGATCTACCTACAGCATATATTCTAGTTCCTGAGGAAGGGGCTTTGACTATTGAACATGCATCCATTCCACCATCTAATACTACACCGTTTGCAGCGGTATTACCCGATGTCATGATTCTAGTTATTCCCGAATTATCACCAAAGTGAGCAACTAATAAAAGACCATTGTCATATAACATCCCACCGGGAAAAACACTACCTTCAGAAACGCCATTAGTATCATCTAATGAATTTAGGAAATTATTCGAATTATATGAAAACCGATTAATACCAACCGAGTCTGTGTTGAATCCGATATACAGTATTCTATTCGAGTCGTCACAAGCTAAGGCTCGTGGGTCACGACTTGACATTTGAGAATTATCAGTGGTTATCGGAGAAATCCATTCATTAGTTATTCCATCTCCATCGTGATCAGCAGTATCAAATCTAGCAATACCGCCTCCTGATTGCCACCAACCTCCTTGGAAACCTATTGCTAAATGAACAATATCATCGCAGAATATTATATCAGCACCATAACCATCTGGTATATCGCCACTATCTATATCCCATGTTGTCCAATTACCCTCATATAATACCATGATAAGTCCATCATTATAAGCACCAGAAGATAACCAAAGTGAGTTTCCTATTACTTCCATAGAATAAAAATCAAGTTCTGAATCACTAGGTAGTCCATCGCCAGGAAGCCATGGAGAAAGCCATGTTTCATTTATTGGACTCCATCTTAAAATTCCATTCATACTTGCAAATACATATTCGCCGTCAAATTCAGCCATACCTCTGATTCTTCCATCTACATCATTCCACTGATCTAGTAGAGTCATGTTCGTTGCTGAAAAACGACGTAAAATATTTTCACCATAAGCGACCCATAACTCACATGATGTTGTTACAGGAAAACAATCTCCTAAGTATTGAGCATTTACTCTTTCAACATCACCTAATGTTTCTAAATTCGTTGACCAATTATTGTCTGTAATATTCCATCTTACTATAGTCCCTGAATCTCCCGGATTTCCCCACCATCCATTCTCACGTACACTAATCCATAATTCATTACCTACATTTTCAATGCCATGTATTACTCCATCAAATCCTGCCTGATCTCCTGCATTCAAAGTATCCATACTTGAATTATTTAACATATTAATTCGATATATTTCTTCTCTTTGATTCCAAGACTGGCCTCTCTGAAGTGAATAATACATTATATCATCAACAATAATTATATCGCTGGGGGCTGTTTGAGGTAGAGTTGGCCCGTTATTATTATCTCCCCTTTCCCAATCAATTAGAATGGTGTCATTTATTACATCAATTAGAGTTATACCGAAATCTCCTCCTACCCACATAGTACCATAATCTAGCCCTGGAATTATTACAGTAACATCATCATCTTCTATGTATCCTTGAGTTCCGTCCCAAGGCGTTAACCATAGTTGGCTTGACATATTATATCTAGCGATACCAGTATTTTCAAAGCCTAAGTATACTATGTCCTCTATTTTTATTATTCTGGCTCTTTGAGTTTCATCTCCTGCAGTCCAAACATCCATTATTGTTCCATTAGCAGTATTTATTACTGCAACTCCTTCATCTGTGCCTGCATAAAGAGTATCAATACCGATTTTTGAAACTCCATAGACAAATCTAGAAGGTACACTAAGTTCATCATTATTGTTTCCTCCTTGTTCATTCCAGCATTCATTCAACGTTATATCAGGTTCATTTGCAGTAGGCCAAAACCACATACATGCCCCCCTATTTGTACCTGCATAAATTCCATCTGCATCGCTTGTTATATCATAAAATGCATAAGGATCATTATTAGAACCTGGTATTGAAGTAGGAAGTAATTCCCACTGATTACCATCCCAGCGTGCTAATTCTCCACAATCGCCCCTATTCCAACAATTATTATTCGTATTTGTATCAGACCCAACCAAAAGGCCACCATAAAAGTCTAAGGATAAAGAAATTACATCATTATCAGGTATACTGTTAGGATCTTCTTCCGTCCACATATCGGAGATTTCTCCAGTAATTCTATCAATCACTAGTAATCCGAAACCAGGTAAACCAAGATATATTATTTCGCCATCTACAGCTATGGGGGTTGCTTCTAAATTGTCTGCACCTAAAGATTGCCAAGAGCCAATGATTGTTGGGCCGTTCAAATCTATACGCATGACGCCTGCATCGGGTGTTGCAAAGTATGCAACACCGTATCTTGTTACAACCTCTCTGATACTATCTGAATCTAGTCCATCTGCTGAATTAAAAAGTGCTAAAACAGTATTAGAAGAAGTATTAATTATACTGACTCCATCTTGCAAATGTCCTACTACCAGTGAGTTGGTATTTGAATCGTGAGCAATGCTTGTAATATAATTGCTATTAATCACATAATCTGCTGAAGATGATGTACTACCAGTAGTAAGTAAATTACCACCTAAATCTAGTTCAAATAATCCTGTATCAGTTCCTATCCAAATTCTACCGTTTGAATCTTGTATTATTGATGTTATTTGATTAATGTTTGTAGGAAGTTCAGAATCTTCATAGCTATTGCGTAATTCTTGGATATCTATAGTTTCTTTCCAAAGTTTTTCTTTCTTATCAAAACGATCGATTAAAGTTGTTCCAGCTATCCATATTTCACCTCTTTCTCCATCATCAATCAATACTGTTACTGTAGCGTCTTCTACAGATTCCGGACTTGTAGCTATAATTATCTCACCAGTAATGACTTCATCGGTAATTGTAACTAATTTACCAGATGAATCGCCAACTAAAAGAGTATTAGAAGTTGGATCACGTTGTAAATTATTACTATTCCATGCATTAAGTGAATATCCACCGGATTGTAATCCCATGTCCGTAAAAGAAATTGTTGAGCTGTAAATCATAGAATTAGTATCATACACTTGTATATCATTACCGGCAGAAATATACAGCCATCCTGGTGCTGAAGATAATGCGTTAATTTGATTAGAAGAAAGCCAATTATTTGATGTCCAAGGAGGTATCCATGAAGATGATGCAAGATTATATCGATCTATCCCAGCATTATTATTCGCAATATATAAAATGTCATTAATTAATTCCATATCTGTAATTGAATTACTAGAAAGAAAATTATCTGAGTTGATTTTAGGGAATTCTCCAGCGTCAGTAAAAATTAATCCTCCACTTCCAAATGTATAATTGACTACTACTATTCCATCATCTGTTGTACTGATGAGGATTGTATCATTTTCAACAATCATATCGGTGGGAGTTATAGAAGTTTCATTATCTTTACAAAGCGGTTGTGACACCCAAAAAGATCCTTTTCCAGGTTCAAGATAATTTAAATTACACTCTGAACTAGTCCATAATATATCATAAGCATCAATAAATGAAGTTACTATAGGATTTGAATTTGAAATATTTGTGTCATTGGGAAATGAAGTCATTGAAGAATATGTGATTAAATCTCTTGCATACACATTACCATCAGAAGTCCCAATTATTAGTTGTTTATTTTTATAATCTATCACTAAAGTTCGGCCATAAATTTCTGATTCGATATCAATTATATTCTTAATCGAGTTATTATCAAGTCTGATTAAATCTTCATTGACTAGCATAAAGAGACTACCATCTACAGGATTAACAGCTGTATCATGAATTGTAATTTCAATTGGTGAAAAGGAAACTTTTGGATCAACTGGCCTAAGTGCCTCTATTATCAAATTATCAATTGTAATACCAGTAGGTAAATTCCAATATGCATCTGTTAATGAGTTAGGATCTAGTGGTGCATCAAGAATTCCCTGATTAACATTTGGTGGGTTATTAGAAAAAGTATTTTGACGACCTAGGTCTCCACTTCCAGACCAATCAAGAATTTCTGTTTGAGTATTTACAAGAGTTAGTTGTGGTTGATTAACCCAATAACCATCGCTGCCATTTACGGATACTTCAAATGTTAGATTATCTATTATTGCCCCTGGTGCAAAATCTATGAATAAATCCCCATTTGCTAATGTGTTATTAATTGGATCTGCTCCTTCAGCAACTAATTCCAGCCAACCAGTATCATTACTTCCACCTACTCCCCAAGACTTTTGAGTGACTAAATTATTATTCTGAGAATTATCATTTAATTCATCTGATACTAAAGAAGACCATGGCAGTAAGACCATCAATAACGTAATAGTAATCGTTGCTATCTTAGAACTCATGCTATCTCTCCTTCGGATAATTGATTGCAAAACCATATCAAACCAATGGCATATTGCTCTGATTTCGTGCAAAAACTTGCAAAAATTAAATCAAATTTAGACATTAAGAAACATGAATTAAAAATGATAGTCCTGACACTACTGAGTAAGAACATGAAGCAACCTCCTCGTTGTACAACTTATCAATGAATTGGTAGGAAGTTTATACTTTGCTCAAACATAAAATAATGATTAATTCACAATATAATTTAGTATTTATTTCCTTAGATGAGACTCAAAAGATGTATTTTCTCAGGATAGAGTGATATGAGATTGTTTCTCAGGTGATGCCGGAGGAATCACTGGTGAAGGATAAGAGACTCGAAAAAGAGGCTTTAGAATACCATTCATCTAACCCGGCCGGTAAGATAACTGTCATGCCAACAAAACCACATGGAACCCAAAGAGAGTTATCATTGGCCTACTCTCCTGGTGTAGCCTATCCTTGTAATAAAATAAAAGACAATCCCAACGATGTTTACAAATACACTGCAAAGGGAAATTTGGTTGCAGTAATTAGTAATGGAACAGCTGTATTAGGACTCGGTAATATTGGTAGTTTAGCCAGTAAACCGGTTATGGAAGGTAAAGGATTATTGTTCAAGGCATTTGCAGACATAGATGTATTCGATATAGAGATAAATAAAACTGATGTAGATGGTTTTGTTGAGGCTGTTAAGGCTATCTCTCCTACCTTTGGAGGCATTAATCTTGAAGATATTAAAGCTCCAGAGTGCTTTGAAATAGAGCGTAGATTAAAAGAAGAATTAGATATTCCTGTAATGCATGATGATCAACATGGAACAGCAATTATTTCAGGTGCAGCGTTATTGAATGGTTTAGAAATAGTTGGAAAAAAGATTGAAAATGTAAAAGTAGTAGTTTCAGGAGCAGGTGCTTCTGCTATTTCTTGTGCAAAACACTATGTCAAATTAGGAGTTTCAAAAGATAATATAATGCTAATTGACTCCACTGGTATTCTAACAAAAAATAGAATGGAAAAAGGAGAATTGAATAAATATAAAATAGAATTTGCCAGAGATGTTCCAGATGGAGATTTAGCGAAAGCCATGGTTGATTCAGATGTATTTCTAGGCCTATCCAAAGGTGGCATAGTAAGTAAAAAAATGATTGCTACTATGGCAAAAAAACCTTTGATATTTGCTCTTGCTAATCCAGATCCTGAAATATTACCTAGTGAGATATATGAAGTTCGTGATGATGCAATAATTGCTACTGGGAGATCTGATTTTCCCAACCAAATTAATAATGTATTGGGTTTTCCTTATATTTTTAGAGGTGCATTAGATGTTCAAACTAAAGAAATAACAGAAGGAATGAAAATGGCTGCGACCAAGGCGATTGCAAAATTGGCGAAAGAGCCTGTGCCTGATGATGTATTATCTGCCTACAGTGACGAAAATATTCAATTTGGCCCTGATTATATAATACCCAAACCCTTTGATGCTAGAGTTTTGATTTGGGAAGCCAGTGCTGTAGCAGAAGCAGCCGTTATGGAAGGTGTAGCGAGAATTTCTAAAGATGACTTTAATATTGAAAAATACAAAGAAGAATTAGAAGCGCGTTTAGGATTGACTAGATCGATAATGAGAAGAGTAATCAATAAAGCAAAAAATACCAATAAAAAAATTGTGTTTTCTGAAGGTGAAGATCCAACTATAATAAAGGCTGCTTCTCAATGCATTCATGAAAAAATATGTCAACCAATTCTTTTAGGCAATATTAAGAGAATACAGGCAGTCAAAGAAGAATTGGGATTAAATTTTGAGTGTGAATGTATAGATGTGAGATATGACGAGCGAAGAAGAGGGATTTATGCAGACGAATACCATAAATTACGTGGACGAAAGGGTATGACAAGAGAAGATGCTGTTAGACTTTTGAAAATGCCTACACATTTTGCACCAATGATGGTTCATAAAGGAGATGCCGATGGTTACTTGGGTGGTGTTTCACATAATTATCCAGATATTGTAAAACCATGTCTACATATCATTGGTTCTGACCCTAAGGCACATAGAATTGTTGGGATGTATATGATGATAGTAAATGGTGAATTAATGTTCATTGGTGATGCAACAATAAACATTTATCCGGATGCGAGAACCTTGGCTGAAATTGCAATGCAAACTGCAAAAGTTGCACGAAGATTTGGAGTCAAACCAAAAGTAGCCATGTTATCATTTTCAAATTTTGGAACATCCGAGGAATTAAGAACTGATAGAATAGAAGAAGCTATAGAAATTGTCAGAGAAATGGATTCAGAACTAGTCATTGATGGCCCAATGCAGGCTGATACTGCATTAGTTAGCTCTATCCAAGCGGAATATCCATTTATGGCATTCAGTGGGCCCGCGAATATTTTGATTTGTCCCAATTTGACTTCAGCAAATATTGCATATAAATTATTACAAAGGATTGCAGGTGCGGAAATGACAGGTCCTATTTTAGAAGGATTGGCTAAACCTTCTCATGTTTTACAAAGAGGAGATAGTGTACGTGATGTAGTACATATGGCTGCAATTTGTGCTGTTGATGCAATCAGATATGAGCAAGAAAAGTTATGAAACTTAAATCTCTGAATAGTAATCAGTGATAGTATGTTCTAATTGCAGTGCTACTTTTTGCTCATCTAAAGATTGGGTGATTCCGTCGCGTCGTAGTACTTCTCCGTTGACAAAGACATCAAGACATTTTGTCCCGGAATAGATTAAATTTGCTATTAAACGACGTCCATTTTTCCCATAAGGACGCATCCGAATATCATCCAAATCCCATGTAACCCAATCAGTAGAGCCTTTGGTAGCAAGATTCCATGTTTCATTTGGATTAAGTATTCTAGCATCCCAATGGTCATGCCTTTGAATAATACTAGCAATTTTTGCCTCTGTTCTTAAATCTAAGCTATTATTACTAGCGGCTCCATCAGTACCCAATCTAATATCCACTCCTGCTTCTTTCATGGCTGGATACGACATTGTCCCTCCACATGCTAATTTTAGATTACTAGTCGGACAATGTACTGCATGTGCACTATGATTTGCTAAAATACGCATTTCTTTCTTCGTAACCCATCCGCAATGTGCGCAAATAGTTCCTTCAGTAAAATAATCAATTGAATCAAGATATTCTACTGGATACATACCTGTGCTCGCATGACAATCTGCTACTTCTTGACGAGTTTCAGATGTATGAATACTAAGTTTGCAACCAGTTTGTTTTGAAATCTCAGAAGCAGTGCATAGTGTTTCTTCAGAACAAGCATAAACTGAATGATTGCCGATACCATATTCTATCCTTTCTGGTACAGAAGAACCTTGCGAAATTAAACTTTTTACTTGCCTCAATGCATTACCGGAATCTTGTTCATCTGAAGCAAAAGGAAAATCGGTTATCGGGCCACAAACAATGCCTCTGAGACCTGTTTCTGAAATTACTTTTTCAACTACATCGGGATGGAAATACATATCACATGCAAATGTTGTTCCTGTGCTTATTAATTCGGCTGCTGCTGCTTTAGTACCAATATCTACAAATTCTCTTGTAAGTTTTTTTTCTACAGGCCAAATAGATTCCTCTAACCATTCATTAAGTGGTAAACCTTCACCCATAGATCTATTCAGTATCATTGCCATGTGTGTATGCCAGTTTTGTAGACTTCTGGTAATTAATCGATTAGATCCGTCTATTGTTTCTATTACATCTTCATCTCCATTACTAATACTGTACTCGCCTTCTTTATTAATTAGAAAATTACCTTTTCTTATCAAACCATCATGATCTAATAAAGTTGTATTAATGATACGTCTTAATCCAGATTCCATAATGATTACCTTTCTTGTATCTAATTAAACACACTTAGCATAAAATTTGCTAATTATCTTGCCCTCTGAATTATTCATCCATGCTTCAACTATATCTCCTTTTTTTAATGCACTAACTCCTTTCGGAGTTCCTGTCCATATCATATCTCCTGGAGATAGGCCATACCATTCAGTAAGAACCTTCAATATTTCACTGACAGAATGAATCATTAATTTGGTAGATGCAGATTGTTTTAATTCACCATTAACACTCAAATTTATTTCGACTGGTTTTTCATCCCAAGAAGTCCAAGTACCCAAAATTGCTGAATTTGCAAATCCTTTTCCTTCTAACCAGGGCCATCCTTTTTCTTTAGCTAATGTTTGTCGTGTTCTATTTGTCAAATCGTTACCTATACACATCTCCGACGGTTGTAAGTCCTCCCCTAATCTAATTACCATTTCAACTTCATGATCCACGTGTTCTTGAGGATTTGGTAAATAAATTATATTTTTACCTTCATTATCGGATTCTATGTGAGATGTTTCTGGCATCAAGAAAAAACGAGGATATGATGTTATATCTCCTTTGATCTCTTTAGCATGTTCAGCATAGTTTCTGAAAACCGCCCAGCCTACGCCCATGACTTAGCCAGCGAACATTGTATCATTATACCATCGATGGTAATATAATCCGAGGGATTGAATAATCCCTGATACCTGTACTGTATCATGAGTGAGGACGCGTATGATATTCTAGGCGTTTCTTCTGATGCTACTGATGCACACATAAAGAGAAATTACAGGCGTTTAGCCCGACAATATCATCCTGACAGAAATCCTGATGATCAGGCTGCTGAAGAACGATTTAAGTCCATACAAACCGCTTATGAACAAATCGGAACTACAGAGTCAAGAGCAGAATATGATCAAAAAATAAGAATGGAGGAAATGTTTCGAGGAGGGAGGAGAAGTACATTTGATGGGGGATTTGGTGGTTTTGATATTGGAGATATATTCTCTCAATTTAGAAACAGCGGCAGAGATAATATATCAAATCAAAGACCAGATTTTGATAGACAAGAAGAAAATGTTAAAGGGTCTAATATAGAATCTGGGTTGGATATTTCCCTAAATCAGGCTATAGATGGTGCTAATGTTAAATTTAGTCATCGTAGATTTAAAGTTTGTGAAAAATGTAATGGAAGTACTTTTGGAACTTCAAGAAATTGTAGTGTATGTGGAGGAAAGGGAGTAAAAACAAAAAAAAGTACAATTACAATCAAAGTACCCCCTAATGCTAAACATGGGCAGTTATTGAGGCTCAAGAAAATGGGACATGAACATCCACAAGGAGATCCTGGAGACTTAATTATTTCATTGAGACTTGATGCAGATGAAGGTAGGCGTTGGGAAGGAGATCGTCTGATTCAAGAAGTTCCAGTCACAATTACTAAACTTTTGCTTGGTGGTAAAGTAAAAATTCGTACTCCTTTGGGGAAAATGGTACAGATAGAAATACCTTCAGGCACAAAAATAGGAGATAGGCGCAGATTAAATGGGCATGGGCATGCAGGTGGAATATTAGATATTGAGTTTGTTCTCTCAGAAATTGATAATATTACTCCTGCACAAAAAAAAGCATTAGAAGAATTGAGGAAAGCTGGGCTTTAACATTAAAACAACTACTAATAAATAAAAAATCTGTGGTATTGTTATGGAGAAGTTTACAAAGGTTATCGATTTTATTTTTCCTAAGAGAAAAGCGATACATATCTTGGTGATATTAATCTCTGGTTTTATGTTACCTGGTTTTATTGCTACACTCACTCCAATTGATATAGAATCGTATAATTTAGATTCACCGGAATTAGAAGCTTCAGAAGTTATGAGAGAAGAATTTTCTGGAGCAGGAAATATTTGGGGTTTTGGAATATTTGTCAGAGATTCCCAATATTGGGAAGAATTTGGTAGTGAAGTCGATCAAGTTTCATCTTTTAATGGAGAAGGTCAAGGATTAAATTATCCAACGGGAGGAATCTTGAACCTAACAATACTGAGGGAGATAGACCAAAAGAGAAGTTTACTTATGGAACACGAAGTATCAAAATTTTATCTCCCACTAGCTTCGGAAATATCTGGTAAGCCAATTGAAGGAGTTTTTGACTTAGCAAGTGAATTTAGAGTATTTATGGCAGATGAATCACTACTCACAAAACCAAGATTTGATCCTGATGAATTTGTACTTCTTCCTGCACCAACTAATTGGAAAGATTGTGGAGAATTAGAGTGTCTGTCGTTTGATGATGAAAATGTTACCCAAGAACATATAGATTTAGCTGCTCACAGAATGGCAAACAATAGCAAAGGTTCTTTTCTTAGATTTCTATCTATTGATCGAGCTTTTCTTCCCGATAACAATAGTAATCTTATAGGGCCAATAAACGGTGAATTACAAGAAGATGGTACAATAATTTCTGATTCTTGGGGTAATGGAAGATGGAGTGCTTCATCTGCATGGATGATACTAAATATGGATAGAGATAAAATGCAACAAGAAGGTTGGACATTCTCTTGGTTAAATGCAAGTTCGGAATTTGGTTACAAAATAGATGGTTTTGAACTAGTTACAGACCCCATTGAATATACAAATGATGAATGTAAGAGTAAAGCTGAAAACAATTCTGATCTATGTTCAGTGGAATGGTTATACCTTTCATTAGAAGAAGATTTACGTGAAACTGACAAGACGGTAGTTACTATTTTACTTGGAGAGGGCCCAAATGTTGAAGTCAATAGAGAACTATTGTCTAGTGCTCATCTAATAATAATGATGATTGTTATAGTTGTTTTTTTGCTTTGGTTTAATCTTAGAAGAATAAGTGATGTGATTATAGTTGGAATTGGACTTATTCTAGCTCTTTTATGGATGCAGGGCTTGATTGGTTGGAGTATGATATTAGGTAAGAAAATAGGTTTCGAAATAATATTTAGATCTCAATTTTCAAATCTGCTTCCAATATTAATTTTAGCTTTAGGAATAGACGATAGTTTACATGCACTTCACAGATATAAAGAAGAAAGACGAAATGGAAAAAGTCTAGAAAAATCTGCTGAAATATCGGTTAAAAGAGTTGGTAAGGCGATTCTACTAACTTCAATGACTACTATTGTAGCTTTTATGGCTAATTTGACTTCTGGAATTGCGGCATTACGATCTTTTGGAGTTGAGGCGGGTTTTGGAGTTGCTGCAGCATTTATTCTAACTGGATTATGGGTTCCATTGGTCAGATTAGACGTTGATTTATGGCTTCAGAAGAGTAATAAATTGAAGGAAGAAAGTGTTGATACACTTCATATGGTGCCAAAAGAATGGTTAAGTAATACTACTACTAAATCGTCAGAATATGCTCCTTTTGTCGCTCTAATAATAATATTGATTTCAGCTTTGGCCGCCCCATTAGCCCTAAATTTAGAAGGTGATTTTCAGATTGATGATTTTCTAGATGATGAATCTGATTTTGCTGTTGGAGTTAATTTAGTAAATGAAAGATTTAGAGATGGAGAACCCGGATATATTCTAGTTGAGGGAGATATTGCAAATCCTTTGGTATTATCTGCAATAGGACAAATGAGAGAGAATATGAATAGCCATGATGAAAATGATCCAAATCAAATTTCTAGAACACCAACGGGAGAAGTAGAATTAATTGCATTAGATCAGATTGTTACTTTCATACAGGCCGCTATGTTTGCCAATTTGGTCCCCTTTGAAGAATCTGGCTGGGATAGAAATTTAGAAGATGGAGGAATTGGTTGCCAAACTACAAATGTATCTCATCCAATCAGAGGTACAATAAATATACCAATAACTGAGGATAGAGACTGTTTAAATTTTATTTATGGTTTTATTTTAACAAAAGGAGTTCCGGCTGCCGGTGGTTATCCCGCCTTACCAGTAACAATAATTTCTGAATATATTCATACAGATGATGAAATAGATATTGAAAAACCATGGCTTACTACTTCTGGTGAAATGCCAAAATATACTAAAATGAGTATGCGATTTGGTCTATCTAATCCTGAACAATTTGCATTAATTGAGCCTGCATTAAAACAACTACAAAGAGATATGTTGCCTTTTCAAAATTTATCACTAAATCCAATACATGAACGTTCATCTATTGAAAGAGGATTTGATGATGAAGAATACCCAATAACTTGGGCAATTCAAACTGGAGATCCGGTGATTAGGTTTGTTGCTGCAAATTCAATGCAAGACGAAATGCAAGAAACTTTGTTGTTAGGTTTAGTATTTTGCATGTTTACAATTTGGTGGGGATTTAGAAATAATCTTTCATTGAAAAATAGTTTTGATATAATAAAGAAAGATTGGATAATTTTTTCTGTAAAATCTCTTTCTTCGGCATTCCTAGTAGGATTTATTGTTTATATCTTAGTTGGAATAAAGGAAGCTTTTTTGATAGGGATATTGACAATTATTTTATCCATTACCTGGGGTTTTGTAGCCTTTGCGATAGCAATAATGACAACTGCACCAATTTTTTTAGTAATTATTTGGCTTTATGCAATGATTGAAATTGCAGGATATGGATTAAACATGGTGACAGTATCTATTGCTGCAATTTCACTTGGAGTTGGAATAGACTACGTAATCCATATTATTGAGAGGTATAAGGAAGAAAGGGAAAAAGGACTAGACGAGCAAACAGCGTTGAAAGTAGTAGGTGGTGCTTCAGGTCTTGCATTATTTGGCTCTGCGGCTTCGGATATAGCAGGATTTGCAGTGATTAATCAATCTGAAATGGGATTTTTCTCAACGTTCGGATTATTCTGTGCAATTATGATAGGTTTATCTCTTATTGCTAGTATGATTATTACTCCCGCGGTATTAGGATTGTTTTATAAAAAAATTGAAAATTTAAAAATTTAATCCAGAACTATTGGGGAAGCAGCGATAACTTCTTGACTACATTTATCGATGTATTTTTCAAAATTTTCTATAAACATCTTTGATAATAAATTTGCTACATTATCAAATTTTTTCTTATCAGGCCACGTTTCTCTAGGTTGTAAAATTGAATTTGGGACTCCCGGACAATGGGTTGGTACCGAAAAACCAAATCTCCGATCTATAACGTAATCATTTTCATCTATCTCATCATTTAATGCAGCATTCAATAATGTTCTAGTCCATTTAATTTTTATTCTACTACTTTCACCATATCCACCAGCAACCCATCCAGTATTAATTAACCAGCACTTTGCATTATGGGTTTTGATTTTCTTTGAAAGAAGATCTGCATATACACTTGGATGTCGGGGCATGAATGGTTCACCGAAGCAAGTAGAAAATGTTGCTTGTGGCTCTTTTATTCCCATCTCAGTTCCCGCTACTTTAGCTGTATAGCCTGAAATAAAATGGTATGCAGCCTGTTCGGGAGTCAATTTAGATAAAGGAGGGAGAATTCCAAAAGCATCGCATGTCAAGAAAACGATATTTTTTGGATGCCCTGCCATCGAATTAGGTGTACGATTTTGAATATATTCGATGGGATATGAACCGCGAGTGTTTTGTGTCAATGTTTTATTCTTAAAATCAGGAGTTTTGTCTGCATTTAAGACAACGTTTTCTAGAATTGAACCGGGTATTTTTGTGGTAGCATATATTGCAGGTTCATCTTCTTTTTTCAGGTCAATTAATTTAGCATAACAACCGCCTTCAAAATTGAAAATACCATCATTTGACCAACCGTGTTCATCATCGCCCACTAATGCCCTATCAGAATCGGCAGAAAGTGTGGTCTTTCCGGTTCCCGATAGGCCAAAGAAAAGCGCTGCATCTTTCCCTGTATTAGCAGAACAATGCATTGGAAGTAACCCGTCTACGGGTAAGATATGATTCATTATTGTAAATATTGCCTTTTTTATCTCACCAGCATAATGTGTTCCACCAATTATAACTAAACCTCTATCTAAAGCAAGAATTACAAATACTTCTGAATTTACTCCATCTTGTTTTGGGATGGCTTTTAATTCAGGAGCATGTAATATAGTATATTTTGGAACATGTTTAGAGATTTCTTCATATGTTGGACGAATGAACATATTGTGCATAAAGGCTGCATGCCAAGCTTTTTCTGTAATTAATCTAACAGGCATTCTGTAATTTACATCTGCACCACAAAATGCATCTTTAACAAATAAATTATCAACATTATTTAGATGTTCTTGTATTTTATCTAAAAGTATTTCAAATGTATATGGAGTTGTAGAACGATTGACGTCCCCCCACCAAACATCATCTGCAAGACCATTTTCTTTTACTATAAACCTATCATTAGGAGATCTGCCAGTTCTCTCACCAGTTGTTGCTAATAATACTCCATCATAAGTAAAAGTTGCTTCTCCCAACTGAACAGATTTTTTATGCAAATATTCCCATTCATTGTTCAAATGTAACTGTCCTTTTGGATTCAATCCGTGAGTAGAAATTGGAGTAAATAATTTATCAGAGGCCTCTGACATTTTTGAACCTCTACGGACTTCAGGACGGGTACTTTGGTTTCAAGTGTTACGGAAGTGATATTGTTTTGAATCAAAAAGAATAGTGTTAAGTTATTTAGAAGGGTTTTGTTTATGCCGGTTATGCTATCCTCAATAACTAATGGATGAAGAGGATAACGAAGACCGAATTATCCGAGAACGTAAATTCAAAATTGATTTTGACGTTCAACTGGAAGGAATAGATATCAAAAACGAAACAGGAGAAAATACTGAAAAAATAAAACAGGATAAAGATGAAGCTTTGGGAGATCTTTTTGATCCTTTTCAGGACGATCGGGATGACGCGGCAGGAGTTATCCAAAAAGATGGTAAAATAAAAAATGCGCCTGTAAAAGATATAGTAACTGAAATATCAATAGAGGGAGAAAGAAGAATAAATTGGTCGATAATGGTTACAATGATATTTATTTACAGTATTA
>MDSZ01186030.1_pt1 | contig 23986 bp, 12 predicted proteins | sample 811201 | NCBI WGS metagenome assembly MDSZ01 (sample SAMN05326647, study PRJNA326480) | marine metagenome | isolation source: seawater | place: Indian Ocean: North | collected 2010
CGAGTCGATGATCCATCGATACGCTTGCAACAACACCGCTGGGCCTAAATATTTGTCCGAATTCCACCAGTACGATGGACACGATGTCGAACAACACGCGCACAAAATGCACTCGTACAAACCATCCAATTTCTCGCGGTCTTCTTTCGACTGTACGTTTTCGCCGCCGCTCGATTTCGTCTCTTCTTCTTCGTCTTGAATCAACCACGGTTTGATCGACTTATACTGCGCGTAAAAGTTGCTCATATCTACCACTAAATCTCGGACGACAAACATGTGCGGTAACGGTGCGACCTTTGTCGTCTCAGACGCGGTCGTTTTATCCACTTTCGACAAGCACGCTAACGTGTTCACGCCGTCGATGTTCATCGCGCACGAGCCACAGATGCCTTCTCTGCACGATCTGCGGAAACTCAACGAGTGGTCTTGTTCGTCTTTAATCTTTAAGAGCACGTCGAGCATCATCGGTCCACAATCGTTCAAATCGACTTGGTACGATTGATACCGCGGCTTCGACGCTTCGGAGCCTTTCGGTGCTTCCGGAGACCATCGATAGACGTCGAAATTTTTCACCAGAGATGACGACGATTCAGACGACGATTCAGACGACGACGACGACGACGACGGAGTGGCCGTGCTCGTCGCGCATCGCGTAAACAACCCCGCGTTCGTCGTCGTCGTCGTCGTCGTCGTCGTCCCCGCGAAATGCGGATATCTCGACGTGGGCGCCGCCGACGCGATCGCGCGATCGATCGCTCTTTTCGCGACGTTTCGACCGGCCATCTGTGCGTGTTGTGTTGTGTGTGTGTCTTTATGTACCGACGACGACGACAAAAACTTTTTTTTTTGAGTTTTTTTTCTGGGGAAAGAAAAAACACAAACAAAAGAGAAGGAAAAAAACGGGTCAAAAAACGCTCGAAAAAACAAAAAAAAAAGCAAAAAAAAAAGCAAAAAAAAAGGGATGAAATGGACGGATGGACACACGATGATGGATAAAAAAAAGGTCAAAAAAAAAAGACCGAAAAAACAACGGACAAAAAAAAAGAGAGAAAAGAGACCAAAAAAAGGAAGCCGACGGTTCAGAACGCGAGTTGAGAGTTGAGAGCTCTCGACGAAAAGAACAAAAAACAGATATTCCTTCCTCACTTTACGCACCGCTTGCCCTGTCCCCCAAAGAGAAGAAAAAGAAGAAGAAGAAGAAGAAGAAGAGGTACGAACAACGAGTCTTCGCGTGTCGCGCCGCTTTTTGTGTTTGTTCTTTTTTCGCGCGAAGAAAAAGGATGCGAACGATGTCGAACCATCTCGGAATCGCGCGTCGCGTCGCGAGAGTCGCGCGCGCGGTTCGGTTTTGGATGCGAAATGAATCGATTCGGCGGCTAAGGGGTGGTGGTGGATTACTCTTTGCTTTGCCGCCGCGCGAAGAAAAAACGCGCGGGTTTGGACGCGTCGCGAACGAGGCGCGAGGCAAAATTCGGGAGAATTGCGCGGAGATGTGCGTTTTGCGCGCTAAAACGCACATCGTCCGCGCCGTTTTGGAGTGGACGCGTTCGTACGCCGCCGGCGCGCGGTGTGGTCTCTCTCGACGTGGATTTTCGAAAACTGGCTTTGAGAGCGCTTTTTCCACACACACACACGACGGCCACGTTTTTTTTTCCCCAAAGTCGTCGGGATAATCGATGCGATGCGTTTTACCAATACATCTACTCACGCCTTCTTTCGTCCATTTTTCCACGACAGAAACGCGCGCGCATAACACACAATAATGGCTCCCGCGAAGTGCACCGTGCCGAAACCATCCTCCGTGACCGCGGAAATCGTTGCGTCTATTCAAAAAGATGCCAAGAACAAGAAAGAGCCAGAAACGAGAGCTGCTGCGGCGAAGAAAATCTCCGAGTTGGCCTCGAAGTCGGGCGCTCAGGATGAACCGTTCATGATTGAGTTGTTGGAAGTGGCTATTACCTTAGCCGGTGATAACAAGTCCAAAGACGTGAGAGAAGCGGCGGATCCGGCGGTGGATGTCATCTTGACGAAGTTGTCGCCGTTTGCCATCAGAGCGTGCCAAAAAGCCATTTTCGCCGGTTTCGCGAGTCCGTTTTGGCAATCCAAGATGGCTGCATTGAGAGTCATCGACTTTTTTGTCGGAGCTGCGCCAAAATCCGTCGCAGCGGCTTTACCGGAATTGGTCCCAGAGATTGCGCAAGTCATGGTTGATATGAGAGATGAAGTCAAGGAAAAGTCTTCGGATACGATGGCAAAGGCGGCGACCACTATTGGTAACTTGGACATTGAGCCGTTCGTACCGACTTTAATTGAGTGTATCGTCAAGATTGACGAAGTGCCAGAATGCGTGCACAAGCTCGCCGCGACGACGTTTGTTCAACAAGTCGAGTCGCCGACGTTGTCCATTCTCGGTCCGCTTTTGATGAGAGGTTTGGCGCACTCGCAAATGACTGCGATCAAGCGTAAATCTGCGGTTATCATCGACAACATGTGTAAGTTGGTCGAAGATCCGATGGATGCCAAGCCATTCGTCCCGAAATTGTTACCGTTGTTGAAGAGAGCGATGGATGAAGTTGCCGATCCGGAGTGCAGAACAGTTTGTACGAGAGCCTACAAGACGTTGTTGAACGCCGCCGGCGAAACCGCGGAATCCGCTGCCGCGGAATCCGGAGATGCCTCTGGTCACTACGACGAAGCGGTTGTTTCCAAGGAGTTGCAAGCGCTTATGGTCACCTCGACTGGTGCCTCGGACGCGGACGTTGCGAAGTTTGTCGAAGACCCGGCGGTTGCGCCGATCTTCAACCACATTTGCGCCTTGTCTGTCAACGCGCTCTTGCAAAAGAACTTCGACAAGGACCAATGGACCAAGTCGTGCGCGACGCCGTACATGAAGGTGTTTTACGCCGACGCTGATGACTTGACCGCGACTTTGGTCACCAAAGCGGAAGAGTTGTACTTGTCAACCAAGAAAGTCTTCACTGTTGAAGACGAAGAAGGCGAAGATTTGTGCAAGTGCGACTTTTCCTTGGCGTACGGTGCGCTCATTTTGCTTAACAACGCAACTTTGCACATGAAGAAGGGTAAGAGATACGGTTTATGCGGCCCGAACGGTTGTGGTAAATCGACCCTCATGAAGGCCATCAACAACGGTCAAGTCGACGGTTTCCCGCCACCAGAAGAATTGAGAACGGTGTACGTCGAACACGACATCCAAGGCGACGTCGGAGACATGAATGTTGTCGACTTTATCTCTGCAAACGATGTCATCAAAGAGCACGGAACGACCAGAGATGATGTCAAGAAGGTTTTGACGACTTTTCAATTTACAGAGGCGATGCAAGAGGGCGCCGTCACCGCGTTGTCTGGTGGCTGGAAGATGAAACTCGCCTTGGCGAGAGCGATTTTGATGAAGGCGGACATTTTGCTTTTGGACGAACCGACCAACCACTTGGACGTCAAAAATGTCGCCTGGTTGGAAGAGTATTTGATCTCTCAAACGACCATTTCTTCCATGATTGTCTCGCACGATTCTGGTTTCTTGGACAGAGTATGTACGCACATCATCCACTACGAAACGAGAAAGCTCGTTACGTACAAGGGTAACTTGACCGAATTCATCCGTCAGTGCCCGGCGGCGAAGAAGTACACCGAATTGTCCAACGACGAATTGAAGTTCATCTTTCCGGCGCCTGGTTTCTTGGAAGGGGTGAAGAACAAGGATAAAGCCATCGTCAAAGCGACTAACTGTTGGTTCAAGTACCCCAACACGGAGAGACAAATCATCGCAGGCGCCTCGATTCAACTCTCATTGTCCTCCAGAGTCGCGTGCTTAGGCCCGAACGGTGCTGGTAAGTCCACCTTCATCAAGTTACTCACCGGTGAAGCTGAACCGGACCAAGGTACGGTTTGGAGACACCCGAACATGCGTTACGCGTACGTCGCACAGCACGCGTTCCACCACGTCGAACAGCACTTGGAGAAGACTCCGAATGAATACATTAGATGGCGATTCCAAACCGGTGAAGATAAGGAAAACTTGACCAAGGTCACCATGCAATACACACCGGAAGAAGAAAAGTTGATGAAGGAAAAAATCAACGTCACCAAGGAAGATGGCACAGTCATGAAGTTGGTTGTCGAAAAGATCATCTCTCGTCGTCAAAAGAAGAACAAGTACGAGTATGAAGTCAAGTGGGAGAACTTGAGCATGGACCAAACGACGTGGATGGAAAAAGAAAAACTCGAAAAGCATGGTTTTTCGAAGTTGATCCAACGCGTTGACGAAAGAGAAGCCGCCCGCGCTGGCTTGTACGCTCGCCCGCTCACTACCGCCAACGTCGAAAAGCACTTGATCGACTTTGGTCTCGAGGCTGAATTCGGGACGCACAACAGAATCAAAGGTTTATCTGGCGGTCAAAAGGTTAAGTTGGTTCTCGGTGCCGCCATGTGGCAGCAACCGCACATTGTCGTCATGGACGAACCGACTAACTATTTGGACAGAGACGCGTTAGGTGCTTTGGCGTGCGCAGTCAAGGAGTTTGGTGGCGGCGTTTTGCTCATCACGCACAACTGCGAATTCGCGGATGCGTTGAAAGAGGAAACTTGGGACGTTCCGGGTACCGGCGAAGTTATTATCACCGGTAACAGATGGGGTCAAGGTAAAAAGGGTAAGGCTGAAGCGACGAACTGGGATGGACCGCAAGAGGATACCGTCGATGCGATGGGTAACACCGTCAAGGTCAAGGGCCCAAAGAAGAAGTTGTCTAGAAAGGATATCAAGGCCAAGGCTAAGTCTCGTGCGATCAAGTTAGCCGCTGGTCAAGATTTGACCACAGACTCCGATTGGGATTTGGATGTCTACATCGGGGAAGACCCGTCGAAGGCGAAGAAGGCTGCCAAGGCATAATAAAATATACTTTGATGTATTAGAGTATATATTTGCCTTAGGAAAAAACAGCAAACGCGAGAAGGAAAGAAGAACATTTCCTCGAAGAAAGAGAACAAACTACACATATTATTACATTTGGAAAAGACACTTTATTTCATAGCGAGTTGGCAACACGTTTTAATGTGCAAATTTAACTTTATTACTACTTATCATTCATTCGTCGAACGAATCGCTTTTCCCGTTCGTTCGTTTGCTCGCTCATATATATTTGAGTGTGTCTTTGCCTCCTTTTGTTTCCTTTCCATTTTTTCGAAAAATCCCCCACTCGAAACGAAGCAGAAAGAGAACCATGTTGTTCGCGGCACGTGAAACGCCGCTGTTCGCTTTGAACGGCAAAGAAGAGCGCGAAGATGCAAACGACCGCGCGGCTTCGTCTGGACACCCGTCGACGTCGGTGATGCGAGACGAGAAAGGAGAAGACGAGGAAGATCGAATTCACCAACGAGAAGAAAAACGGCTCAATCCCGAGCGAAATGTTTTCGGCGATATCGTTCGATTGGGAGACGGAAGTTTACTGTCCTGGCGTACGACGAGTGGGAAGAATACAATCGAAGTCGTGAAGTGGGAAGAGAACGGGGAAGGAGAGAGAGGGAGAGCAGTCGAAGTGAAGACGATTGAAATTGCATTTCCCGTTGTTGGTGACAACGAAGAGATTTGCGCGAAAAGTGTCGTTTTGGCGCCATCTGGGAACTACGACAAACTGTTTCGTGTCATTGCGTGTACTCGAGCGCTGCAGAATCATGGGAAAGTTTTAGAGGTATTCGTGGCCTCTGTGGAAGAGTCCGCGGACAAGTCAATGTTACAATTGGAAGGCGGCACTATATTGAAGAAAGCGGTGAAGCTGGAAACGGCGAGCGTCGGAGACTCGGTGACGTGCGCGGGGTTGGTGAGTGGTGTGGATGAGCAGTCGCCAATTGTATGCGTCGGTGGTATGAATGGGCGCAAAGTTATTTTCGTGGACGTTTTATCTGGTGAAGCGCTTTCAGAGATTGCGGTTGGAAGTCAATCGATGTCGTCTTCCTCAGCAGCGGCGATTGGGAGTTCATTGTTGGGAAAATTTGGAATTAGTCTTGGTGCAAGAGAGGCTGTCCCGCCGATTGTGTACGTGTCGCCGAGACCAGTCGAGTTAGACAGAACGATGGTAACGGTAATAGTCACAGGAGATGGAGCGGTGACGTGCGTGACTTCGTCTCCAAATAATACGAGAGGTGCGTTTGGCACCAACGCACAAGCGAACAGGCGCATTTTGTTTCGAATGATGTTACCAAAAGGAGCATTGAAAAATGAAACGTTGATCAGTTCGTCATCTTACGAAAATGCCACAACGGAATCGTCATCGAAAAACTGGTTCATTACTGGAGCGCGAGCGACGGCGGGTGGCAATTTAGTAGTTTTTGGAAATGAAGATGTAGGCAGAGAACACGTGACTGCGTATACGTTTGTGAGCACGAACGAGATCCGACGTGTAGCTACGTTTTCTATCACCAATAGTGCTGATAGCATTCGTGACGTATATTTCGCCTCCGAAAGCGGGGAAATTTTCGTCTTCTTTTCGAGTAATTGCATTTCAAAATGGTCCGAAGCGGCTTCGTTGAGCGTAGTTGAAACTTTGGAATCTGATTTAGGCAAGTTTGAATCGTGGGCTATCAACGGCGTAGGTTCAGAAGCCGCTTTGAACGCTTTAAAAATATCGTTCTTTGGAGACTCGAACGGTATCGGTGTTGATAAGAGAAAGATGCACACGTTTGCGAAGATTTTAGCCTCGGAGATTTCAGAGATTGGTTTAGATAGAGGAGTGAGCGCGGCAGGATTTCGTCGAGCGCTTGGTAGTAGTACTGGTCATAGGAGTAACAGCGAAGACGTTTGCATCGATGGAACATCGGTTATTGATATTATAGCGGCAAATTTAGCGTCGTCTTCGGAAACAATCAATGACCTTCTTCAGAATTGGAGGATATTCGTAAAGCGATACGTCTCTGAATGGAAATTAGGGAACCTCGGTGTTGCTTTTTCCGTCGTGAAATCGTCTACGAACGCGAATTTGGAAGAATTATTGTTCTTAAGAAAGAGCGGTATCAGTGCGCTTGCGACGGGCTCGACAAACGCTTTATCGCCTGGAACGCACATGCGATTCCATAACGATGCGGTTGAAGATGCGACATCATTACTTTCTCGCGCGGCGGGGAATTCTATCGAGCGCATGGCAACGTTGCTTGGATGTAACTTCTGCGGCCTTGAGAATCGCGAAGCTGTCGATTGGCTTGAGCTTGCTGCCTGTGAAGCGACTGGTGCGGGAGGTATTACTGCGACGACTAGTAACTCGGGTGACACGCACGATACGTTGTTCAGAGACCAAAGACGCTTGCTCCAACGCCAAACGATTTTGACCGTGCGAAAAGCGTGGGAGTCACTGTTAGTAAACGATGAAGATTTGGCGACGTGTGTTCAAAACATCGAAGCGGCTTTATCTGAAAGCGTTTACGACATTGCGTCTTCTTCGTCTTTCTCTTTCACGTCAGCAAAGACACTGCGCATGTTAGCACACAAAGCGTTTGGATTCTCCATGTTGCTTCGATTAGCTTCGAAAGGTCGCATCTATTTAGCTCCGAAAAAGATTTCGAACGAAGCGTTTACTTTGTTACCGCGCGTTCTTTTAGTTTTCGCCCTTTCGTCCGCGCTTTCCTCCGTTTGTGCGTTGGATTCGGATACGTGTGCTATTCAAGCATTTGCGAAACAAAGAGGCGATCCAGCGATGGTTGTTGTTGATCTTTTTCGTCGAGGCGAAATCGAAGGTTCAGAGAAGATTGCGTTGGCATTTTTAGGTTCCGCTATCCCGGGTGATTACGAGAAGAAAACTGAAGAGGATGAAAGTTTGTCGTGTTACGAAGGCGAGCGACCGGCATTGGCGTTTGCGCGTGCGTTGACAATGTTAGCGAGAAGATCTTCGCAAACGAGTCACTCTGACGAAGAGGCTTCGAGATTGTTTTTCCAATCAGCTTTGCGTTTAGAGAAAGTCGAGGACAGCGAAAATGAAATATTAGCGGAAACGGCGAGAATGATTCGCACTTCGATACTAGGTGACGACGTCGACGACACAGACGATAAAAAGAAGTACGATCGAGAAAAAGACGCGCACGATAGGCACGCGTACGACGCGCTCGAACATTATGAAACGGTCGCGTTGGCGTTTGAACACGTATTCTCCTCGCGTCTTTCCCACGCGTCTTTGAAATTCACCATGGCGGCAATCTCTGAAGCCGAGCTTATCACCGAATTTAAATCACCGGAGGATGCGGCTAAGCTTATCGACGCTAAGGAAAGGCTTTGGCACGCGTCTTTGCGTCGCGCCTGCGATGAAAACGATTTCGTTTCTGCGTTTGTTTCTACGCTATTCCTCAATGATTCGCCAGCGGCGGCTAGACATTCGAACTTTTCTGGTGTTCGTGCGCTCGTCGCATCGGCTTGCGATGTAATGGGAGTAAACTGTGGCGCGACGGCGGATATTAGTCGAGTGATCAAATCTTTACCATTTGGAGAGGCGATTCACGCCGCGAAAGAAACTCTTGAACGAAAATCACGAACGCACAAGATGACACATGACGACAGCAACCAAGAAACTACAATTATTTCTCCATCGGAGATTTTATATTCCATGCTCGTCGATCGATGGGAGTTGAAAGATGCCGCGTTAGTCGCAGCCCAAGACGCCGTGCGTTTCGGCGACGAAGCTCGACGAAAAGTTTGCGAAGCTTCAAAGGAACCACAAAACGTGCAATTTCGAAATGATGCGATTGCATCGATTGAACGTCATTTGTACGGTTTAGAAAAATCTTTAGCCGCGTTGACTGCGACAAGAAGCGACGAGAGATGCGCTCTTGATGGAGAAGTCTTTTTTGCGCCGACACACGACGATTTTGAAGAAAAGGACGACAAAATGAACATCGAGACCACCGAAAAAGGATCCTCGGAGTCTTCTCAGGAAGAAATCGTATTTGAAAAACTTCGCATTCATAACGATGATGATAATGTCGATGAAGATACACGTCAGAAACAAACGAGCGACGGCGCGCCTCTGCCAAAATTGAAACGACAAAAAAAGCTGCATCCTCCAACGGGAGACGACGAAGTCGGCGTTGGTTCTCCGCTCGCCGCGATGGCTCGAATGGTCGCGCTCACAAAAGCGCGTCTCCTTCTTTTAAAAAATGCTGCCTATTTAGAAGAGCTCGCGATCGAGAACCAAAAGTTTTCCAACATACCTTCCATGTTCGACGAAAACGCAGTGAAAACAGTGTGCGAGAGTTTGTTAAAGCGCGGTTTCTTTGATGACTGTTCGGATTTGGTTTCTCTGTGGTTTTCAAACCACGAGTTACGCGACGTGGCGAGTCAAATGTCGTGCTTTGCCGGTGCTTTCGCGGCACAAACGATATGTCATTCGTGCGAGAGTCGCCACTCGACCAAATTGCAGATTGGATTTCAATGCGTGAAAGTTTCGAGCTCGTTATCGAACAGTTCGAATACGCTCGCCAATGAGAACCCATGGGCAGCGTCGAGAAAAATCGTCGACAAGTTTGAAAACGTGGAAACAAATGGAATGATTGCTCATTCCGCGTGTTTGGGCGCTTTAAGCGTGCATCCGGACCTCGAATTACCTTTGTTTCTCACTGAAAACGTGCATTGCGATAAACTCATCGCATTATATTTGAAAGCGAATCGTCCGGCGTGCGCCGCTCGGGTGGCTTTGAAAGAGTTAGAACTTTATTCGCGTACGAGTGCGATGAACCGCATCAAACACAACGCCGTTTGGCTTCCCATGGACGCTTTCCAAGCGGTTCAAATTGCGCTCGATGAAGACGCGTCCTCAAACAAAAATAAACACATAGCGGATGCTTTGAGAGGGGCGATTGAATCGCAACGAAACCAAATGGAGAAAGATGCGAAAACGCTCGCCCAAGTAAATAGTGCTTACAGTTAGTCGTGTATAGTAGTAAATATAGACACAATACATGGCAATCATAGTCAAATTACATAAAAGCTACACGCACGTGTAAACGAAACACGGTAATCATTCTCTTTCTTAATAACTCTTGGCGAAAATGCACACCTCTTTCGCTGGTTTCCCCGTTTGTATGCAGTCCCCAACTGAACTCGGTTGTTCAAATGGAAAACATCGAATAGTCGCCCCGGTTTTATCCTTGATCGCCTTCTCTTCCTCATCCGAACCTTCCCAAGCACATCTCGCCCACCTTCCATCTTCGATCGTTTTTTCTAAGTCCGCCATCGTTGCGCAATCGACGATGTTTTCGTCTCGAAACTTCCTTGCTTTTTCCAACATCGAGTCTTGAATCTCGTCCAAAGTCGTCTTGACTTTCTCTACCAAAGATGCCTTTTCTGCGGAGACGCCAAATTCTTTTCCATCTTTACCCGGCACGTCTCTTCTAGCAACAACACACGCGTTCTTCTGGACATCCCTGGGACCAATTTCAATGCGAATCGGCACGCCTTTCATCTCCCAAAAGTTAAATTTCCAACCTGGAGATTTCGTATTGTCCGCATCAATCTTCACGCGAATGCCCGCTTCTTTCAAAATTTTCGTAATCGCATCGCAAGACTCCATCACCGATTCTTTATCCTTATTCTTTTGCCAAATTGGCGTCACGATGACTTGCACCGGTGCCAGTTTCGGTGGCAACGTCAATCCCTTATCGTCCCCGTGTGTCATAATTACTCCACCCATCATTCGCGTACTCACGCCCCACGAGCTTTGATGCACATTCTTTGCTTTTCCATCCGTATCTAAAAACGTAGTCTCGAAAGCTTTCGCAAAATTATCACCTAAATCGTGCGAAGTTCCAGCTTGCAATGCTTTCTTATCGCCCATCATCGCTTCCATTGTAAACGTCGCCTTTGCGCCCGCAAAACTTTCAATCCTCGATTTCCTCCCAACAATAACCGGCATCGCGAGCGTCTTTTCTGCAAACTCTGAGTACACTCTAATCATCTCCATGGCCATCTCGTTCGCCTCTTCCGCGGTTGCGTGCGCCGTGTGTCCTTCTTGCCACAAAAATTCTAAAGTACGTATAAACGGCCTCGTTCTCATCTCCCATCGATGCACGTTACACCACTGGTTCAATTTAATTGGCAAATCCCGATAACTTTGAATCCATTGCGAGAGCATGTGGTTAATGATAGTCTCTGACGTCGGTCTCACGACTAAAGGTTCCTCCAAAGTCTTCCCGCCCCCTTGCGTGACTACGGCCAATTCTGGCGCGAACCCTTCTACGTGCGACGCCTCCTTCGTAATAAACGAATACGGAATCAACTGCGGAAAATAACAATTTTCCACTTCTCTCATCCCAAACTGTTCGTTCAGAATCGTTTGTGTCGTCTCCCACATGGCAAACCCGTACGGTCGAATAACCATGGTGCCTCTCGCTGGTCCGTAATCAGCCAACTCGCACTCGCGGATGACGTCGAGGTACCACTTTGAAAAATCCTCGGAGCGCGGCGTCACTTGCGCCTCCGCTTCTTTCCCTCCTTCTTTCTTCGCGTTCGTATTGTTGTTCTTATCTTTGTTCGTTTTCGTCGATGGGTCAGCTTTCGCTTTCAGTTCTTTCAGCACCACCACCGCCGCTTTCACGTCTTCGTCTTGGTTCGTTTTCCCAGACGCTTTTAATGCTTTAATCAAATCGCCTTGTTTTGCAATCGCGTCGGTTAAATCTTCCTCCGTGCTCGACGCGCGCGTTCTCACCGACGACGACGACGACGACGAAAACGTCCTCGGCGTCGTCGTCGTTGTCGTCGTCTGAATCCTCGTCCTGGTAAACGCGCGTCCGTTTTTCTTCGAGCGCGCGTCGTTGTTCTTCGACGCCGCCACCGCCGAAAAAGAAAATCGTCGTCTTTGTTTCGCGAAAGCACAAAAGCCGCGAGTGCTGCTGCTGCTGCTGCTCGTCGTCGTCGTCGTCGTTGTTGTTGTTGTTGTTCGCATCCGCTCGACCGTCGTCGTCGTTCTCATGGTCGTCGCTCGCCCGCAGCACAGTCGCATGGTGATGATTTTTGTCTCTTCGTCGTCGTCCTCCTCGTCAAAGCGCGTGTACGTGTTATGCATCTTCTTCTTCAACCTCTTCTTCTTCCTCCACAAATCTCAAACCCTAAATGTTTTCAACCTCATACCCTAAACCCTACATCCATTTTTTTTTTCTTTCCGTTTTTGGAAGAGGCCCCCCCCCCTCCTTGACTGTTGTTGGTCACTTTCCACCCAAACCACCACCGCTTTTGCGAGACGTTCTTCGCGACGACGGAAGAAGAAGGGACGACGACGGAGAAGAAGGAAGAGAGGAGACTCTGCCTTTTTTTTTTCTTTCCCCCCAACCGCTCCTCGTCCCTCTCCGCTTCGAGAGAGACCACTGTAGTAGTACGCCTTTTAGTAGAGTTACGTCGACACGTACGAAACGACATCGACTCTAACAAATCGGAATATTTGAAAAGGGCAAAAACAATCGGAGGTCGCATCATCATCATGCGAAGAAGCGCGTCGACGCCGATGTCTCTCGTCCAAGTTGGAGATGCGCGGGGTAAAAACGGTGAACGGGCGAACGGGCGACGCGTGGTGAATGCCGCGGTCGTTTTGGGGAAGAGAGGCGGCCACCGCGCGAGCAAAAGCGCGATGACGTTTCCCCGAAGGACAAAAGGTGGCGGCGTTTTGGGGAACACGCATCGTCGTCATCATCATCGGACGACGACGACGACGCGCGGAGCGATGAAGGTGCGGACGAGCGAGGGAGAGGGGCGCGCGATGCGCGAAAACGACACGAAGCATGCGATGACGCGAGAACATGTGGACAGACGGTACGCACCGAGTGCGACGACGCGACACGGAATAAGGAAGAGGAGGAGACTATCCTTATCGGCCACGGCGTCCAACAGGCGAGAAACGGCCAACGCGAGCGGGTTAGCCGCGGGTGGATTTGCCGCGGTAAAACCCTTACTCTCGCGGTTGATACCAATGAGCGCGATGTTTTATTGCATGGCATTTGCGAATTCAATCTTGGACGCGTTGAAAGATACGTTGGTGGTCACCGCGTTTGGCGGCGCCGAGCAGATTCCGTATTTGACGGTGTACGCCGTGTTGCCGATGTCGTTGTTGTTCGTGTCTATGTTTACAAAGTTGAGCGAAAAGTGGGGGAGAGAAAAGCTATTTTATGCCGCCATCGGAACGTTTATAAGCTTCTTTATTATGTTTACGATTGTGTTGTACCCGATGCGTTCGGTTTTGCATCCGGTGGACTTCTCAGTACAGTTGTTGAAATGGCTGCCAAACGGGTTGAGAGGCGGCATCGCGGTATTTACGAATTGGACGTATTCGTTGTTTTATGTGTTTAGTGAGTTGTGGGGAGACGTCGTTTTATCTTTGCTTTTTTGGGGGTTAGCGAACGAGACCACGTCGTTGCACGACGCGGCGATTATATACCCCTTGCTCGGCATCGGAGCGAACGTAGCTCAGGCGAGTTCTGGATTTATGATGAAATGGGTCACCGGAAGTGGGAATTTCATCACGTGGGATGCCAAGCTCCGGTTTTTAATGTCGGTGGTTTTGACTTGTGGTGGGTGCGCGACGTTGATTCACGCGTACATTTGCGATAGGCAAAGGCGACGGTTGTTGAAAGTTAAGAAGAAGAAGAAAGATACAACCGCGATGGACGAAGAAGAGCAGAAAGTTTATGACGTGTATTTGGACGACGCGGATGTCGATGAAGCGAGCGAAGAAGACGATTCGATCACGGAGGTGGCCCAGATTGAGATCCTCCCCATCGAGGATTTGCAAAAGAGTAAAGATGAAGATTCTATGGACGAGTCAGAGTTTATTCAAAGAGAACTTTCGCAACGCCTGGGGATGACGGAAAATGCGCCGCCAACGAGAGCGCAGATGGCGAAAAGAAATCGTTCGAAGAAGAAAAGAGGTTTGTTAGATGCCTTGAAATTCGTCGCAAACTCGCCAGAATTGTCCTGTTTAGCCGTGATGGCAATTTCGCAAGGCATCTCTACGATTTTGTTCCAAGTCGCATGGAAAACGCAGTTAAGGATATTACACCCCAACCCAACGGCGTACGCGCAGTTTATGGGTAACGTGCAAATGTATTCTGGGTTTGTGACTGGCATATTTATGATCTCCGCGCCTTTTCTGTTTAGGAACATAGGATGGAAAGGAACCTTATCGATTACGCCAAAATGCGTCATTGTTCTCGGATGGTTCTTCTTCGGAACCTCGATTTATGCGTCCAAACTTGGTCTGTTGACGCCAACGAGTATCTGGCTTCCTCTTTTAGTCGTAGGTGGCGCGGCAATTTACATCGTCGAACGCGCGGCGAAGTTTTCTCTATTCAAACCGGCGGAAGAGATGGTGTATATTGCTTTAGACGATGAGGCGAAATCTAAAGGTAAAGCAGCTGTAGACGTGTTGGGTTCGCAGTTTGGCAAAACCGGTGGTAGTTTCTTGCAACAAGGTTTATTGTTTTGGTTCGGGAGCATTATTGCGGCATTACCAGTTATGGTATTTTTACACTCGACCATTGCTTTGGTATGGTTAGCGGCGGTGTTTACGCTCGCAGCGAGAAGAGAGAAACAGTTGGACGCGGAAGTCAAAGCCGATTAGATATTTAGACAGAGATATAAATATACGTAAATATTTAGTTGAGTGAGCAAATATATAGTAAGAGTTGTTGTAAATCTGAACGAATGCGTTCGAATAAGAGTACATGATGAAGTCATGACCATCTACTAAAAATTGCTACTTCAAACTAAAGCGCCCGCCGCGCTAGACACGTAATCCCCGACACTCGAGAAAGGGTGATACCGCGTCGTATCTAAAACATACATCAACATCCACAACGCGGATGGGCGGATTAAAAACCATTTTCTAAAGGCAATATCATCAACTACGTTTCGTGCTTTTAGACTCGCGCCAAACGTCGACCAGTTCAGCAACCAAATCAATCCAAACAGAGAGTGTTCCCACATCGGCAACAATCCCTCTCTCACGCTCGCTATATCCCCGTTCTGAATGACCAATGCCGTCGGTACTAACTGCAAACCGAACAAAAGAACGCCTAACCAAACTAACAAAACCGAACGTTTATCATCCCCCGTAAAAAGAAGAACATACACGTACGTTATCGTGTGCCAAACGAACGGTAGCACGCACCCATACAAAGCTATCGCGTCAAACGGCGCCAACGCGTCACCTGAAATCAATCGACACAATTGCCATGTCATGACCATTTGAAACGCAATCGACCGATACGATAACTCTTGTTTCCTCCATCCTTTGTTTTTTGTCAACGGTATGCCACTCAACGCGCATACCGTAGCTAACGCGACAGATATCGAAGCCATGGCGCTCCAATCCTCTACTATTGCCGTTGTTGTTGTTGTTGTTGTTGTTGTTGTTGTTACGCTACTTATCTCGCCTCCAAAGATTGCACCATAATCATTTCTACACCACTCATACATGACATCAAAACCTAAAAGAGAATATAGTCCACCGCTAATAGCATGCGCGTGATATTTGTCCGCTCGCGTCCACATCCTTTTCGCTTTCGATTGAATGGAATCCTTCGGCGCACTATCCGTATCTTCCGATGATGTGGAGGCTTCCTCGTTCGATGATCCTCGAAGAAAAGCGGTCATTCCACGACGGGAACGTTTACCAGTCAGTTTAAGGCATCGAGAGTATTCTGGGTTTAATGACAACGGGTTACACGCGAGCTGCGTAGTGGCTTGCATGTTTAAGATACTTTTGTAAAGTGAAGCATTTTTGTTGATTCTTTTTTTTTACAGTCTCTCTCTCTCTCTCTCTATGTATATACGTTTTTTGCCTCTTCCTCGTTCCATTCCTTCTCCCTTTTCATCATAACCTCGATTTCAACTGCTTCAGTTCCATGGTTAACTTTTTAATGTACTGGTCTTTGATATCCGGCGCTCTTCGCGTGACAAAGTTAAACTGTCCGGCCGCCAAGTTCAGCATGATTTCCTCGCTCCCGCCTGGAATCGCATACGCTTTCACTTCTCTGTATATGCGTTCGACTCGTACGCCTTTACCACCTCTCGTGTACCCAGCACCTCCAAAGACTTGCATGGCATTTGAGGCGCAAAACTCTGCCGTTCGCGACGAGGCGAGTTTGAGCATGGCAATATGCCCGCCCAATTTTACGTTTTGTTCAGATTTTTTCATCGTGTTCATTTGAAAGGTGATGTTTTCTAACCACGCGTGTAAGGCTTCGACTTTCGTGGCCATCTCGCCGATTTTGTGTTGAATCGCTTGATGTTCGATTAAAAACTTACCAAACGTTCGTCGCGACCGAGCGAAAGATAACGAATCTTCCACGCAAATTCTTGCCATTCGACACGCTTGAGCGGCTAACAACCACCTCTCGTGGTTAAAGTTATACATGATTTGTTTGAATCCACCCCCGACTTGGCCGATGATGTTCGATTTCGGCACTTTCACGTTATCAAACTCAATGTACGTTGTCCCCGACGGCCAAACGCCCGTACAATCCATCTTTGTCGTCGTAACGCCAGGCATAGTCCTCTCTACCAAAATCATAGATAACCCTTTGTGCGCGGAGTTCTTATCCCCGGTTCTCACCGCCACAGTAAAATAATCCGCATATATCCCATTCGTAATCCACTTCTTATTCCCATCCACGATAAAATATCCGTCGCCTGAATCTTTCGCCGTGCACGCTAAATTTGACACGTCCGACCCGGCTCCAGGCTCCGTAATGCACAAGCAAATAATTTTCGTCCCGTTCAAACATTCTCGAATGACTCGATCGCACTTCCCTTGGTCCATCGGCATCCCGAAGTTGATCAACGGAGGCAAACCAATCCCCAATCCGCCCATCAACGCCCACGCAATCCCGCCGCCGCACCTCGTTCCTTCGTCCACGTTTATCAGCTCGTGAAAATAATCGTAATTCGCCGGTGCCGGCGCGTCTGTATATCTAGACGGCCACGGCGCGCCAACAACTCCCGCTAATATCCCGTATTCAGCGGATTTCCGGTACATCAATTGAATGTACTCCTTACACTTGGCGTGGTTGTTCAGAACCGCTTGTTTGTCCCAATCGTCCACGATGGGTTCCACTTCCTTCTCGAAAAACTGACGTATTTTCTCTCTCCACTCCAGGTGCGATCGATTGTAGTACGGAGAGTTTAAATTTTGGTCTGCGGAAAAGAAACGCGCGCGTTCGCGTCCCACGGAAACCGGTCAGCTTCTCGACGCGACGTCATCTCGCATCGAAACGGAAATTATAACGGAAATTCGCCGACGACGGACGACGACGACAAAAAAAAAGAGAGACCCCGGGGAGAAGAAAAAAAAAGAGAGACGAAGTGTAAAAGAAGAAGAAGAGAACAACGCACACCACGACGGTTCTGCCAGCGGCACGTCCGAGCCGAACGCGTCGTATTTCACCATCGGCGGCGGGAGGCTCATATCGGATTCGATGATGATGATGAATGATGGTCTTTTTATTAAATCACGAGTAAAGTACTTTAGTAACGACTTTTCTTCTTCTTTTTTTTTTCCTTTCCAAAAAGTCCTCCTCTTTTTTTGGACCAAAAAAACAAAAAAAACAAAAAACGCGAAACCCTAAATACAAAAAACGAGAGTCCTCGTCATCAAACCGTTTGGGACCATTTCACAAAAGACCAAAAGAAGCGCGCGCGCACAAAAACACATCATCATCATCATCGTCACATGTCGTCTTCCTCGCACTACATCCAAGCGGAAACATCCGCGCGCATCGACGCGTGCTTCGGCGGCGTGGTCGTGGAAAGCGGGACGAAGTTCCAGTACTACCAAGACAGGAACAAGCGATGGCCGTTCACGTGCTCGGAGAAAGGATGTGCGTTTTTTTTGTTCGTTTTGTTCGTTCGTTCGTGGGATGATTCAAAGCGGTTTTGTACAGCGTGTAAGGGCCCTCTTTCTCTTCGCGGGTAAACTGATGTGATGACGTCGCGCGCGAGAAGAAGAAGGATGGGTTTCGAATCGTCTTTGGCGTCGTCCTTTTGTCGCCGTCGTCGTCGGGGAAAGGCGTCGCCGCCGTCCAATGGAAGAAGAAGAAGAAGAAGAAGAAGAAGAAGAAGAGGAGGCGGTTCAACGGCGCAAAAGAAGAAGAACGATTTTGAACGACTTTGGAAGAAGAAGGAGACCGTTTGGAGGCAAAGACACACAGAAAATGTGGTGCATTTTTTGGCGCGCGCGCGACGAAAGCGAATACGATTGAACTGACGCGTCTTTCTTTCTTTCTTTCTTTCGCTCTCTTCTTGCCTCGAACAGACGCGTTATTGACCAAGCTGATGACGGCCGTAACTCCTGTGTTGAAATCTATTCGACAAGAAATCACGGATTCCGGGAAGAACATCGACGAGACGCTGGAAAAAGGCCGCGAGATTTACGCGCGGAAACCGGCAATCAAGAACGAAGACGTCACGTGGTCGCAAGAGGAATATGCCGATTTAGGGTTGATTTTTGAGTACTGTCGATATAAATCCATTCAAAGGTTGACGGAGGCGTGGTCGACGTTTGAGAAAGCGAAGAAGAAGCGTTTGTTTGAGTTTGTGGATCGAAAGGTACAACTGATGGACGAGAGAAGAGAGAAACCGAGGGAGACGAACGAGTACGACACGGACGCGATCTTCGATGCAACCAAGGAAGACGAAGACGAAGGGGATAAAGTCTTTTTGCGCGTGGCCTCGTTAGGTGGTGGTCCTGGATTTGAACTCTTGGCGTTTAAATGGTTCATCGAGTACGCCTTTCGCGCGAACTACAACGCCAAGAAACACGGCGACGTGGAGTTGATCAGCTTGGATCTTGCAGAGAGCTGGGAGAAAATCTGCAATCAGTTACATCCGATGAAGTTTTCCGCGTTTGATTTGGTCAAAGACGGCGACGCGATGTTGGAAGAAAAGTGCGGTGGCGCCGTGGATGTCTTGTTGCTCTCTTACGTCGCCAAAATGTACTGCTGCAACGACGAGTGTTACGAGTGGATTTCCAAGAAAATCAACGACCGACAAGTCTCAATCGCTTTCGTCATTTCCCGAGACGAGAAAATGGAAGAGTTTATTCGTGGGTTCGAAAAGAAAGGCGTATTGGTGACGCCGTTGATGGACCAAACGTTGGGCAAAGACCATCGCTTGTTGGCGTTGACGCGTCGTTTGGACGAAGACGTCGCCGAAGCCATCGAAAAGCTCGAAATAGAAGACAATAGAAGAAAAAGTTTAGACAAAAAAGTAGCCGCGGAAGAAGACGATGGGTGGACCGAAGTGCATAAAGAGAAGGAAATTCCACCAACGTTCCCGAACGTCCCATATGTGGAACACCGCAAAGCGAAAGTGGACAAGTATCAAAACAAAAAAGCTGGAAATTACCATCACCACGACAGGAACAACGGCAACAACCCGAAGAGTGAGTCATACTCGAATTTTTCGAGGAACTCGCATGGGAAAGACAGTTACTCGAGAGGTGGGCGCGATAACAACTCGTCCGGTGGAGCTGGCGGCGGTGCGAAAGGCAGTCGGTGGTAATGCGTTTTATCTTGTTTTCTTGTTTTACAATTGTCTCTCAATCTCTTCTCGACATCCAATCCTCCTCGTCTCCGTAATAATACCCGTCCTCAGAAATCTCCTCTTCCGTCAACGGCAAAATAAATTCCGGATCTTTCGAATTATACACTTTTTTTAGATCTTTCGGCACGTCCTGCAGCGTCTTCGCGAACGTTTCTTGCATGTATTTATCGAATAACATCTGTTCTCCCTTCGTCGGGTTTTTCGGCAACACCGGCACGTCTTCAATCTGTCCGACGTAATATTTCTCCTTGACAATTTCTGGCTGATCTTTCCTCGCCACAGCAATCCACACGCCACCTTTACTATCGACCACCATACCATTTTTTCCGTTATACGTGATTATCCCATCTTCTTTGGAAACTTTGAACAAGTTCCCTTCCTTGGTTTTGTACGCGACGATGTCGCCCGGGGTATCTCTGTTGTACAGTTGCATGGCTAAGTTCGATCGGCCTTTATCGATGTATTGAGGATTCGCGATTGAAATCATCGCAACAATGGCAAATATGCCGTACGGGTTCAAAATATACTTCTTCAGCACGTTCTGCCATCTCGGCGGCACTTTCGGACCGCCGCCGCCGCCGTTGTTGTTCTCATACCCTCGCCTTTGGTCGTCGAAGAATTCAGCCTCGTTTGCCCACGACGCGTTCGCGTTCCTCAATCGTGGAGGTGTCATCAACGGATTCGCATCTCGTCGAACGTCTCTCTGGTTCCTCTGTCGTCTCTGAATGTTATCCAACGCGTTTTCGTCCGTCTCTCGTTCGTACGCCGCTCGCGAAACGCTCTTTTCCCGTACCCATTTTTGGCGGCGAATTCTCTCGACCGAGATGCAACGAGACGTCGTCATCTTCGATGGGTTTCCCGTCTTCGAGCGGACCCCAAAGACGAGAGACGCGCGCGCGCGAGGCGGGCTCGTCAACAACATGACGGCAGATGCGATGGAACGAGAGCAGTATCGAAAGCGGCTTTCTCAAAGGCTCTGGAAAAAGGAAGAGGGGTCTTCCCAGGGACGCTTTTTGAGGCGAAATTTATAAAGGCATTTTGGAGACGACACTCGACCAATTACTAATTAAGTATGTTTGCGCGCGCGCGCGCGTCTCTCTCTCTTTCTCTCTCGCGCGCACGCATTTAAATGACGAACAAAAACGTTATGAAAACAGTAGATGTGTGTTATTAGTATTACTATCGGCCGACGTTTTCGATGATGCGTTGATTTCTCGGTTCTTCTCTTCGATTTTCATTCGGTCGTCTCTCTTTTCATCGTATGTGTTCAGGAACACCAAAAAGCCGGGCGTTGTTGGACGCGTTGTTGTTGTTGTTATTATTAATTATTATTATTATCGGCCGACGTTTTCGATTTGTTGATTCAGTTCGTTGATTTCTCTGTTCTTCTCTTCGATTTTCGTTCGGTATTCTTCGATGCCTCTCTGCGCGTTGAGGAACGCCTGTTGGACGAGTCCGGAATTGGATTGCTCCATGTGTGGGAAACACTCGACGCCGAAGTTTTGCATGATTTGTTTGATTTGTTGCTCCAAGTAGAGCACTTCGGCTTGGAGTTTCGTTCTCTGCGTCGTTTTTGGAGAGAGAGAGAGGGTGCGCGTGTTGGTGCGCGTGTCAGTTCCAGCGTACACTACTGTCGGCGCTTCGCGGGGGTGCAATGGAATTGGAAAAGGGAGAGAGGACACAACGAAAAGCGGAGAAGAAAAGAGGACGCACGATGGACACGAGTTTCGTCGTCTCGGCGGCGTTTTGCGCGCCAGTCGTCACTGAATCCCAGAACGACATGGCGGTTTTCGTCGCGATCGCGGTTTGGACGGAAATGGTTGCTTTTTTGGTGGTCTCGAAGACAAAAGAACAGGGACACGCGCGCTGTTTTCTGACGACTCGACGAGCGTATCTCTCTACGCGGCCTTTTTTCGCCCTCGAAAAAAAAAAAAGAAATGTGCCTTTGAAAGGAATGAATACCAAAATACGTGTGGGAGTCGACGAAGGAGGAGTAAAGTACACTCTGCGAGTGCGGCTCGATGAGGAGTAGTGGTGGTGTTATTATTGAACGCAACAGTTTTCGCTCGTCTTCGGCCCACTTTTCTTAGCGCTCGAGGACACTTTCATCTTCCGAACCGGTCGCAAATACGCGTTTCCATCCCGTCCTCGTCGGCCGTCGTCGACGGCGTACATCGGGTCCTGGGCTAAACGACCACCGCGACGGCCGGAAGTTGGAGAAGAGTCGCGTCCGGAGGAACGGTACCACCCGCGTTCTCGATCTTGACGAGACGCGGCGGCGATTTCCTCTTCCCTTTGCAAACGCATGGCATAGGCTAAATCGGCGTCCGTGCTGTTTTCGTACGTTTGCGCCGGAGGGACGAACTGCGCGTCGACGTGGTGCGTGTCCGGAGCCGATGGGGCTTCGAAACGAGCGTCAGGGTTTAACTCCGAATGGAGTTTTCGAGCGAGTTCGAAATCATCGTCCGAAGAGCTCGTCGTCGTGGCTGTTGGAGGATTCCCTAAAGCTTTCTTAGGAGACGCCGGGAAGGAGGTACCTTTACGAGGCGAAAACGACGAGAGGCTACCGCCGCTTGTCGCCGCGCCTGGTTGGGAAGACGATATGGACGCTCGTCCGTCTTCTGTCTTCATCGCATCTGGAGGACCCTTTTCTGAATCGAGCGCGCCTTCACCGCTGCCGTCAAACGGTTTGAAATCAGCGTTTAAGAAAAAATGGTCGCGTTCTCTCGCTCGCTGTTCTCGCATCAAACGTGCCAACGCATCGTCGTTCATTTCTTCAGCATGATCTATATCATCGCTGTCGATCGCGCCGTTGTCGTAGACGATTTCCCAAACGATCGACGGTTCGTCGATGAATCCCTCGTCAGTCACCAGAGAAAGCACATACCGATTATCTCTTTTAAAAATGACCGAGAAATGGTTGTTCCGAAAAAACACGCCCAACTCGTTGTTCCGCATGTTCCTAAACACGGATTTCAAACCTTCCTCGGTGCACTGCGTGGAGGTTGTTTCTAGAAACTCCTCGATGGCCATACGTTCCATGACAATTTTACTAAAATTGTTCGACAGTTCTCTCTGCAAACGCGCTTTCTCGTTCTCTTCTTTTTCGTTTCCTTCTTCATCTTCGCCAACCGCGGCTACTTTGTTTTCTCTATCGCTATTAGTTTTGTTACTATTATTCTTGTTCATCTCGCTAAATCCGCTATTCCGAGAACTACCACGCTCGCCGATCGATCTCGTCGTTGTCACGTTACCCCCACCTTCCATCATCTCCGCTAATTCGTCCAGCTGTTTGTTCAACTCACCCGTCGTCGGCGAATCCTCCGTCGCGAGCAGCACGTTCTCCTTTGCGCTCAGATTCAACTCCTCCTCGATCTTCTTCTTCTCTGTCTCGATCATCTCTTGTTCGCGTTCTAGCTCTCTCAGTTCGATCAATCGTTCCACGAGTTGATTGTAACTTCGTCTACTAATCACGTGTCCCGTGGCCACGTCGAATTTCGCGTCCACCACCCATCCGTGGTACAAGCGCACGTCTACGGCGTCGAACACGCACACGTTCGCGGTGTACTCGAACGCTTCGGAATCTATGAATCGCACGTTCACGTCTAACCCCTTCGTTAAGCTCGGGAGTACCGACAATGCCGTCTCCACATTCGTCTCGGTGTTGGTGTGGTACTCGAACGGCTTTTCGTTCTCGACTTGCATGCTCGCTTTCTCTTTCTCGGACGTCGTCGCAACGATGTTCGCGTCGACGACTCGCGTCGCCAACGTCGCAATCACGTCGCGCGAGGAACAGCACGACCATCCTTCCTCTTCGCTTCCAGCGATCGTCGAGTCGATGTGGATGACATTCCGGAGTAAGAGCACGTTCGCCAGCGCGAGCAGCGGGCACGGGCCGTTCTCGTTTTGCGTGCACACGTCGACCGCGCGTCCAAGAAAACGTATTCTCTTTCTTCGATAATGCGACGATGCGGTCGCGACGCCATCGTCGTCAAAGTCGTCTCGCATCATCATCGTCTCCTGCGTTCGTCGAGAGACCACCAGCGGCGCCACTCTTCTTCTTCTTCTTCTTGGGTTTGCTCCTCCTCCTCCTCTCTGCTGTTTCTCCGAGAGCGTTTCCACAAAACAGTCACGAAAAGAGAAGACGACTTTTGGATGTGTCGACAAACTTCCGAGAGAGAAGAAAAGTCCAAAAAAGGAGAAAGAGAGAGAAAAAAAAATCCCAAACCCTAAATAGAAGACATCTTTTTCTTTTTTTTTTCTCTATCTTTTTTTCTTTTGTTTTTTTTTTCCAAAAAGTGTTAAAAAGTGTGAAATAGCTAGGCTGGACATGATACCCTAAACATACGGGCACACGCCAAAAGGCGTGTGCCACTTCAAACGTCACTTAGTTGACTGAACTTGTTC
>MDSZ01043010.1_pt1 | contig 23982 bp, 9 predicted proteins | sample 811201 | NCBI WGS metagenome assembly MDSZ01 (sample SAMN05326647, study PRJNA326480) | marine metagenome | isolation source: seawater | place: Indian Ocean: North | collected 2010
GCTAGTGAGCAACAATCGTTGGCCACCAATGAATATGTCTAACTCACTAGCGGATGATGGTGCTTGTGATAGTGCAAACGTTAATGTACTGCCATCACCTGTGAAAGTGTTGGTGTATATCGTGTCTGCATAAGGGATGGTTTGAGTACCAGACGCATCTACCACTTCGGTGCCTGATCCATGCTCCTTAATTCCTGTTCCAAGTGTTCCACGTTGTAGTTGTCCCAACGTGTTTCCTGTTTTTGTAAAGTATTCAATTCTTTCTTTGTCTATGAACACAATACCAGGTATTATCGATGATATCGTTGATCCATCGTAACTTAATATCTGTTTAGGATCAGGTAACAAAGTTCCGTCCTCTACAGTGATAGTTTGTGTACCTTCTATCATGTCCAAAGTTAATTTTGTTGTTGCTGTTTTTGAGATACGCTTGTAGAAAGTTCTATTCATCATGTCTTTGAATATTCTAAATCCAGTTGCACTTACGGCTGTGTCCACGGCAAAATACATAACATCAAGTCTGTCTGTTGAAGCAATAGTTCTGCCATTAACTGTGATTGTGTTTCCACTGACCGTGTAATCACTGGCCTGTATCAACTGCTCACCATTTAGCCAAACGTAAGTGTATCCTGCGTTAAGGGTATCAAATCTAAGTTTGAATACACCTGAAGGTCTGCCTTCTAAAACTTCTCTTCTTTGTTTCATTCCCAGTGCGTTGTTGAATGTTGTCACTGTGACTACATCAGATGCACTTAATGAATAAGGAGAAGTGATTGCACTAGGCACTAGAATTACGTCAGCATCTGATCCCCCATCAACAAAGTACTGGTGATCAACTAGCGTAGATATGCAAATAACATCTGTTGCCGTTGGTACCGAGGCAGTTTTGAAGTTGACGTTTTGGTTTCCTGTGTCAACAGTGTAGTGAGTGTTAAGATCTTTTTTGACCCCGTTTACAAACACTTCAACTTGTGAAGCGGATGAAATTGTTTTAGCAGGATCGACTGTGGAATCGTCCTCTAGTCCAGACACTACGCCATAAGTGTATGTGCTACCATCACCTAAGTAATAGGTGTTATCTGGTCCTCTCAGTATCCTTCCGTTTACTTCAACCACTGTCAATCCAGAGAAAGGCCCTATGGAACCTGGTGGATAGGTTAGGCTGTACCTGTTGGTTGAACCGTCGTACGTGAATGTTTCACTCCTGATGCTGGCAAAACTCCTTGTTGAGGTAGTTGACTTGTTGAAGCCTGCTATTTGAATGAAGGCATCTGCACCAGGCGCCGAGTTGAAAGTGACCGTTATAGTATTAGCAGTTGTGGACGTTGTAAATGCTGTTGTAGGCACACCATCGATTGTCACATAAATGTCTGATGATGTTGAATCTAAGTTGAACTCTCCCCTTGTCGATGTCAAGTAAGCAGTTGTTGAACCATCTCCTGTGAACGTGTTCAACACCCTGTAGTTCTCACCTGATATAGCAAAAACTTTAGTGGACACCTGCGTGTGATTGGCTGGTGCTGTGCCAAAAGTTATTGTCTTATTCGCCACATCTATTGTGTAATCTGTCGTTAGTTTTTTCACAGATCCATCAACAGCAACAGTCACTGATCCCAGTGTACCTGGGAAATCACCTATGCTGAAAACTGTTGTCGTTCCGTCCCCTCTGTAATTCTTCTCAGATATGAAAGGCACACCAGACTCTGGTGATGTGTACACTTTGATGTCCACTGTGTCAAACATCTGGCCAGGCACCGTCTCCTCAGGTGCGTAACTTGTGTCTGGGGTAACAAAACCATCACCCTCTAAAACTATGTCACTAGGGGCATGTCCTAGTGCTGATCCAAACAGTCCGCCTTTGACTATAGAATCAAGTGTCCTGTCATCTGTTGGTGTCAACACACCGTCATCATCAAATGGAATGAACTCCACAAGTGCATCCGCTTCTGCTATCTCGCTTATCGTAAACCTTACCGTTGATCCATCACCTCTGATCACATCTGGTAGTTTTTTCCTTGTGCTGTCGTCTTGAGAGATGTACACATGGAATACATCAGTCCTTGCTGGCGCCACATCAAAGTCATAGTCTTGTTGTGTTCCATTGGCCCTGAATGCCACCACCCTTGATCCACCATAGTTGTCCCATGGGAAATCATACCAACCTGCTTTGTCCCAACCTGCTTCTTGGGTGAATAGTAATCCTGTAACCATTGTGCCACCATAGTCAACTCCGGTCATGACTTGGTCTAGTTCGTTTCCAGGCATACCAGATCCTGGCGTGTAAAAACCTTTGGTCCTGTCAGCCGCTGTCAATCCTGTCTCATCACCGTATACCTTATACAGACTGCCAACATTGTCATCAAAGTCCGTTGACGATGTAAATGCATTCGTCACTTTATAGAGTTGATTTTTGTATCGTATAAGATCATTGTAGGCATAACTTGTGCTCGCCGCCCAATCTACCACTCTGGACGTGCTTGAAACCCTGTCGAATTTAATTGTTGTGTCTATGTCTCTGACAAGATCGTTGGCAAGATTTGCATATGCCTTTGCCCTATCTGTTGGTGATGATCCATCACTGGCCCCGCCTGTAATCACCACATTAGGTGTAGTTGTGTAATTTGCTCCAACTCCGGTCACTGTTATCTTAGTGACCGATCCATCCTGTATCGTTGCAGTGGCAGTGGCCGCCGTGGTTGATGGTGTTTCAAACATTTTGTATACACCCGACTTGGTTGAAGTTGGTGTAATTGTTGTGCTTGGTCCATAGAAGATGCCTGACAGACCATCAAAACTATAAATGTTACTTGTTCCTGAACCACCGTTCTGTCGATCCCATAATTCTGCCTGTGTCTGTGCTGAGAACAAAGGATAGTAGTAACCGTATGTTCCTGATGTTGTGCCACGTGAACTGGTGCCCAGCACCTGGAATGGACCTGTAGATGCTGTTGTTCCGCCGACCAAGGTCACTGTTGGTGCAGTTGTATAACCCGAGCCACCGTCCAACACTGTGATTGACGTGACGTACTTCTTATGATAGTCGTTCCACATCTGCCACGGATACTCGGTCAATTTCGCAGTGTCTAAACTTACATTCAAACCACGGATCTTGCCTGTATCAGCGTCATAGAAAGGTGGATTATCAAAGTCGGTGTATATGCCATCTTGAGTATCAGTAGCATCGTATCCTAATTTATATTCCCTTAATTTAGTGTGGAAAGGTTTTACTTCATTCACATAACTTTCGATCCAACTATCCGTTCCTGTGGTGTAGGTTTTCCTTTGGTCTAATTTTCTCACAGAGTTTGTTGCATTTATGAATGAAGTTTTGAATAACCAATCAACGTAAGTCTGTTCAGACAACACTTTCCTCAGTCCTGTGAAGAATAATGTGTTATATTCCACTGCAAGATCGTTTATGAACAAGTCATCCCTTAGAGCAGTCAGGACTTTTCTAGTCTCCTCAGCAGGTTCTTGATCAAAGAAATTGTCATCAAAATTATCACCGCCCGCAAAACCTGTCGCGTCCTGTGTGTAGTCATAGAGTTTTGTGCTTAACCTGATAGTTCCGTCTTCTGTACCCACGTTTTCCCATCCATCCGCAGTCTTCATAAACAACTTCCAGCCACCTGTGTCTGCACTTGTAACCTTTACATGTTTGCCTAGCGTCAGATCAAGACCATCTAGTTCATATTGGTAGGTTACTTGTTTGTCAATTTTTGTGTTGGCACTGTGTGACATGTCACCATCTGTTTTGTACCAGTCTGTGTAACTCCAATATGCTGAAGTGTTGAACGTTTGTAATTTGGTTCTTGACCATTCTGTACCGTCCCATGTGTATATCGCCCAGTATCCGTTTGCTGTCTCATCGGCTTTCACGAGGTATTTGACTGTGCCGGATATGTCACCTGTTGCCAGGTATGTCAATTCTGCGTATGTATCAACCGTGCCATCGTACTCACCACTGGTTGATGATGGTTCGGGATCCTTGGAATCAAGATTTGTGAGATTGATCGTTCCGGACAGTTGATATTTCAACAGCACACTGTTTGCGTAATCTATAATTTCTTTTAATGCATCATACCTATCAACATACCAACTCTGCCTAGGTCTTATGTTGTTTCCATATCTTTCATTTACGGGTAATGTTACATCCGGTACGCTGTCACCCTCGCCGTTCTGTCCAATCAATGAGTCCCACCAACGTGTTTCTATGTAAGAACCTGGCCTGTAAGACTTGTCGCCTTGCCTTGCCAACTTCCATACGGAATGTGAATCGCCATCGAAATCATTGGTACGCACATCCATGTTGAGGACTATTCTGTCCCTCACAAGGTTAGTGACGTTGTACAATTGGAACTTGTTGGTGTCCGTCACAGCATAATACTTGTATCCAAATGCCATTGGATTTGTTATTAGGTTAGACACAAATGACGCAGAATTAAATCTGTGGGCATGTGCGTGTCTACCACCAACACTTTTGCTTGGCGGTAGGGTCATTTTATTCCTTACCCAATAGTAATACCTAGGCACCATCGCATCCAGTCTAGAGTCATACTTCATTATGACTGTGTACTGCGAATCGTCGCCGTTGAGTGCTGTGCCGGTTATGGTCTGATCTGCTTCTGCAGATCTGTTGTTCCATTCACTTGGCAGTAGATTAGTCTCAACCCACTCGTAGATGTCTACGCTCGATCCAGGAAATAATTTACCCCATGTGTTGTGCTTGTATTCTTGAGTGTCCTGTTCGTACCATAGATATCTCACTGTTGAAAGATCCCACCAAATCTCACCCACATGTTCTTCTGCCCAAGCAGACTTGCCATCTGCATTTGGTCCAAAATTGTAGGTTGCTGGATCCCATGGTGTCTTGATGTCTATCTCCCTGTCGGCCAGGCCTGGGATACGTCCTTTGACCGGATCATACAACTCGTAGTAATCTCTAATTTGTTTGCTTCCACTATCAAAATCAAAAACCTTGCCTAATTTTGCGATATCTATCAATCGGTCTTCAGTTACTATATTTTTCCAAGCGTACTCTCCGTTCTTGGTCAGGTCAAAACATATCACTGTGCCGTCATTGGACAGTTTCGAACTGCCATCTGATAATGTGTTACCATCGTCTTTTGGTGCACCTACCAGCACTTGATTGTTGATCATACATACGCCACGTCCAAAATCGTCTGTCTCTGTTACACTGTCGCCCATTAGCCTGTCGTCGATAACAAACCGTGTGTTGTACATTGTTGCTGTGAAGGCTCCGCCTGATCCTGGGTTTGAATCTACTATTATGGTGTCTTGTAAATCAAATGTTGTTTCTCCAGAGTCAAATTTCATCTCCCGAGAACTTGCAAAATTTTCCGCACCAATGACTATCCTTGTACCGTCATCATTTACGTCAACAGTGGTACCAAATTTCATGTTTGTCAAAGATCCAGGTCCACCTATTGTTTGTTGTAGGGTGTAGGTGTTTGTGGAGCCGTCAGCATTCCATTTGTAGTAGTATACCGAACCAATGTCGGCATTGTCTGCGCCGTCAACGCCCGGTGCACCAATTATCAGTGTAGTGCCGTCTTTGCTCATTGTTAAGGAATCACCAAAAGCAGTGTTCAATGATGAACCATCGTTGGCGACACCTGTCAGTGTCTGTACGTGTGAAAAAGAATTCTGTGTGCTTCCGTCATTGCTTTGTGATGTTCTCACGAATATTTCAACCTTACCTGCATTACCTGGTGCGAGTGAACTCACAGCCAATATGTCACCGTTGTCGTTCGCTTGTAACCTATGTCCGAATCTCTGACCGCTCCCGCCGTCTGGTGCCTCAATGGTGTAGTCCTGCGTCCATGTGTCATAGGTCGAACCATCCGCTCCTATACCCCAGGTGTAGAAGTATACCCTTCCTTGATCACTGTCATGGCCTGGTGCAGAAACAAACATGTATTTTTGTGCAGTCGACCTGACAGAATTAGCACCCGGTTCTGAGACCTTGTGAGCCCAACCAAAATTTAATCCATCATTAGCCGTGGATCCATCAGTGGGTGGGAAAACCGTTGACAGTATGCTGTATTTGAATGTTGACGGATCCCATAGGTACACTTTAATCAAACCAGCATTCTGCTGTCTTGTGCTTCCGTCTGATTGGAATGAATTAGTGTAAGGTGCACCTGCGACCACAAAGTTTTCGTCAGTGCTCATCGACAACGATTCACCAAGCCTACTGGAGTTGTCATCGTTGTCCGTCATTGTGGCAGAAGATTGAGTCAAGAATGGTGTGCCTGGTGTCGTTTCGCTCCTGAACAAGAAGTGCACCGTTCCCTGTCCGTCGCCTGGTGCTGATACGACCACAGTCCTTCCATCATTACGTCCTACAATCCTGTGTCCAAATTCTTGATCTGTGGTGCTGGTATCCGGTGAAAGTATCAGTTTCTGTGTGTAAGGATCACACTTCTCGTATACCCTCCACAATCCAGCACTGTCGGCGTCGGCGAAAACTTTATCTCCGGGTCGATCTATGTTGTCATCCTTGTCGATGTACGTGTCATAACTTATCAAATCGTTGACATTGTTCATAGATGCCAACCTCACAGACGTAAATTTATAAATGTTTCCATAGGTGTCCGCGGTCGAACCGTCCGCCAACGTTGGTATGAAAGTTGTGTTTCCTGAATAATCTATGATCACTGTTTTATGATCTGTCACCGCCGAGACCTGATAGACTCCGTTCAGTGTATTTTCTTCACTGTTTGATATTGCAAAGAAGTCTGCTGTCGTTGTCAAAGATCCAGCGGACAAATTATGCGATGTTGTGAACGTAATTTCCAACTGTGTGTTGTCATTGATCGGGGTAAGTGTGGCTATCTTTATTCCGGCATTTGTGAATCTAAACACGTCCCAATCATTGTTGCTTTTGCTGGCTACCCATATCAGTTCATTTGCAGACATGGCGTTGACATCTAGTGACAACAAATCTGACTCATTGAACACAGTCCTTTGTACCTGTTGTAACTGTGGATATCCAGCAGTTTTGTAGACCTGGGCAGAGTCTCTGCTGACGCCTGCTTTGCTGTAGTCTAATCTGCTGAACGTTGTTGAGGCAGTGTAATCCACAGGCTTGTAGTAGAAGTCATCCTTTGCGAATGCCTTGGATCTTTTGTACTCTGCTGTTTCATTTGATGTGTCAAAAAGTTCAATACTACAAGGATCTGCCAACACTTCATCGTCTTTTAGAGTAAGTTGAATATTTTCAATTGAATCTGTGTTACCAAACTGTCCTGTACGTATCATCCATTCTGGATAAAATTCTAAATTGATATCTTCGCCTTCGTACTTGGCTTTCAAAATCTTGTCAATGGCATTTTGCGTGCCTTTTTCCCTGATGTAGCCTTGATAAAATTTGTATTGTGATATGTCATTGACAAAGAGGTTTTCTAGGTAATCTCTGCTTTGGTATCCTGTTAACCTTTGTGCCAGTGATTGCTGAGACTCATCAAAATTGTTTGACTCAAGTTCGTAGAAATCGTTGAATTGTGAAATCTTGTACTCAAAATTAGGAATAAGTTGTGGCGCAGGCTTACTATCTTTAAGCGTCCAGTTGGTCTTTTCAAATTTATCTCCAGAAGTGTGATTACTTTTTGCCACGTAGAATTTGCCTTGGTACTCTACACTATCACCTATTTTGTAGTCTGTGTTTGCTAACCAATATATCACCTTTGCGGCGTCAAACACAAAACCAGGCGCATAGTAGTCGCCATTCCACCCTCCTGTTTTCCAACCAACAATTTTAAGTCTCTGTTGTCTAAATCCTGTCAAACCGTCATACAGTATGTCAGAGAACACTGTCTTGTTATCAAATAATAAAATATGTTCTTTCTGCACTGTGTTCAGAGCGATATGATACAAACCAACTGAGTCGGACTTGACTCCTAGTTCAAAAGTTTTGCCAATCCTTTTTGTTGATATTTCTCTTACGTCTATCTTCCTTCCACCAGAATCAAGCAAAGAGTAATCGCCTGCGAGATTTCTAAGTCGTCCTACGATGCTGTTATTGGTGTCTAATTCAAAACCGTCTGCCGCTGGAGAAACAGTGATGGCTGATCCAGCCGCCCATGACTGTGTGGTCCAAAAAAGAAATTCTCTGACCGCGTTTGACCAGTTCAATGTTTCTTTAAGTTCATTTGAGAACTTGTTGAATTTGAATCCTTGGCTTTCTAACCAGTGTCCATAACCAAACAAGAAATCCGCGACATCCTGTATGGTGTTGAATACATAACCATATGGTATTGTCTGGGTGGTCTCTTGATAACTGTTGTATTGTTCTACTGCGACGGACCCCACAACACTGACAGCGGTGCTTTTTGAAGTTTTCACAGGATAGTTGAAATTGAAAAAAGGTTTTTCTGTGGAATAGCCTAGTATTTTGTATCCGCCAAGTAGTGTTGATCCATCTTGGCTGAGATCTGTGTTTTGTTCTATAAGAACTCCCGAGTAGTATAGACTGTCGACTGGGTTAGAAGTCCTGAATAAAATTTTATAGTTTTCGTCTGGTATGAATTTGGAACCGGACGTTGATCCTGGTGATACAGAATCTGCTAATATTTTTATGTTGTTCTTGTCCGTAAAACCTCCCAACTTGTATGCCAGTTGCACTTTAAGATTTTTCATCTTATCGTAGTAAAATGTTTTTAGATCGAGATTTTTAGAGACAAGATAGTTAGTGACGTATGGTTGGTAACCTGCTGTTATGTAACGTGTCACAACACCTGTGTCATTGTTTGTTTCTGTTTCTAGGTGATACCGAGAAGTGGCAAGTTTTCTCCTTATACCTGTTTCAGAATAAATTTCATTGCCGGCTTGGTTTGTAGATTTTCTAGAAGGGTCGAAATAGTTATTGAAAAACCTTGCTGGTCGAGTCAACGCAAGGGTCTTGATGACTGAGAACGGATATGCACTTGATCTTCTCCATGCAGTCTCCGCCGGCGCTTGGTCACCAAATTTCCAAGAATTCTGTCTTCCTGGTATGTCATAATTCTGTACCACACCTGCCGCTAACGGATCGAGTAAGTTACCAGATGCGTCCACAGGAAGGTATGTTTTGATAGATGGCTTACCGTACCTACCAGTCTCTGTCGCTACTGCGTCCCATAACACATCATTAGCCGACGTGTATGGTGCAGGTCCGTAAGTCGCTTCCCAGTCTGTTGGCTTTTCTGAATGTCCAAACATCTCCCAAGGTCTTACATGCGGAGCATCTGTGTCATAGAAATATTTGTATATGCCTCTCCAGTGACCTGGCAAGTTGGCATCTATTAATCGGCCTTTTGACCTTGCGTAGTTGTAAGTGAACGGTGATCCCTCCGAAAACGCTGTGTTGTTGATGTACTGCACATTATTTCTTCCTGCCCATTGGTAGAAGTCAGGTGCCATCACACCGTCTATCTGCTCAAGTGTGTAATCAGTAGAAGTAAATGCACTTGGCAAAACATCACCTATGTCCAATACAGTGGAATCGTATGCTGTCTTTAGGTTGTTGTAGATTCTTTTCTCTAATTCAAGTATCAGGTCATCTCTTTCGTCACCATACGCTTTTATTATTGATCCGTCGTGCTTCCTTATCACTTCTGTGTCTGTGATAAATGTTGTATCAGTAAATTTTTCTGGTGTGAATTTTGGATACATTCCTAGTTTTGTAGGTGATGGTGGAAAGTAACTGCCAGTGGTGTCTGTGTAATCTTTGATTACAACCGTGTCACCCTCTGCAAGTGACTTACTGATGTTTACGCTATCGTCTGTTGTACTGAATGTGTAATCTGTGTCTAGTAGTAATTGTGCACCGTTGAGATAAACATAGACTGCCCTGTTGCTAGGAGTTGTAATGTCGTGCTGTGAGTCTAGTGCATACGCTGTCTGCGACGAGCCTTGCACCGTGTAGGTCCTTGTGCTTACGTTCTCACCATAACCTATCATGTCCTCGTAGAAGAACGGGAAAGAACTGTCTTTTCCTGCTGATATCAATGGAATGATTTCATCGACCCTGTCCGCGGCCACTCCCTCATAGGCAGTGCCTGTAGCATGTGTTAAAAATGCATTGTACCATTTCTCGTACTCTCGGTTAGCATAGTCTATCGCTGTGATGGCGTTAGACTCTTGATCTATTAATGAGAAAATTGCCGGCACCAATGGTGCTTCGTGTTGCTGAATGCTACCACCTTTCAACCTTGCGTCTGGTTTATCTCGCAGATTAGACGTACCAGGGATTGATCCAGTAACATCTTGGTTTTTATCAAATATGTCCTTCACATGACTCAATATCTGTCCGTAAGTGAATGTTCCGGACTCTTCGTTCAGTCCATTTGTCGATAAATTTTCTGGCAGTTCGTATATTCCTTTGTCGGCCACTTTGTCTGCACTGCTGTAGGCCGCAATTCTTATTTGATCGTTAACGTCTAGGTCTTCGTTGAATTTGACGTATTTGTTTTTTGTGCCATCTACTAGGGTGTAGTCCTCAGTTATAGTCTTCCTGATGCCATTCACAGACACTGAAACTTCAAGGTCTGTCAGTGTGCTTGATTCATTGAAGCCGTCTAATGGAAAAAGTTTCTTTTCTGTAGCGTCCACGATGAATGTCCTTATCACACGCTGTTTGCTGTCAGAAGTCCTCTTGATCCATGCTGATTTAGAATTGTGTGTGGTCCTGCCTGTGGTATAGTGAAGGTGTGCCTCCGCTAAATTTTTTGTAACTGTTGTCTTACCACTTTTGTAGGTGAATGTACCGGCGGTGTGATCTGACTCGAATACTATGTCTCCAACATTATTGATGGTGTTGTACTTTACCTTGATTCCCAATACAGTGTCAGTGGTCGCTGTGTCCGAAGTTGCAAAGGCAAAAACTTTTGCTCCTTCGAAAGACGAATTTGGATATGTGGTAGCGTCATCTAGTGAGATGTGATTGTTGTCAAACATCGAAAACAATGGTTGCTGATTAACACCTGTCTTCCTTTGTGCTTCGACAAAAGCCTCAGTGGTGCCGTCATAGTAGAAAGTTTTTCCTTGATTCACTGTGCCGAACTCGATGAATATGGAATCTAAGGCTATTGGTTCCGAATCTGTTGACGGGGTAAGTGATATGCCCAGTGTCGAATCACCACCAGCAACGAAAGACACATCATATATCCTGTCCTTTACAGTGGGGTCTGTGTCCGCCGCAAACACCACACGCATTCCGTCGGCTAGTGCGATTCCATCAATGATGTAACCAGTACGTCTCACCACGTCACTAAATGCATCCGTTGTCACTGTGTCATACAGTGTCACAGATCTTTTTGAAACAGTTCCGTGATTGTACAGCGCCAACCCAGAATCAAATTCAATAATTGGTCTCTTTGCCCTGTCATCTTCGTTTAACGTAGGTGTGTATCCACCAATCCTGGCAGTTTCCTCGATGACTGCTCTATGGAACCATCTGTTATATCTCGACCAAGCATTCAGATCCCTCGAGTCTCTTTTAATTGTTATGTAATCTTTTGTGTCAGGTGTGTAGAATGCCTTGGCATATGGCCTTGAGTCATACCCGACCGAATCATAGAGTACCGTGGACTCTGTGGCATAACTGGCTGGTGTGATAAGATCATCGACATCAGTAAGTGTGATTGCATCACCAACTCCTTCAACGTAATATTCTTTTTCTTTGAAACTCGAGTCAGCGGCAAGTTTATCTGTAGTGAATTTAATCTTCATGCCGTTTGAAAGATCCAGCGTCCTGATACTGTAATTCTTCACGCCAATAATGTCGTCCTCTGGATCGATATCCACCGCTGTCGTAACATCTCTGATCTGTAGTATACCGTACATGCTGTCATGATTACCGCATTGGTAGTATAGTGTGTCTGGCGCACCTGTTGTTGGAACCGTAAATGTTACAGTGCCATAGTCTGTGCCGTTGTTAGTCACACCAGTGTTGAAAAGCGTTGAAGTTGACCCATCCTCCGCCACTTGACTTTTGTATGGTTCGGTCATTATGTAGAAAGGATGTCCTTTGGCGTTCACATCAAACTTGTATGTGTTACCCCTGTACAATTTTATAATTGGATTTCTTTCATTCTCCTTGTGTGGGAAACTGTATGCCCTTGCGGAACTTCCATCACTCTCTGCTATCTCCACTTTGTATTCCGCAACAACAGACGGTCCAACTGAATCTATCTCTAGGGTGCTTGGACCATTTGGCATCCAATAGTACTCTCTGTAGTTCACCAACTTGTCATAGTCTATGGCAGGGTTCCATGAGTACACTGTCTCCTTGTTCAATTTGCCGTGGTTTGTTACGTCACCACCCAAATATTTTATTTGGTTGATGTAATCGTCATAAGTTCCGGTGAACTTGACCTGATCCTCAGGGTTGACCGACGTGGTGTCTCTGTCAGTGTAAGTGACCGCTGGTTCCAGTTGATAAGCAAACCTATCTTGGCTGGTTGCAGATAGGTATCTGTCATTAACACTCCTGGTGTATGCGTCTTGCCTACCTATGTACCCATCTAACCTTTCTAGGGCACCCTTCTGGACCAAAGGATCCATTGTGCTTGATAGGAATCGTTGGTTTGTGTCAGTCCTGTAGAACGCAGGTAGGTGTTGCACAGTACGCCTGTACTCATTGTCGCCTTGCTTGACTACTTCGTTATTTGTTAATGGATTTGTAGGATTGTCCGCCATTAGTATCCTGACCCACTACTGCCGGTGCTTGAACTTGAACCGGAACCTGTTGTAGTAGAGCCTGATACCGCTGATCCTGAAGTGGTGTTCGTTGTGGAAGTTGATGTTGACGTTACCACAGTGCCAGAAGCCGCCAATTGGTTGGCACCCAGTGCTGTAATAATCGAAACGTCATCAACGGTGGCCCCACTGATAAAAATCTCGTCTGCCGCGGAATCTACCTGGAACAGAGACCCAAAACTCTGACCTGACTGATTCGGCACAATGACAGCAGTCAGCAAGTCTGGTGCCAATTCATTGTGTATGTAAGCGGCTAATTCTGTGAAATAGAAAGTATCTCCAAAATCCCAATTATCCAGTGCAAAGAATTCATTTACTGCGGCAATCACTCTCGTTTTTATCACTGCGTCTGAAACGTTTGTACTAGGATTTTTAACTACTTTGAAAGTCGCCTGTAGTTCTTCGTCTGCATTTGAACCAAAAAGTAGTTTGTATTTTACAGGATGGTAGATTAATTGATCACTCAAAGATTTCAACGGATTCAACGTTCCAGAATATGCAATTCGCAACTGGTCCGAAGTTGATACTTGTGGCGCTGTACCACCTTCCTGTAGATATATTCTGAAAAGATTATCATATGATCTTTCAAGTAGGTATACATCGATGATGTTACTCACACTTGGATCGATCCTGGTCTCTTGACCTGCATGGTGTTTGTACTGGAAGTCTATCGAACTTCTTCCACGCCTTGCTTGGTAATCTGTAGTTGTAGATAAGGTGTTGGTTGTGCTACTGTATTTTTTGATAACATCCTCATCTGCCGCATAGAAATAAAATAACTGTTCGTCATCATATGTTGCAGTGTTAAGGTTGATGTCTGTTTCATTTTGAGTTACTACAAAGTTTGTTGCCGCATAAGGTCTGAATCTTTCAATGTTATTGTATGAAGTATATTTCTCAAAGAAAACAAATTTAGTTGATTCTGACACTGTTGGTTCAACTATTATGTCGAACAACTCGGGATTGTCAACGACACCGTCGTCGTCTTTGTCAAAAAATCCTACTTTTACTTTCCGGTTGTCCTGGAATCCGTCTGCTTCATTTACGGTGTCAACAACCTGCCATGTGATAGGGTATCCAACACTGTTTCCTGTTGATACTATGCTGTTTGTTTTTAAGATCTTGACCACGTCCTTGACTGTGTTTCCTGTGGTGTAATCGAAAATCTTTTCTTCCACGTCAAAATGGAACTTGTTCTGTCCTTCAGACTCGAATATGTATTCTAATTTTCTATACTGAACTGTATAGGTATTTCCGTCATTAGTGAATTTAAACCACCAACTTGCGTCCAGATTTGTGCCTGATGCGTCACCGGTGTTGTTAAGGTTGAACACACTGCTTGTGCTGAGGTTAGTTGACGTGATAACTTTCCAAGTTTCACTTGTGTTGTCATATCTTATGCCAAACTCCTCATACGCTTCTATCCTGTCAAGCAGGTCTGCTTCCAGGTCTGCGGAGAACAAAGTTGCAAAGTTTGGAATGATCGAGTTAACCACTGAACCGTTTGGTATGAGGTTTGTCAGTGTTACTGGACCGAGTCCTGACTCCAAGTTACCAACACCGCCATTTGCGCCATCAAGCACAACCGCACCTATCTTGGCCCACACCCTATCTTCAGCGTCCTCGGTGCCTGAAGTGACCAAAGTTCCGTTTTTGAATTCCCTTGTGTCTGGAGATGTGAATTTAACCAACGCTCCGGGTTTTGCAAATTTCAAATTTGAAGTGGCACTGTCCCCTATTTTCAATGCGCCACCTGATGTAAAGTAACCAGTATTGGTGTTAGTCGACGTGGTTGTTGAATTCCATGTGGCAGACAGTGTGCTTATATCCTTTGTTGGATATTTGAAGTAATAAAACTGTCTTGCGTATGCTTCCTTCAGTTTCGCTTCTACCGAATTGTCAAGCGTGGACTGAATGTCGTTCCTGTTGTTGAAAGTGAAAGTGAACTGTTGCACTGACTCTTCCCTGTACAAGATACCGTCTTCTGCGAACACGCTCACGTTGGAGTATGCGCCAGTCGGATCTAAAATTTCCTTTGCCCTTGATATACCGGATGCGGATCTGTTTACTGATCTTACTTTCACAATTTCCTGTGACGCACTCAAAGGCACCACCTGATAGTCCTCTGCTGTGATCATCCTGTTCTGAGAGTAGTACACCTGAGATGCTTTTTCTTTGATCTGTTCGTTGGACTCGGTTGCCGCCGCATTGTATACCGACGCCTTCAATCCGACACTGATAGACAATGTCTGCTGACCACCGTTGGCGTCTGTGTAAGGCACGGTCAACTGAACGGCCTGCATGTCTGACGGCTGTATGGCAAACTTGGCGTTGTCACTTACCCTGAAGTAAGTCCTGAAACTGCCCAATGGTATGTTTGAAAAATTACCGTCGCCGAAAACTAGATCTATTGCGTCCTCATTTTTACTGACAACGTTGTAAATGTTTCTTTCTGTCTTAGACAGTGAATTGTAAATTGCGTTGTTGCCTGAAAGTGACGGAACTTTTGTCCATTTTTCAGTCAATTGTCCGAACTGGTCCAGTTTGTAAAGCCATACATCTGTATCATTAATGTTCGTTATGTCCAATGTTTTTACAAAATTGGTTACAGAGTTTTCTACTGTAAACTCAGACTGTTGTAGTGTTCCTTGTTTGAACAAGAAAAAGAATCCTGTGTTGTTGGAACTGTCACCGGATCCATCTGTCCTGTAAGTGTATGTCAGTCCAGTGCCTGCCACTGGGTCTGCTTCGTAGATGCTGTCTGATCCTTCGATCGTGCTTGGCACTATTTCAAAATTCCTGCTTACACCGCCTACTGCTTTTGAGAATTTGAATATCGGTAGATCGAACTGATTAGAGCTCAGGGTATAAGTTTCTGTGCTGATGCCACCTATTGTTCCAGACTCTCTGGGATTGCCAAACAGTTGTCCTGTTTGATTGGCCGCATTCAGAATCGCAGTGAACTGTTCCCTGTAGTTTGAGTTTGCACTGTCATTCCAGATCACAGTTGTGTTTGCCAAGTTTGTGCCTGTGCTGTCTTGCACGTCTTGTGTTGTAGATATTGAATCTATTTTCAACAGACCTGTTGCTGGCTTGTTTCTTGAAGCATTATAATTGATCAACCTTGCCAAACGCAATACGGAGTTCCTTCTCTCCGCTGTTTCAAGGAAATTTTCTCGAGCGTTGAGATCAACCCTGAAACTTAGAGCCTGTGATATGTAGGCGATAAGATCTATGAGTGCCACATACTCCGAACTCTCCACAAAGTCGTTGAAATCGTCAGGGTAATTCTCCCTTAGATATGCCACCATGGTCCTTCTCAATGTCTCAAAGTCATATGATTTGAAATCGGCCTGTTGGAAAGCCTGGTAGATCTTTCTCCAATCTTCCGCTACAAGTAATCTGTTCTGTCTATCTGTTGTGGCCATTGTGTATACAACGATATTTATGTGTTATGAAATGTGCGTATATTAAGATAGACGCAATAATGAGTTTTCGTCGAAATTGAATCTCAATTTCTCCGTGATATTCAGTGGAACATAGGTGATTGTGGCCTGTATCGCAATGCCCTTGTCTGCCTCTGTCACTAGTATTTCTTCTGTGGAAATCCTTGGATCAGCGTTTAGATTCGCAGTGACGTCGTCAATGATGGCTTCTTTCAATCCATCTGTGAACGGTTCGAATATTGCATCGTATATGATTGTGCCAAACTCTGGGTTCTCCACCCTTTCTCCCTTACGCACTGATAACCGATTGATGAGGTCTTGCTTGGCTACCTCGAAGTCATACAGTTTGAAGTTCTGCCTGGTTGCACGTGAACTGAAACCTTTGAAGGTTACTGATTTGTTTGACGTGCCGCCTGTTCCTGATCCTGAATCTCCGTATGCCATATATGTTATTTACCCTATGCTATGTCGTCCCTGTCTCTGCCTTTTGATGCTGTTCTGTTATAAGGTTCGTGTGTGACAAACGCTCCGGTTACCCTGTTTGTTTTACTATCCATCACAGTTGTTTTTACTTTTGTTTTTTCAAAGTTGGATCTTCCATTCACTATTGGGTTCTGTGCAACAATGTCCTCCACTTTCACAGGGGTTAAATCAATTTTACTATGTGAAGGTTGCAACCATCCAGGACCCATGACGGCCCTCGGTCCAACTGAATTCAAATGCACTTTACTGCCTGCAAGATCTATCCTACCGTTTGCACTGTGGAATTGTATGCCTTTTGTGTGTGAGGTAATGCCGTCCCTTGCAAAATGTCTCACACTACCTTTTTGTGAAGCACTAAGTATACCTGATTCCCCCATAACGTACACATACTTCTCGGCATTAAGAACAACATTTTGTTCAGCAGTAAAATTAATTTTTTCCTTTGCATGGAAGTTAATGTTATTGTCGGAATGCAAATTGAAGTCACCTTCAGATCTAATAGAAATTCCTCTATCTGAATAAATGTTTATCTTGCCGTTTTTTTCCATCTCTATAAATGCTTTTCCTGATCCGTTGGCCAGGTACACCACTCCCTCCGTGTCATGCATCAACAGTTGATGCCCTGATGCCGTCCTCAATCTCGTGAGTTGATTGTTTCCATCGACATCTCCGTCGTCCATTACAAAACTGTGTCCAAGATCTCTGTCTGGGCTAATGGCTCTACCTTCTAAACCAATGTTCTTTCTACGTGAATTTTGTGATATAGGTCCAGGAGTGTTCATTCCAAACACCTGGCTTGGAGTTTCCCTGCTCGCCGAACTGCTAGTGGTTCCTCTAACGTCATCTTGCACAAGTCCTTGCTTCAAGAGTTGATCTGCCAACACATCATTGATTGGCAGGTCTGCCTTGTTCGAATTCTCAAGTGTCTGTCCTGACTTGAAATTCCTGTTTATTTCTCCCGACGGTAGGAATTCTGTACCGTAATTTGTTTGGCCACCCCTTGCCCGCTCACGAGCATCTAATGTCCTTTTTGTACTACCAAGACCTGGTATTTGCTGATTTATTTTTGGGTGTTGTATGCAACCTATCCAGTAGGCATTGTTCTCATTATTCTCACCCTTTGCAAAAATCACCAGGACCTCGGAGTCTATGTCTGGTGGCACTGCCCAAAAACCATAACTTGTTTGACCCTCTTTGTAACTGCCCGGCTCAGTAGAGCTCACTGCATTCAGAGGCTTCGCACCATAGAACGGTGAGAGGTAATGGCACCATATTATCGATGATGCCGACGGTTCTGTTGTGTTGCTCAACGCAGGTATGTTGACACCAAGCCTGCCCATTTTCAACGGATCTACAACAATCTTTACAACGCCAACGTATGGTCCTGGATCATTGTCAACAAACTTTTCATTAAAGTCTTTTTGATTTTGGTGTGTATCAACGTATCCTCTTGCGTCTGGCATATGCTATTTTAGTTTCTAAAAAACTCTCCAAATTTTTTCAATGCACTTCTTCTTATGTTTTCCGCTGAAAGTATTTCTTTCATCCCGTCTTGAGCGGATTGCACAAGGGCCGGCTCGGCACCAGTCCCTGCTTGATTGTTCAGTCTTACCAGCGTGAGAACCTGTGTGAATTGTCCTTGATTCATACTGGATTCAACTTTTGTCACTTGGTAAGCACCAGAAAAGAACAGGTTGTCGTCAAGGTATTTGTCACTGAACATTTTTCCCTTTGTCTCGTCTATGTCAGACGGTATTCTGTATCGGAGATTGATGACTGGCATGTATTGTTCCATGTTGTAACTGTTGAACTGTTGATCATACTCCCCTTTTTTCACCACTTGGTCTTTCAAAGGTGCAAATATATCTTGCGCCACATATGCCGGATCACCCAATATTTCAAGTTCTACGTTTATCATGTCTGCCACCGGATTGACAAGGTAGTCAAAGAATTCATTTGCCTTGGCACTCTTAGGATTTATTCCTTGCACAAGGTTCCTCGATTTTAGCACAGACGGATACTGCCGCAGTGGTAATGAAGGTTCTGGGTATTCCTCTTTCCCAAACAGTTTCTTCAATCCTTCGAGAAGATTAGTAGAAAATTTCTTATCTTCATTGAATGCCTTGGCATCTTTCCTTACATTCCTGTAGTAATAGGCGGTCTTGTAATTGATACGTAGATTTTGCACATCTATGTTGTCACCGGTGTAAATGTAATTGTATTTTCTCCTTGCGTATTTTTCCCAATCCACCTGGCCAAAACTGATACCGGGCAAGATCAATTTCAATGCATGAACCTTGTAGGGTATCGCTTGGTAGGTGATCCTCTTGGGATACATCTTAGTTACAGGGTCCAGGCCCTGACCAAGTATATTCTCAATTTTGGGTTTTATCATGAACCAATCGATGTACTGATTCTTTTCTAACAGTTTTGCCATTTCTTTTGGGCTTTGTAGTTTCTCTACCAAACTTTCCGTTGTCTCACCTTTCGTGTAGGTACCCCAGAAATTTTCCAGTATCTGTTGGTAGTATCCTGTTGATCTTATCATGTCTTCGAACGCTTTCACCATATTGGTGTTTGCATCAATGTTCATGCCTTTTGTCTTTGCTTTGATCGTTGGATCTTCAAGTGGTAGGGCCACATCATTAAGGGTGACCGACTCTGCGGGAGCGGCAGTGTTTGCCACGCTGTCATTTTCTCGGGTCACCGTCTCGCCATTACCTAGGAATTTTTTTATTAGACTGATATCGAAATTAATTACATCCGGATACGTCCTAACACCTTCCTTTATTTCATCTCCCATCATTTCAAGCAATCCCTGTTCAACATCTATAATCCACTGGTTGACAGAATTGACGTTGACAGATATCACCTTACGAGGATACTTGTAACTGTCATCGAACGCCATTTCCGAATAGGGCACGGCCACAACGTTGTACCTGGCACCACCCTCGTTGACGTCGAAGTCGACCCTGGTTATGAAAATAGGAATCTTCCTTACTAGACCGTTTGACTCCTCTGCCAATGGTTTGCCGTGCTCGTCGAATCCTTTCCATTCTATGGTCAATAGGAAAGGTGCGGCCTGGTAGTCGAGGTATCCATTGTTGTATGCACAGGCCCGTATTTTTTCTATGAACGTGATACTGTATGGTTCGTGCAGTTCGAACTCCATCTTGGTGAAGTTAGCGAGGTTACGTTCAACGTTGGGTCCTACTACAGACGTTATGTTGACGTTCTCGAAGAATATGTCATGTTGCCTTGCCAGTATCGAACGACTGCCTTGGTATGCTTTGTTGGGACTTGGCCTGATTTCTTGTTCGTTAAAAGTTGAATTGCCCTCTTCGAATACCTGATCGGGAAACGCTGTAGCGGTGAATCCGGTGGGTCCTATTCCAGCACTCCTGGCTATCACATCTTTGAGTTCGCCGTTGAAAAGATTTCTTTGACTTTGTAATTCATCTTCGCGGATGCCACTCAACGTGAAAAGACAGTTGTATGACGCGAACTTGTGTAAGGCGTTCTGTTCACTCGACTTCAACCTTGGCTGTTTTTGATTAATATCTACCTGCGGCATCCTATACTCCTAGGTCACTTCGGATGTTGGCCGGTTTCGGCAACTGTATTGTCACTCCTGGTTTGAAATCGTATATTGGATCCTCAATCTGATTTGGGTTACGCTGTGCGAACACCCACCACAGCCGAGGAGAGCCGTACAGGTCATAGGCCAGAAGGTCGGGCCTGTAAGCATAGGTCCTCTCTATCGTGTAACTTTGATCATCTTGCTCTGCGGTTATTGGCCTAGGAACAAAAGTCTCCAAGTTTACTTCGTTCTGGACAGTGTTAAAGTAAGGAGATGTTCGTGAATACTGCGCCATTAAATGAATCCTATTCCTGTTTCTTTGCCGTTCAAGTTACCACGTGCAAATTCTGACAGTGAGAAATTCTTTATCGATTCTCTGCTGTACACAGGTGTCACCAATACAGATATGTTGGAAAGTGTTGGCGCCCAGGTTATTGATTCCGCGTTATTGGCCACTTGCAGTCCTGCTTCGTCATAACCGCCCAGATCTCTGGGATCAGGAGTACGGGCCAGGTTGACTTGGTTTGTGGAAATGTAGTCTATCCCGGGTCTTAATTCAACGTTGAAAGTGTTGACAACCACAGGCACCCTGTGGAACATGTGATCACCGTAACCTGAGAGATGCAGTATCGGTGGAGGATTTCCTTTCAGTGACTGCTCCCTACCAAAAAACATTTTAGTTACTGTTCTCAAGAAGTTCACTGTAGCAACCCAGTGCTTGGCATCGTCTGAGTTCTGCACTGGGAATTCTCCAATGATGTTCAGTGAGTCCACCTGTGAGTTCTGATATGCCTGGAATGGATAATTGCTGTGTGTCTGTGACAAGGCATTGTAGTTTGCGGAATGCTGTATAACCACTGCTGGTGTCAATGGCCAGAAGATTCCGTTTAAGCCTTCCTGCATAAGTGGGGCCATGAGTTGGTTATTATCAGTCCTACCGTTGCCAAATATTGCTTCCTGTAATTCGTTGGCCTGAGCCGGAACCTGTAATCTCACACGCCAGTCTGTCTGGTCGTTACGGCCAGACCACTTTGCCTTTGCGTTTACGATTCTAGAATCTGTGGAAATACCTGCACCTGTAAGCCTGCCCAGCGTTCTGTTAAAAATGCTGGAACTAACATTCTTCAATACTTTGCCAATTGTCGCCATTATAATGGTTGCTTTCCTTTGTAAAATTTCGTATACTTTAACTATATTTATAGGCACAATAATAGGCGCATTTAATTCCCGTACGGCACAATCTAACAGACCTGTTTGTGGTCACTTTACATTAACATTACTGGAGATTTATGAAGAGAGTGAAATACCTAAACAATCGAGATCTGTTGGCACAGATACACGCCAGCAAGAACACATATTGTTCGTACGTCACACCAGAGGACGCACAATACGATTTGATAGTGCCTAACCTCAAGAAAGTAAATGCGAATGCTGTGGCACAGGCACGTAAAGCCAAAGCGAAGAGGCTGACACAAGAGGCATGGGAACAGGCCAAGGCCGCGGGCATGAAGAAGATCAAACTGGCGGACTACACAGTGTCACCGAGGAAGATCGACAAGACAGACCTCGTGTTCAGGGTGATGACATTCGACCACATACCAATGGACGATGACAGGAAGAAAAATCCTAAGAGCACAGCGGACCATCACAGCAAGGTAAACTTCCCACCGTTCCAACACTACAGGTTTGACAAAAAAGACAAACTGGTTTGCGTGGGCAAGTCACACTGGATTGGTGGCATGAACAACGGGCACTTCTCTGCCGACCATGGAAAGATGACTAACCAACTGGCATTGATGTACATGAAATTGTGTGAACGTTATGGCACCAGGGCAAACTGGAGGGGGTACACATACAATGACGAAATGCAATCGCAGGCGTTGATGCAACTGTCACAGATTGGTTTGCAGTTCGACGAGTCAAAATCAGACAATCCTTTCGCTTACTACACGGCGGCGATCACGAACAGTTTCACGAGGATACTCAACATCGAAAAGAAAAACCAGGCAATCAGAGATGACCTGTTGGAGTTCAACGGCATGATGCCTAGTTTCACAAGACAGAATGAGAACGAGACGACAGGACCTTCGTATCAAAAACGCATGAAGGAAGCACACGGTGACGTCCGAGAGGTAAACAAGACCACGCTGAAGAAGTTGAACAAGGTGTTGAAAAAGAAGGGCAAGTTAGATGCAGACGATTTCGACGAAGTCAAGTTCAAGAACAAAATAGACTTGACCAATCACAAACCAACTGTCAAAAAGAAATGGTAAAATACTAAGATGTTTTTTAAGAAAGTTGCGTGTTTCACGGACATACACTTTGGCCTGAAAGGCAATAGTCGTGTACACAACGATGACTGCGAGGCATTCGTGAAATGGTTCATTGAACAGGCCAAACTGCATGGATGTGAGACTTGCATATTCCTAGGCGATTGGCATCATCACAGATCGGCCACAAACGTTTCCACAATGAACTACACAGTTTCAAACATGGAACGCTTAGGAAAAGCATTTGAAAAGGTCTACGTGATAATGGGTAATCATGACTTGTACTACCGAGACAAGAGGGAAATAAACTCCATGGAGTACATCAGGAACATACCAAACATACACATAGTAAATGAATGGTTGGTCGAAGACGACGTTGCAATAATTCCATGGGTGGTACAGGACGAGTGGAAAAAGATAGAGAAAATGAAACAGAAGTACGTGTTCGGCCATTTCGAACTGCCTTATTTCAAAATGAACGCCATGGTAGAAATGCCTGATGTCGGCGGAATACAGACAGACCATTTTGCAGGCTGTGGAAAAGTTTTCTCAGGACACTTCCACAAAAGACAATACATGAAGAACGTGACATACATGGGCAACGCATTTCCGCACAACTACGCAGACGCATGGGACGATGACAGGGGCATGATGGTATTAGAATATGGCAAAGAACCAAAATTCATAAACTGGCCGGAGATGCCAAGGTACATCACAATAAAAGTATCTGAACTACTGGAAGATCCCGACAAGTACCTCAAACCAAAGATGTACGTGAGAGTGACACTGGATATCAAAATTTCATACGAGGAAGCAAACTTCGTGAGAGAAACATTCATAGACAAATACGAATTGAGAGAACTACAATTGATACCGGAACAGGTAGACAACGCACAGCAACCGTTGGTAGAAGTGCAGAAGTTTGACAGCGTTGACCAGATAGTGATCAAACAACTGCAAGGTGTTGATTCGGAGGTGTATGACAAGAATATTCTAACAGCAATTTACAACGATCTAGATGTCCAAAATTAGTAAAAAGAAATTATTAAAAGTGCTAAAAGGCGAATATGAATTTTCAGACTCTGTCACTATGTCCAAACAGCAAGTCATGGACATGTTCAAGAATCCACCAACACAGGAAGAATGGTTAAAGGGTTACAAGCGTTGGAAGAAACAGCAAGAAGAGGGCGGATTTTAGATGCTGACGATTAGAGAACTTACAGTAAAAAACTTCATGAGCGTGGGCAATCAAGCACAGGCCATAGACTTCTCAAACAAGAGCCTTGTACTGGTAATTGGTGAGAACATGGACCTGGGTGGTGACGACGCAGGTGCAAGGAATGGTACGGGTAAGACCACAATAATAAACGCATTGTCTTACGTGTTCTTTGGCGAGGCACTAACAAACATCAGAAGGGACAATCTCGTGAACAAGACAAAC
>MDSZ01125352.1_pt1 | contig 23981 bp, 23 predicted proteins | sample 811201 | NCBI WGS metagenome assembly MDSZ01 (sample SAMN05326647, study PRJNA326480) | marine metagenome | isolation source: seawater | place: Indian Ocean: North | collected 2010
AATTTATAAAAAAAATATTTCTTATTTTTTCTAAATTCTTTAAATTTCTCCGGCACAGAACTATAAGATTGTCTATCTATGTTTATAACAGTAAAATTAACTTTTAATAATTTGTAAATTAAATTAGTTCCAATAAATCCTGAACCACCACAAACTAAAATATTTTGATTTAACATTTTATTGCAAATAACATATAAAAAAATAATGATTAATAATAGATAAGTTTATTTATCTTATTAAAAAGATTATCAGATATTTTTGAAATAGGGATATTAAATTTATTATTAATAACAATATCAGAGTTTTTAGGAAATTCTGCTTTTACATTGATACCAACTAAATTAGTATTTTTTTTATTAAAATATATTTTTTTTTTCTTTTCTTTAATTATTTTTTTTACGTCTGATTTTATATATATTTCAATATAGTTTTTAATATTTCTTCTATTCCACTTTCTTGGTTTATCCATCATTGCAACTGTAGCAAATATTAAGTTAATTTTTTGATCAGTGATAAATTTTGATAATTTACAGTATTTTTCAGACAATTTTAATCTTTCTCTAAAAGAGTATTTTTTTAATTCGAATATTTTTCGTAAATCGTCACCACTTATAATTATTGTGGGCCCATATTTTTTTTTAATTTTATTTAACAGTTTTTTGGCTATAGAAGTTTTGCCAGCACCAGAAAGCCCCGTTATCCAAAATAATATACCTTTAGATTTAATTATTTTTTTTCTTTTCATTTATTTGAAGTTACAATTTCCAACTAAATTTGACACTTTCAACGTATTTTAAGTCTTTTAAATTATCTATTTCATACCATCCAATATTAGATTTAATAAACCTAATGTTTAAAATTTTATTTTTTATTGCCTGATTGAGAAATGAAGTGAAATCAATATTTTTATTCAATTTTTTATAAAATTTTTTTAATTTGAAAAAATCCTTGTTCATAATTTTCATTAGACCCATGAATTGATATTTTGGCATCCTTTTTTTGATTTTTTCTCCAATACTTATGATTTTGTTATTTTTTGTAATTAGATCTTCTGCATCATTTTTAATACTTTTAACGTTCATTCTTTTTTTCCATAATTTTAACCAATTAATATTTACTGGTAAAAAAGTAAAATTATTTTTACGAAACTCTTTATAAATTTTTGGGTCAAAAATTATATCAGAATAACAAACAACTAAATTTTGATTTTTAATTTTAGATTTTTTAATTGAAAAAAGAGAATGGACCATATTTGTTTTGTAATAAATTTTATTTATAGCAAAATCAATTTTTGAATTATTTTTGAATTTGTCTATTAAGATTTGTTTTTTATATCCACACACAACTATTGTTTTCTTAAATTTATTTCTAAAGTTATTTGACAAATCAATTATTGGTTTATTATTGACCCTAACCATACATTTAGGCAAATTTGTAGTTTTTGACTTAAGTCTCGATCCTTTACCTGCACATAACATTATGACTATCATAAAACTTTCTAAAAATTTTTCTATCTATGGGTTTGAATTTTGAATATCTTTCTGGATGCCACATTAATCCTAAAATTTTGTATTTTTTACTTATAAAACATTCAATTGATTTATCTTGAGAAAGGTAAATATTTTTAAAAGAATTATTTGTAGCAGAAATCAAAATATTTTTGAATGAATTTACTTTTATAAATTTTTCTTTAAAAAATTTGACTTTTTTGTTCAATTTAATCTTATGCATTGTAATTATTTTTTTTTTTTTAAAAGAAAATCTATTTTTAAAACCAATAAATTGTGCACCATAACATATACCGATTAAAGGAATTTTATTTTTTTTTGCATAGTTATAAACAAAATTACTTTTGACATTCCTTAGACTATCAGATTTTGAGTTTATATAGGGAGGTATATTGTTTCCTCCACTTATTATAATTAAATTTGGCCTTTTTATAATTTGTCTATGAAAAAAATTAATTTGTGATTTTTTTCCAAATATAAAATAAATTAATTCAATCAATTTTGCATCGATAGTATATTCAAATTGATTTGGATATGGCTCATTAATGGAGGGTGATATTAAAATTTTCATTGTAGAAATTCTATTTTTTGTACTTCACAATTCAGTTCAATTTTTTTATTTTTAATAATATTATTAAATTTGTTTTCACCAACACCTATCGCAGCAGGGATTTTTAATTCAGAGCATCTAACCGACATATGCGAATTTACTCCACCATATTTTGTTATTAAACCATTTATATTAGCTAAAAAAATAAAATCATATCCAGGATCAGCACTTTCTATACAGACAATTTTGTTTTTTAATTTATCAACTTTAATTGATTTGTTTTTTAGATGAATTATGTCTGAACAAACTGATTTATTTCCCACAAAATTAATTTTATTTTGGTTTTCGTAATAAAAATATATATCATTTACTGATGAAATGGTTTCTGGCAATTTAATATCATTGTTTAAAATGTATTGTTTTTTGCTTTGATTAATTTCTTTTTTAAAATAATTCTCAATATTATGATTAGACAAATTATAATATAAATCTGTAATTTGATTGATTTTTAGATACGAGGCATCCACAGTTGAAATATTTAATCTTTTACATAAAATTTTGATATTGTTGAACAATAAATCTAAACTTTTTGTAAAAACATGTTTTGAATATTCTCGCATTTTGATACTTTCTTTAATATATTTCATAAATTCACTAAAATTTAGATTTAATTTTGACTTAGATAAAAATTTATTTATTTGCAATTTTTCCTTTGAAGAGAAAGATACTTTTTTTGATTTTGTGTTAAATTTTGCTTTCTTTTTACCTTTATCAGAAAAGTATAAATTGTATCCCTCTTTATAATTAAGTGATGATATCTCATATGAGTTTGGTCTCAAATGTCCATGTTTAAATAAAAATTTTTTTTTACTTAATCGTGACCAATCTTTAAAAATCTCTGAAGTGATTGTGTTAAGTTCCAATAAAAAAGATGAAACTTTCTCATTTGTAAGAATATTTTCTTTTATTAATGAATTTAATATGTCTGTTGCTACAAAAGCATTTCTAGCTAAGCCTGCAAAGGGCAAGGTTCCAAATCTTTTACAATCTTCAATAAGCCAGTATATCTTGTCTATGTAGTACATTTTTGAATGTTTTAAAATATCTTGTCTTTTTTTTAAATAAGCTATTTTCATAAGTTCAGTTTTGAAATTTTTAGCTGATAAAAAGTTAATTTTTTTTAAAGCGTTTAATATAAGTTTTATCTCATTTTTAGAGAAATCTTTTTTTAAGATATTATCTATTCTTTTTGATGTTGATGGGGTGTAACAAGTAAATAAAATTTCAAATTCAACTTTGTCATGTAAAATTTTGTTTCTTATAAATTTATTTATATAAAAATTTAATAATTTTTCAGAAAGATTTTTATCTAAAGATGCAGGTATCCAAGAGTTGAAATCAACTCTTATATCAATATACGGAGTTCCAAAGAAATTTGCCATTAAATGGTTTGAGCTTACATCTCTATAGCCATAATCTTTTCTATGTTGAGACCAAATTTCATTTGTAATTAATTCTTGATATAATGATAATGCTAAAGGCTTAGGTTTAATTCCTATTATTTCAGCAGGGTTCCAATCAGGCATGATACCAAAAGCAGTTTTTTTACCGAGTAAATCATGATGTGGTAATTGAAGTTTTTTTATTTTTTTTTCAAGTTTTTTTAATTGATTTGAATAATCAATATCTTTTTTTCTTATTTTTTTTGTGAGGGGTCTTACTTGAACAAGATATAACTTTTGTTTTTTATCAAATACAAATTCTATATCGATTGCGTTGTTCTTAAATTTTTTCTCTAACTCATTGATTAAATTTATAACCTTTTTTAAAAAAATTGACTTTGGTTTTTTTTTAGAAAATTTAAAAAAGATAAAACTCTTAGACCCTTTTTTCCCAGAAGTAACAAGGCTTGTATCTCTATCTTCTGTAAAGTTTATATGATAATAAGGTGCCAAACTATCTTTGTCACATGAGGTTGCGACACCAGAATATTTCACATTTTTAACCATCTTTTGAATCAAGATCTCATCATTTTTGTGTGTTCTTTTTTTATAAGAGGCAATTACTTTATTAATGCAGGTATCTATTTTTTTTTTATTATTAATATCAATTTTCAAAAAACTTTTAAACATACCTGCATTGCTATTATGAATGCCATCTTCACTTGATGAAGATGATCTAATTGCAATTTCAGAATTAAAATTATTTTGAATTTTATTTAAATAAAGTTTCTTTTTTTTATTATAATCAGCCACTTTGAAAAAATATATTTTTGGAATCGAGCCATTTCTTATCCTTAAATTATTTAGATTTTGCGCTTTTGTTTTGAATTTCATGGTTTATTTTAACATAATTTGATATATGTTCAATATTTGAACATATGTTACTTGACTGTTCAAAATTGAGTATATATTTGAAGATATAAAATTAACTAATGATTTATTTGATACATTAAGAAAAATTCAAAAAAACACAAAAGTTTCTCAAAGTGAACTTGCAGGAGATGCGGGTTTTAATTTGGAAAAATGAACTATTGCTTGAATGAGCTTAAAAAAAAGGATTAATTAAAATTAGGAATTTTAAAAAGTATCCTGATAAGATAAGATGCATCTATTTGCTAATAACAGGTAGAGTATCAATTAAAATTAAATTAACTATTAATTTTATAAAAAGAAAAATACGTGAATATGATGAGCTATAAAAAGAAATTAAAAAAAAATAAAAAATTTATAATTAATTAATTCAGAATTATTTTTATGAAGATAATTTATCTTTTTCTTGATGCTATTTCGTACGAAGATTCTTGGCTAAAAGAAAATACTAAAATGAAAAACCTGAAGGATTTTGCCAAACATAGTCTTAATTTTCATAATCACTATTCTGTTACGCATAATACAATTGGCAATAGTGGCGCTTTATTAAGTGGATTAAGTCCAACATTAACAGGTGTAATTGGGAGAACCAATGGTTTTGAAAACAATAAGTATGGGTATTTACAACAAGATTTGAAAAAAATTGATTGCTCAACACATTTTATGACACCAACAAAATTTCTTTTTCCATCTGACAAAAGTTATAAAATTCATTTTGATGAATTTACTAGTTTATCTAGCTCAATGGCTGATTATAGAGTTTGTGCGAAAAATTTGAATGAACAACATTATTTCAGAAAAGTTGACGAACTTAACGTTTTAGAAAATTATTTTTTAGGATTACATTATATTGACTGCCATGAACCTTATGAATCACCGATAAGCTATAAGTTGATTAATAAAAAATTGTTTCCTAATATTTGGGATTTTCTTTTCACATATGAAAATATATTTTATAGAATTCCAAGAAGATTTTTAAGACTGTATATAAAGCCATCAACAATACTAAAAAATATTTATACATTTAAAGAATATCCTAATTTAAAAAATCTTAAACCTAAGTGTTTTGGTCCCTTGCTAAGTCCAGAGAGGTATTCAAATTTTTACAAAAGATGTTGGGAAAATGAGAGCTTATATAATGAATTCTTGCAAATGAAATTATTAGCTCACGAATATTTAGACGAACAAATTGCAAAATTTTTAAATTATGTAAAAAAAAATTCTCCTAAAGATACAATCATTTTTTTTTCATCTGATCATGGTAACAATGGTGTTCTTTCACCAAATTATTTGGAAAAAAATGGTCTATTGAATGAATTAAATACTCATATACCTTTATCAATCATTACTTTTGATGAGGAAATAAAAAAAAAATTTAATTTAGAGGGAAATATAAAAATTTATAGCTCCCATACAGACTTTTATAATACTGCATTAAGATTATATGATTTTTCAGTTAAAGAAAATGAATTTGAAAAAAATTTATTAAGCATGTCAAATCAAGAAAGGTTTATAATTTCCGAAATTCAGGATATTAAAAAAAATAAAGCACAAACTAGGCTTGTTTCTCAAGATCAATTGATTGATCTAAGAATCAAACCAATGAAAAATTTTAAAAATTGGTTATTGTATAGGAAAGAAGATTTGTTAAATAATGTTTCAGAAAAAGAATTCAATATATATGTAAATTATAAAAAAAAATATAATGACTACTTTAGTAAAAGAATTAATCAAATGAGTTAGTTTAGCTATTGTTAAATATTAAAAGTAATTTATAAGAAACTAGTAATGATTAATGTTTTGAAACAAAAATCAAAAAAATTTTTTTTTTTCTTTTCTTTAATAATTATTATTTTAGCTTTTTTAACTTTTTTTAATCCTGCAAAAGAAATTATCTTTCAAATATTAAAAAACAATTTAGTCAAAGAAGTTAAAGATATTAAAAGCATAGAACTTAAATATAAAGATGATTATTTAAAAATTATAAATGATTATAATGTTGTTTTTTTACCTGACACACAAGACCAAAAAATTAAATTTTCTAAAATTAAACTTAACTTCCTTTCAACAGATAAGAATGTTGCATATAAAGATTTAGTTAATTACTCATATAAAAGTTTTTATTTTGGATTTAATGAAGAAAAAATATTGATTATAGACGTTGCTGGCAATTCAAATATTATTAATCTTGATTTTGACAAAAAAACTTTGAATCAGATTACTGTCAAAAACAATATTTTAGCAGAAAAGATTTTAGATATATTGGTAAGCAAAAATGATGTTTTTGTAAGTTATATTAAATCACATAGTAATGATTGTAAGAAATTTCATTTAGCTAAAGCAAAATTTGATAGTAAAGAATTAATCTTTAATGATATTTTTGTTATTCCAGAATGTGGTAAATTTATTCAAGGAGGTCGAATAAAAAATTATACTTACCTAAACAAAGGAATAAAAAAAAATGGACTTTTGTTTTCTGCAGCAAGCAATGTATCTGATAAACCAAATGATGATCCTCAAAATTTAGACTCTTTTTTTGGAAAGATAATTTTTTATAATTTTGATGATAAAAAAACTGAGATATTTTCATTAGGCCATAGAAATCCTCAAGGGCTTTTAGTTTACAACGATCTAGTTTTATCTACAGAACATGGCCCGCGAGGAGGAGATGAAATAAACAAAATAATTTATGGAAAAAATTATGGGTGGCCTGAAGTTTCTTATGGAAAAAAATATTACAGTAATGAAAAATATTTAAAAGATCACAAAAAAAATGGTTTTGAGGAACCATTATATGTTTTTATTCCTTCTATAGGAATTTCTGAGATAATAAATGTACCTAAAAATTTTGCTGTTAATTGGAATAATAATTTTTTAGTTTCTTCACTTGGTGATGAAAGTTTATATCGTGTAAAATTTGATGAAAAATTTTCTCGTTTAATATTTGCAGAAAAGATATTTATTGGTGACAGAATAAGGGATTTAATATATCTTCCAAGTGAAAATGCAATTTTACTTGCCCTCGAAAGAAAAGGAGAAATAGGTATTTTAAAATCATTTGACTATTAAAACAGATTACCTTTTTTATTGTTATTTTGATGAATGGAATTAATGAAATTGATTTTAAAAAAATTTTTAGATTTTGACTATAATAAAACATTACCATATTTATTTTTATTTTATTTTTTATATTTATTAATTTCATCGATGGGAGGCCTAACTAGATATGAATTACTTGGACATATTGGAAGTGCAGATCGTTTTTTTCAAACTGGTCAAATTTACCCTCTTATCGAAATTAATGAAATATATCCAACAATTAGTGAATATTTTCCTGGATTAACCATACTATCTATTTTTTTTGGTTATTTATTGCCTTCCAATTTTTTAGTTGAGTTTATGCACATCATTTCAGTATTAGTAATTTTATATTTTTTTTTTATACAAAAAAAAATTATAGATAAAAGTTTTGAAAAAATTAAGACAAATAATTATTGGCCTTTTATTATTATTTTTACAATATTAATTGTGAAAAATTGGCTTGGAATTGCTTTAGCTTTTAAGGCTGATACACTTGCATTATCTTTAGGTCTAACTGGGATCTATTTAGCTAATTTTCAAAATAAAGATAATAATTACCCATTTTTGTTTTTGGGCTCTTTGTTGTTTGGCTTTTCATTAATATTTAAACAACAGTATGTATCTATAATAATAGCAATGTTAATTTTTGGTTTATTTAAGAAAAATAAAAAAATTCTTATTTTTAGTATTTTTCCTATGATTTTTTTGTTATTTTTCAGCAATTATCTTTTAAATAACGAGATAGCCTACAATATTACAATTACATCTGTTTTATCATCTGGTTTTTATAGTTTTAAAGAATGGATCTTGTTTAATCATCCTTTAATTAAGATTTTTATCTACTTGTTTTGCGCTTTTTTAATTTTCAGTAATTTTTCATTAAATTTCTTATTTCTGCGAATTAAGAAGAATATGGGACCTATATATAAAAATCTAAATTCTTCACCATATTTTTTTATATTAATAATTTTCTCTTTATCTGCATTTGCATCATCTATAAAAATAGGAGGTAATTTGGTTAATACTGAGCTCGGTGTAGTTTGCCTTTTACCAATAATTTACTATTTATTATCAATTCATAAAATAAAAAAAAATCATTTAATATTAGTTTCTTGGATTGTTTTATTTATAAATTTAATCTCCAACAGTGGTATTCAAAATTCTATTATGAATTTTCAAAATTCTATAGAAATGAAAAAATTTGTGTCAAAACTTGAATCAAAAAAACAAATCAATATCCTTACAGACTCAACAGCATATTACTCTGTAAGATCTTTTAAAGGGTCAGGCAATTTTGATAATTTAAGAACAACTTACCTTGCAAATGGAATAAAAAATAAAAAATCAGCAGATATAATATTAAAAGAAATATTAGATAAAAAAAATTATGAGTATATTATTTTAGCAAATATTGACTCAATTAATAAAATTCTTAACGTTTCAAAATACTCTATTATTTTTGAAAATGAATTAGGAATTGTTTGGAAAAAAAGTTTTGAATAATTACAAATATTGTATTAAAAATAATTTTTGATGAAAAAAAAAATTCTTGTTACCGGATGTGCTGGCTTTATTGGAAGTAAAATAGTTGAAAAATTATTAGAAAAAAGAAAATATAAAATTTTTGGAATTGACAATTTAAATGATTATTATGATATCAAAATAAAAAAAAAAGATTATCGTTTTTTATTAAAGATAAAGATTTTAAATTTTATAAATTAGATTTAGATAACAAAAATTTATTATCAAGAAATTTTAAAATAAATAAGTATGATTATGTTTTCAATTTAGCTGCTCAAGCTGGTGTAAGATATTCTATAGTCAATCCAAGAAAATATTTTGAATCCAACTTATCAGGATATTTTAATATTTTAGAGGAATGTAGATTGAATAAAGTAAAATTTTTATTTTTTGCTTCTTCAAGCTCAGTATATGGAGATCAAAAAAAGATGCCTTTAAAAGAGACGATGAATACTGATAATCCAAAATCTTTTTATGCAGCAACTAAAAAATCCAACGAAATAATGTCTTATAGTTACAGTAAAGTATATAAAATGAATATAGTTGGTCTACGTTTTTTTACAGTATATGGTCCTTTTGGAAGACCCGATATGACACCATTTAATTTCATAAATAACTATTATAAAAATTTAAAAATTAAAATTTTTAGTTATGGAAAACATAAAAGAGATTTTACTTATATAGATGATGCGGTAAATCTAGTTTTAAAATTGTTCATTTCATTGACAAGAAAAAAAAATAAATCTTTTTTCGAAATATACAATATTGCAAAAGGAAAATCAGAAAAATTATCTGATTATATTTACTTTTTAGAAAAAGAAATAAAATCAAAATTCAAAAAAAAATATTTAGATGAACAGCCTGGTGATGTAAAAAATACATTTGCTGACACAAATAAAATAAGAAAAATTACTAAATATAAGTCAAAAATTGACCTGAAACATGGTGTTTCAAGTTTTGTCTCTTGGTATAAAAATCATTATAAAATTTGATAAAAAATGACTGCATATTTAGACTATATTAGGAAAATCTTACTTATAGCAAATTTAGGAATAAAATTTTATTTAATAATTTTTTTGAGTTTATTATCAACATTATTTGATATTTTAAACATAATTTTAATAATACCTATAACAACAATTCTTTTTGATGCTTCAATGACTGGGGCTTTAAATGATTTCTTTATTTATTTAGAAAATTATAAATTTTTTAATAATAAAAAAAATTTTTTGGTTTTATTTTTGGTTTTATTTTTTATTAAAACATATTTGACTATTTATATTTATCGTTACCTCACAAAAATTAAACTCGATCTACAAGCAAAACTTAGAGTTGATTTGATAAATAAGTATCATTCCACAAAATATGATATATTGAATAAAAAACAGAGCTCACATTATATTCAGGCAATAACTAATGCAGTCGCAGTTTATTCAAATTGTTTGATGAGTTTTTTGAGAATTATGTCTGAAAGTATTATAATTTTATTTATATTAGCTTATTTGATATTTCTAAATCCTAAATTTATATCTACAATTTTACCAATTTTTATTTTGTTTATATTTATAAATCATCTTCTTTTAAAAAAAAAACTTGTAAAATTGGGAAGTTTTGTTAATTCTACATCGAAAAATATCATTCAGATTATATCAGACCTAATCAAAGGGATTAAAGAAATTAAAATTTCAAAAAAAAAAGAATTTTTTATCTCAATATTTGAATCTAAAGCAAAAGATTTAGCAAAGAGCAATTTAACTTATGAGGTTATACTTTTTACACCAAGATATCTTCTTGAACTATTTTTAATCATATTAATAATCGGATTTATTTTATTTAATTATAATTTTTTATTGGGTGGAGGCAGTGAAAATTATATTATTCTTATTGCATCATATCTTTATGCAGCTTTAAGGTTATTACCATCTATTTCACTTATAGCTAGAATGTCTAGTATGTTAAATAATGGAACCACTTTTACCGAAACAATTTTCAACGATTTATTTAAAGAAGAACAAAGTGAAATTATTTCTAAAGATAATGATCTAACAAAAAAAAATTGGGATTTTAAAAAATTAGAATTTAAAAATGTATCTTTTGCATACAATGAAAAAAACTCAGTTCTAAATGATCTAAATTTTAAAATTAATTTATCTGAAAGTGTTTTGATTACTGGTCCATCTGGTTGTGGAAAATCAACTACTGTAGATTTAATACTTGGTTTTTTTAAACCCACAAAAGGAAAAATTCTAGTAAATGAAAAAGAGTCAGATATTAATCATTTCAGAAATAATTCATATTATATTTCACAAAATAAATTTTTATTTAATGAAACAATTTTTAATAATATTGTGTTGGATAAAGATAAATCAAATTATCAAGATTTGAATAACGATGAAAAAATAGTTTTTAAAAAAGCTCTTGAAATTTCAAGATTAGAGGAAGTAATAAATACTAAATCTGAAAAATTAGATTTTTTAATTGGTGAAAGTGGTAACAATTTGTCAGGTGGTCAAAGACAGAGAATTTCAATCGCTAGATCTTTGTATTCAAATAGGCAAATTCTGATATTTGATGAAGCTACTTCTGAGTTAGATAAAAATTTAGAAGAAGAAATATTTTCAGACCTTAATAAATTAACAAAAAAAGGAAAAACAATAATTGTCGTATCACACAGTAATGTTATTGAAAAATATTTTGATTTTATCCTTTACCTAGAAGATGGATCAAAAAAAAAATAGAATTTAATTAAAAAATAAGAAATTTTGCCACTTTTAAGGGTATACTCATTTATTCCTTTACACCTATAATTTTGAGGTTAATATTGTTCAAATTTTGAACACTATGAAAAATGATTTAGACCACTTCAATGTGATGAGAAAAATAAAGTCTAAGCCTAATTCATCTCAAAGGAATATGGCAAAAGAACTTGGTTTTAGTTTAGGAAAATTAAACTATTGTTTAAATGCTCTCAGAAACAAAGGACTTATTAAAATTGAAAATTTCAAAAAAAATCCAAATAAATTAGGTTACAGATACATCTTAACACCAAGAGGTATAGCTAAAAAAACAGAATTAACTATCAATTTTATGAAAAGAAAATTGCAAGAATATGATGAATTGCATTCAGAAATGAAGGATGAGGATTAAATGTGGGTTATTTTGAAATTTAATAAAAAAAACTTATCTTTATTAAAAAGGGATTTTTTAAGTTATTTGGGGAATGATGTTAAATTTTACTTACCTAAACTTAAATTACAAAAAAAAGCTAGAAACAAGCTTCAAGACATTGATAGTTTTTTATTAGGCGACTATTTGTTGTGTTTTCATAAAAGTTTTGAAAATAAAGACGTAATTAATTCTCTCAAATATTGTAAAGGATTAAAGTATTTTTTAAATAATTTTCAAGAGACACAAGAAGAAATAAAAAATTTTGTTAAAAAATGTAAATCAAATGAAGATCATAATGGTTATATAAAACAATGTTTTTTTGAATTTAAAGAAAATGGAATTTTTCAATTTCTTACTGGTCCATTTATAAATACAAAGTTTGAAATTATTAATAAACAGAATTCTAGAATTAAGATTTTAATTGGAAAATTAAAAACAACAGTTACTAAAGAAAGTTATTTGTTTAGACCTGTTTAATAAAAAAAAATTAATTATGCAAATTGTAAAAATGATTTTTTACAAAGTGCGGAGCTATGCTAATATTAAATTTTTTTAAGAAATCGTAAAAAAATGATTAACAAAAAATCAGAAATAATTATTTTTGGAGGAGCAGGATACATAGGTTCTACTGTTACTGATTTTTTTTTAAGAAAAAACTTTAGTGTCAAGTGTGTTGATAATTTAATCTATAATCAAAAAAAACCATCTAAAAAGAAAAATTTTCTTTTTTATAAATTAGATATTTCTAAAACAAATCAAATCAAAAAATTATTAAATGAAAAAAGTATAGTAATTTTGTTAGCAGGTTTAGTCGGTGACCCTATTACAAAAAAATATCCTAAGCTATCAAAAAAAATAAATGAAAATTATACGACCAAGTTAATTGACCAATGTTTTAAAAAAAAAGTAGATCATTTAGTTTTTGTCTCTACTTGTTCGAATTATGGTATCACCAAAAATAATAAAATGGTTGATGAGAATTCACAATTGAATCCACTTTCTTTATATGCAAAATCTAAAATTAGAATAGAAAAGTATTTGCAAAAAAGATCCAAAAAAAACAATACAAAAACCACAATCTTAAGATTTGCTACTGCTTTTGGCGTATCAAAAAGAATGAGATTTGATTTAACAGTAAATCAATTCGTAAGAGAAATATTTTTACAAAATAAATTAGAAGTTTACGATACAGGAACATGGAGACCATACTGTCATGTAAATGATTTTGCAGGAGCTATTTTTAAAGCAATTAAAAAAAAGGGGAAAAAATTAGTTAATATTTATAATGTTGGATCTAATAAAAATAACTTTACTAAAGAAAACATAATTAAAAAAATTCAAAAATATATTAAATTAAACAATGTCTCTTTTGTTGAGAAAAGTCTAGATTACAGAAACTATAGGGTAAACTTTAATAAAATGAAAAAAGATCTTAATTTTGTACCTAAATACAGCCTTGATTATGGAATTAGAGAAATAATCAAATTAATGAAAAAAAACTTATTTTTAGATTTAGCAAAATCTAAAGACAGATTTGGAAATTATTTTATAAATAAAAACTGATGAAATTAAGAAAGAAAAATATTCAATTACATTCTCCAAATATATTTGGAAATGAAATAAAATATCTTAAGGAATGTATTAAATACAATTTTTTAACTTTTGGTAAACATTCAAATTCCTTTTTAAAAAAAATTAAAAATGTTACAAATTCATCTTATCCTGCTTTAGTTCAAAATTGTACTTCAGGCTTGTATTTATGTTTAAAAGTTGCAAATACAAAAAAAAAGGATGAAATTATTGTCCCAAGCATTACATTTATTGCAAGTATTAATGTTATAAAATATTGCGACGCTAATCCAGTATTTATGGATGTTGATGAGTTTTGTAATATTGATTTAATAAAAACAAGTGAATTTATTTTAAAAGAAACTTTTTATAAAAACGGACATACTTATAATAAAAGAACTAATAGAAGAATCTCATCAATATTGATTGTTCATACTTTTGGAAATGTGGCAAATATTAATGATGAATTTTTAAGGCTTTGTAAAAAAAGGTCTATTACTATAATTGAAGATGCTGCAGAAAGTTTAGGAAGTTATTATTTAAAAAATAAAAAAAAATATCATGCTGGCACTATAGGTTTATTAGGTTCTATATCTTTTAATGGAAATAAAATAATTACTTCTGCTGGTGGGGGAGCTGTTTTAACTAAGAATAAAAATTTAAAAAAGAAAGTTCTATATTTAGCTAATCAAGCTAAAGACAATGATCTACACTTTATACATAATGAAATTGGATATAATTTTCGACTATCAAATATTCATGCTGCAATAGGTCTTGCACAAATAGAAAATTTAAAAAAAATTCTCTCTTTAAAAAAAAATATACACGAGCAATATAAAAAAAAAATCAATTTAATTAAAGGCTTGAGTTTAATGAATCCCCCAAATTATTCACAAAGTAATTATTGGATTAATATCCTTAAGATTGAAAAAGGTTATAAACTCTCAAAAAATAAATTATTAAAAAAACTTATTTCAAAAAATATTCAAGCAAGATCAATTTGGTTTCCAAATCATATGCAAAAACCTTATAAAAAATATCAAACATATAAAATACAATTAGCAAAAAAAATTTTTGAAAACTATATTTGTTTACCATCAAGTTCTTTTTTAAAATCAAAAGATATAAAATACGTTACTGATAACTTGAAATGAAAAAAATTATTTTAATTGGTGCAGGTGGCCATGCAAAATCATGTATTGATATAATAACTGATTTAAAAAAATATAAAATTTCTTATTTACTTGAAAAGAAAAAAAGTAAACATTTTACAGAATATAATAAGATGAATTATAATGAAAGAAATTTACTAAAGATTAGAAAAAAAATTCAATTAGCTTTAGTAGCTTTCGGACAAATTAAAGATAAATCAAAAAGAGAAAATGTTTTCAATCAATTAAAGAAGATAGGTTTTAAACTGCCTGTAATAATATCTAAAACTTCGTATGTATCAAAAAAATCAAAAATTCTAGAAGGTACAATTATTATGCATAAGTCAATCATTAATACTAATGTTAAAATTGGTTATAATAATATTATTAACACTGGATCAATAATAGAGCACGATGTTTCAATAGGAAATCACAATCATATTGCACCTGGAGCAATAATCAATGGTGGTGTCTTAATCGGAAATAATTGTTTTATTGGCAGTGGAAGTATCATTAAACAAGGTTTAAAAATAAAAAACAATAGTTTTATCCAAGCGGGTGAAGTAGTTCTTAAAACATAATTAATCTAAAATAACATGATAAATGGTAGTCCAATAATTATTGCTGAAGTTGGAGTAAATCACAATGGTAATAAAAAACTTTTAAATCAATTGATTGAAAAAGTATCAAATACTGGTGTTGATTTTATAAAATTTCAAGCTTTTATCACTGAAAATATTGTTATTAAAAAATCTCCTAAAGCAAATTATCAAAAAAAAATAAAATCAAGTCAATTCAATATGCTTAAAAAATATGAACTTAAACCAAGCGATTATGATTTTATACATCAAAAATGTAAAAAAAAGGGCTTAAAACCAATGTTTTCTGTTTTTGATATAGAAAGTCTTAAAGTCTTAAAAAAATATAAAATTAGAATTATTAAAATTCCATCAGGTGAAATAACGAACCTACCTTTATTAAGAGAAATTGGTAAATTAAAAATTGATGTTATTTTATCAACTGGCATGTCATCTTTTTATGAAATTAAAAAAGCAATTAATTCATTAGTTCAGAATGGTACTACAAGAAAAAAAATATCAATACTTCATTGCCATTCTGAGTATCCAAGTAATATAAAAGATCTAAATTTAAAAAATATTTCAACATTTAAAAAAAAATTTGGATATAAAATTGGTTTTTCTGATCATACTATTGGTAGTTTAGCATCAATAATAGCAACTTCATTAGGTGCAGAGATAATTGAAAAACATATAACTTTAAATAAAAAATTTTATGGTCCAGATCATTCTTCAAGTTTGGAGGTTAAAAGTTTATCAAAATTTGTTGAAAATATTAAAAGTGTAAAATTAGCTCTAGGAAGCTATAAATTGAATAGATCAGTTTATGAAACTAGAAATAAAAAAATAGTGAGAAAATCTATAGTTGCAAAAAAAAAAATAAAAATAGGGGATATTTTTTCTGAAAAAAACTTAGCTTGTAAAAGACCAGGAACAGGTTTGTCACCGATTTTTTTTGAAAAAATTATTGGAAAAAAATCTAAATTTAATTTTAAAGAAAATCAGTTTATTAAAATATAATGAAAATATTGATACCAACAGTAAGTAGATCAGATTTTGGTATCTTAACTTTATTAATTAAAAATCTTAGGAAAGAAAAAAAATTTAAAGTCAATACATTAGTTACTGGTGAACATTTTTCAAAAAAGATGGGTCACACTTATAAAGAAGTGATAAGAAAAAAAATTAAGATCAATTTTAATTTTAAGTTGGGTGAGTATAATTCAAATTCAAATTCTATATTAAAAAAATCTTCTCAAATAATATTAAAGGTTTCTAATTTATTAAGTCGTGATAGACCAGATTTGTTAATCGTTTTAGGAGATAAATATGAAACATTAATAATTTCTTATTGTGCATTTATACATCGTATCCCAATCTTTCACATACATGGTGGAGAAAAAACTGCAGGATCATTAGATGATACTTTTAGGCATCAAATTTCTAAAATGTCAAATTTACATTTTGTTGAAAGAAAAATTTATAAAAAAAGACTTATGCAATTAGGTGAAAATTCAAATGAAATAATCATTGCTGGATCTTTAGCCAGAGAAACAATTAAGAAAAATAATTTTTATAGTAGAAAGTACATAGAAAAAAAATTTAATTTTAAATTTTTTGACAAAAATGTTATTTTTACATTTCACCCTGAAATTGGAGAAAAATTAAATAAAAAAAGACTGAATGAAATTTTTTCTGTAATTGAAAAAAATCCTAACATAAAATTTATTATAACTTCTCCAAATTTAGATGATGGCTCAGATATGATACGTAGTCTAATATTGAAAAAAATTGATTATAAAAATGTTAGTTATGTAAAATCATTTGGTCAAGATTACTTTTTTTCTGTTCTAAAAATTGTAGATGGTGTAATTGGAAATTCATCAAGTGGATTAATAGAAGCGCCAGCTTTAAGAAAATTTTCAATTAACATCGGCAATCGGCAAAATGGTAGATTTGTTGAAAAATCAGTAATTAATTGTAAAAATAAAGTTTCAGATATACAAAGGTCTATAAGACTGGCTTACTCAAAAAATTTCAAAAAAAAATTAAGTAAATTTAAACAAAGCAAAGAATTGGAAACTTCTAAAATAATTATCAAATCAATAAAACGTTTTAATTTTAAAAAACATAGATACAAAGAATTTAATGATATAAATTTTTAAAATTCATGAATAAAAGTCAAAATATAATTCAAAAAAACAGCTCTATTACAGACGCTTTAAAAGCACTCTCGAGAGTAGAAAATAAATGTTTGTTAGTTATAGATAAAAGAAACGTAGTAATTGGAACTTTAACAGATGGTGATGTTAGAAGAAATTTAATAAAATCCAAAGATTTGAATATTAAAGTAGGAAATATTTGTAATAGAAAATTTTTATTTTTTAATAAAAATACTTCAAAAATTAAAATACATGAAATTTTTTTTAAAACAAAAACTCCTCTTATACCTGTAGTAAGTAATAAAAAATTATTGAATATTATTTTTATAAATGAAATTTTGAATAATAAAAGTACTGATAATCCAGTTAAAGTTTTTAAAAATGTTGATATAATTATTATGGCAGGTGGTAAGGGCCAAAGATTAAATCCTTTCTCAGAATTATTACCTAAGCCACTAATTCCAATTAATGGAAAACCCGCTATAGATCATCTAATTGATAAATTTTTAAATATTGGCGTAAACAAGATTTATATTACAGTAAATTATAAAAAAAATATTATAAAATCATACATTAAAGATCAGTTTAAAAATCGTAAAATTATTTATCTTGAGGAAAAAAAACCTTTAGGAACAGCATCAAGTTTAAGCTTGATTAAAGCAGATAAAAAAAAAAGCTCATTAGTTATTAATTGTGATACATTCTTGAATATTCAATATGATGAATTTTTTGATTATCATGTATCTCAAAAAAATGATTTTACAATTGTAGCTGCATTTAAAAAAATAGTAGTTCCCTATGGTGTTTGTCAAATAGATAAGAATCAAAAACTAAAAAAAATAATTGAAAAACCATCTTTAAATAATCTAGTTGTAGTAGGCGCTTATTGTTTTAACAATAAATTAATAAAACATATTCCAAAAAATAAAAAATTTGACATGAATGATTTTATAAAAAAATTAATTCAAAAAAAATATAAAGTAGGGATTTATCCTATCTCAGAAATAGATTGGCAAGACGTAGGAGAATGGCCAGAGTATTTCAAAACAATCTCGAATTTTCAAAAATAGACTAAATGAAACAACTGTTGATTATTGGAAATGGCAGTATAGCAAAAAAACATAATGCTGTGATTAAAAAAATTTTTAAAAAAATAAAAATTTTTTATGTCAAAAATAAAAAAATTGAAAAATCTCTAAGATATATTAACAATTTGATTTCAACTAAAAATATAAATTTAGCATTAGTTTGTAGTCCCACAAATACCCATCTTGAATATATTAAGTTTTTAAAAAAAAGTAGAATTAATTATTTAGTGGAAAAACCAATTATTAAAGATGATCAACTTAAAAAAGTTAATAAATTCTTAAATAGCAAATCAAAAATAATTGAGCTAGTTGGTTATCAATTAAGATTTAATAAAATTTTATTAAAAATGAAAAAACTTCTATCAAAAAAAGTTGTTGGAGAAATAAGGTATATTAAAATTATTGTAAATAGTTACTTGCCAAACTGGAGAAAATCTAATCTTAAAAACTCATTATCTTTATCAAAAAAAAAAGGAGGTGGTGTTCTTTTAGAATTAAGTCATGAGATAGATTATATGTTGTGGCTGTTTGGAAGGCCAAAATTTCTGAAAGCAATAATTGATAGTAATAATATTTTTAAAAAAAATATTGATGAAAGAGTCAACATATTTTTTAAGTATAATAAAAAAAATATTCAAATGGACATGAGTTTAAATTCAAATATAGAAGAAAGAAAACTAATAGTCGAAGGCTCAAAAGGTGCATTAATTGGAGATATTTTGAATAAAAAAATAACACTTTATAATTTAAATAAAAAAAAAATTATATTTAAATCAAAACAAACCAACGCCGATATGCTTAAAGATCAAATGATCTTTCTTCTAAATTCAATTAAAAAAGAGAATAATTTTACCAATGTAAAAGATTCAATCAAAGTTATTAAAATTATTTCTTTAATAAGAAAATCAAATCAAACAAATAAAATTATGAGGATCCAGTGATCAATTATGCGTTTATATTCGCACGTGGTGGTTCAAAAGAAATAAAAAACAAAAACAAAAAACTTTTTAATGGAAAACCACTAATCTTTTACTCTATAGATATGGCAAAGAAAAATAAGAAAATTAAAAAAGTGTTTGTTTCTTCTGATGATAAAAGAATATTAGATATTTCAAAAAAATATGGAGCTGAAATAATCTATAGACCAAAGCACTTGTCTCAGGACAATTCCTCAGAATTGTCTGCTTGGAAACATGCGGTAAATTACCTAGGAAAAAAGAACGAAAAATTTGATAATTTTATTTCATTGCCCTGTACTTCTCCACTAAGAATGCAAAAAGATATAAATGAAGCAATTTTTAAATTAAAAAAAAAAAAAGATCTTGTATTGGGAATTTCAAAGTCAAATAAAAATCCAAAATTTAATATGGTCAAAAAGATAAAAAAAAAAATTAAACTTTTAAATACAAGCAAAATTTTTTATAACCGTCAAAACCTTGATGATGTTTATAATTTAACAACGATCATTTATGCTTGTCATAATTCTCTTATTCAAAAAATTAAAAGAAGTATATGGGAAGCAAATTTAAAATATATACAAATACCACAAAATAGAGCTATCGATATAGATAGTCAGATAGATTTTGACATAGCTGAACATTTATATAAAAAGATTTTTAGATGAAAACAATTTTAATTTTAGGTGCCAATGGACGAATTGGTTTTGAATTATCAAAATTTTTTTTAAAAAGTAATTTTAAGATAATTGCAGTAGATAAAAATTTTAAAAAATTTAAAAATAAAGAAATATCAAATTTCGATAAAATAAAGATTGATCTTTCAAACGAAAAAAATATTCAAAAATTGATTCAAAAAATTTCAAAAGAGAAAAATTTAGATGGTATTGTTTATTCTTTGTATCCCAAGACAAATTCATGGGGAGAAAAATTTGAAAAAATTACTCAATTTCATATAAAAGAAAACTTATATAATCAATTAGGAATTCCAATTTTATTTTTAAAAAATATTTATAAATTTCTAATTAAAAAAAAAATTAAATCTTCAATTATAATGATTTCATCAATACAAGGCATTAGAGCTCCTAAATTTAATCATTATAAAAATTTAACTATGAACTCTCCAATTGAATATTCTGCTGCAAAAGCTGGAATAATTTCTTTAACAGGATATCTAGCTAAATATATCAAAAACAAGAATTTAAGGATTAATTGTATTAGTCCAGGAGGCATATATGACAATCAAAATAAAATTTTTATCAAAAGATATAAAAATGATTGTGTTTCAAAAGGTCTATTAGATCCAAAGGATTTGTGTAGCACTGTTAAGTTTTTGATATCAGATGACTCAAAGTATATTAGAGGACAAAATATAGTAATCGATGATGGATGGAGCCTGTAAAATTTTATGAAAGTTGGTTTAGTTAATATTGCTTTAGAGTTATTTAGTAATAAAAAATTTAACTCTGTAAAAAATGTAATAGACATGGGCACAAAAGAAATGAGGGTATCTTTTGATCAACTCAAATATGCCTTTGATCAAACAAATATTAAATTTAATGAAAAAAAATTCAAAAAATTAAAAATTTTTCCAAAAGGAAAAAGAATTTCAACAAAATTATTTTGGCAGGAATTAGGAATTAAAAATTATAAATGTTCCGATATAAACAAAAATTTAGATAGTATTTATATTGATTTGAACAAACCATTTACAGATAAAAAATATTTAAACAAATTTGATTTGGTGACTGATTTTGGGAATAACGAACATGTTTTTAATATTGGTGAAGCTTATAAGACAATGTATGAATTATGTAAAAAAGAAGGTTTTATTTGGATTTTTCAATCAGTTTATTCAGGTAATGGTTTTTTTAACTTTGATATGAGTTTTTTTGAGGGATATGCTGCTGCTAATAATTTATCAATAGTTCATTCTTGTTATTTGGTCCATATCAACGAATATGAACAATTTATAATTCCATGTAATAAAGAATTATTTAATGTTTTAGATTTAACAAAAATTAAAGATGTAAGTATTTCTTATATTTTTAGAAAAAATTCAAATAAAAAATTTAAATATTATTACCAATACAATGTCAAAAATAATTGCTCTCCATTTAAAGTAATGTTCATTAATAATAAAATATCTGCCGAAAAAATTTATGTTCCTACAAGTGATTTAAAAGATATAAGAAAAAAGGCAAAAAAAGGCGACAAAGACTCAATTGATTGGTTAAGAGCATTAGGAAAAAAAATTTAATGAAATGCCACGAGATAATAATTAAATCCAAGAATAAAAATTATTTAGTAACACTTGCAATTGGGGGAAATTTTTATCTTGATTGGAAGAAATATGCTTTACCATTATGGAAAAAATATTGTTTGAGAAATAAAATTGGTCTTATTGTGATTAAAAAAGATTTGATCTCAAAAAATAGTGAATATTGGAAAAAGCGCCAATGGCAAAAAATGTTAGTTGGAGCTTATTTATTAAAATCAGGTGTTTTGATTAAAAATATTTGTTCTATAGATACAGATATTCTCATAAATCCATTTGCCCCTAATATTTTTAAACAACATAATGAAAATAAGATTTCTATAATTTCTGAGAGTTTTAATATGCCATATAATTTAGAGTTTGTTAGAAAAAAAGTATCTTTTTATAGAAATAAATATTATTCAAAAAAGTATCCATTAGACTCTTCAATATTTATGAGTGTTAAAAATAAATATTTATATCATAGACTCAAACCCCAGAACGATTATGCATGCACAGGTGTAATTGTTTTTAATACAAAAAAATTCTCTGGACTAATGGAAAAATGGTTTTTTAAGTATAAAAGAAATCAGAATACATTAACTGGTGGTGGTGAGGAACCTATTTGGAATTATGAAATTTTAAAAACTAAAAAAGTTAAAAAATTAGATTATAGATTTCAGGCTTTGTGGTTTTATGAAATGGCTTTGAATTATCCATTTCTATATAAACAGAAAAGCAAAAAAAATAACACATTAAAGATGTGTATAGAATCAAGTTTAATAAATAATTATTTTTTACACTTTCCTGGTTCTTGGCATGAGGGAAAAATGTGGAAAATTAAAGGTATTTTACAAAGCAAAAAAAACAACATGACACTGAAAAATTTTAGTAGGTATTTGAACACAAAAGTTCATGGAAAACCTGTGGGTAGAATTTTACCAAAATGAAAAAAAAATATATTGGTGTAAATCTTGTTTAAATATGTCAACACGTCCTAGAATTCAATTTGATAAAAAACAAATTTGTAATGCATGCACTTGGTCAAGAAAAAAAAAAATATTCAATTGGAATTTTAGAAAAAAAGAATTAGCAAATTTAATTAAAAAATATAAATCTAAAAATGATAACTTCGATTGTATTGTTCCAGTGAGTGGCGGTAAAGATGGAAGTTATGTGTCTTACAAACTCAAACATGAATTTGGAATGCGTCCGTTAACTGTAACCTCTAGACCTCCACTAACTTTAAAAGTAGGTAATCAAAATTTAGAAAATTTTGTTAGATCAGGATATGATCATATTCATGTTACCCCTAATGAGGAAGTGATGAAAACTTTCAATAAAATAGGATTTGTTGAAATGGGATTCCCATATTATGGATGGTTAATTTCAATATTTTCTGTTGTTTTAAAAATATCTTTATCATTTAAAATTCCTTTAATTTTTTATGGTGAAAATGGCGAAGTTGAATATGGTGGCAACCTCGAAAAAAATACCCCAAGAGTGTCTTTAAAAGAAATTTCTAAAGTTTTTTTTGAAGGTGGATATAAAAAAATTTTTAATAAATTAAAAAAAAATAAAAAAAATTTATTTTGGTTTGAAATGCCAGAAGCAAGAGAAAAAGATTTTTATTTAACACATTGGAGTTATTTTGAACCTTGGGACTCTTATAGAAATTATCTTGTAGCAAAAAAAAATTGTAATCTGACCGAGTCAAAAATGACAAACCCAGGAACATTTACAAATTTTGCTCAAACAGACCAGGCTCTTTATGATCTACACACATATTTAATGTATTTAAAATTCGGTTTTGGAAGAGCAACTCAAGATGTTGGTATTGAGATTAGAAGAGGAGCAATGACAAGAGATCAAGGAGTAAATTTAGTTAAATTATATGATGGTCAATTTCCAAATCATAATTTAGATCTATATCTTGATTATTATAAAATGAGTAAAAAAGAATTTTCTAAAGTTTTGGATAGATGGGTAAATAAAAAAATATTTTATAAATGTAGTAAGG